>OKVK01001580.1_pt1 | contig 11455 bp, 16 predicted proteins | sample 1604771 | NCBI WGS metagenome assembly OKVK01 (sample SAMN01760906, study PRJEB22395) | human gut metagenome | reverse complement strand
TTTTTGCTCATAAAAAGGGAGTTGGTTCTACAAAGAACGGCCGTGATTCCGAGTCCAAGAGATTAGGAGCAAAGAGAGCAGACGGACAGTTCGTAAAGGCTGGCAATATTCTCTATAGACAGCGTGGTACAAGAATTCATCCAGGTGTGAATGTTGGTATCGGTGGAGACGACACATTATTTGCTAAAGTAGATGGTGTTCTTCGTTTCGAGAGAGTAGGAAGAGATAAGAAGCAGGCTTCTGTATATCCAGTAGACAACGAGTAGTTTACAAAACCCCGACTTTTTGAGCCGGGGTTTTATCGTTATGTAGGAGAGAGATTATGTTTGCAGACCGTGCAAAAATTATTATCAAATCAGGAAAGGGCGGAGACGGACATGTGTCCTTCCGTCGTGAAAAATATGTGCCGAACGGTGGTCCGGACGGTGGCGATGGAGGAAAAGGCGGAGATGTCATTTTCTTAGTAGACGAGGGAATCAATACGCTTGCAGACTATCGGCACAGACGAAAATTCGCAGCAGAACCGGGCGAAGAAGGTGGCAAGAAAAACTGCCATGGAAAAAATGGTGCAGATCTGATATTAAAAGTTCCGGAGGGAACAATTATAAGAGATGCGGCATCCGGAAAAGTAATTGCCGATATGTCAGGGGAAAATAAGCGTTCTGTCATTTTGCATGGCGGCCGTGGAGGACTTGGCAATCAGCACTTTGCAACTTCCACCATGCAGGCTCCAAAATATGCGCAGCCGGGACAGGAAGCCATCGAGATTGAAGTTCAGCTGGAACTTAAAGTGATCGCGGATGTGGGACTGGTTGGTTTCCCGAATGTCGGAAAATCCACCTTTTTATCGCGTGTGACCAATGCACAGCCAAAGATCGCCAATTACCATTTTACGACATTACAGCCAAATCTGGGTGTTGTTGACATGGAAGACGGAAACGGTTTTGTGATTGCGGATATTCCGGGACTGATTGAAGGTGCTTCCGATGGTGTCGGTCTGGGACATGAATTTCTCCGGCATATTGAAAGAACCAAAGTCATTATCCATATTGTGGATGCGGCCGGAACCGAAGGACGTGATCCAATTGCGGATATTCATGCCATTAACCGGGAACTGGATGCATATAATCCGGACTTGTTGAAAAAACCACAGGTAATTGCAGCAAACAAGATTGATGCAATTTATGGCAATGAAAACGAAATTATTTCTGCGCTTCGTGCAGAATTTGAGGAAAAAGAAGGCATTAAAGTGTATCCGATTTCTGCGGTGAGCGGTCAGGGTGTTCGGGAATTACTGTTTCATGTACGTGAACTTCTGGCAAAATGTCCGAAGGAAGCCGTTGTCTATGAGCAGGAATTTGATCCGGCACTTGGCTTCTTTAAGGATGAACCATATACAATTACCCGTGCAGAAGACGGTGCCTTTGTTGTAGAGGGTCCAAAGATTGAAAAAATGCTTGGATATACAAACATGGATTCCGAAAAAGGATTTTTATTCTTCCAGAAATTCCTTCGGGAACAGGGCATCTTAAAGGAACTGGAAGAACAGGGCATACAGGATGGAGATACTGTCCGTATGTATTATAACGAATTTGATTATTATAAGTAACAGGAGGAAACGCTATGAACAGCAGACAGCGCGCCTATCTGGGAAGCCTTGCCAACAATATAGATCCGATCTTTCAGATTGGAAAAGCATCTCTGACACCAGAGATCATTGAAGCACTTGATGCCGCATTGGAAAAGAGAGAACTGATTAAAGTCTCTGTATTGAAAAACTGTATTGATGATCCGAAGGAGATCGCTTCTGTCATTGCAGAGCGTACACATTCCAATGTCGTAAAAGTAATCGGAAAGAAAATGATCTTTTACCGCAAGGCAAAGAAGAATCCAAAGATTAAACTTCCGGAATAAGACACATGAATATCGGAATATTAGGAGGGTCTTTTGATCCAATTCATAACGGACATCTTCATATGGCAAAATGTGCATACGAATCTTATGCACTGGATCAGGTATGGCTTATTCCCGCCGGACACTCTCCAAATAAGGATGAGCATGGGATGACCGACGCCAAAGACCGGTTTCAAATGTGTAAACTGGCCGCACAGCCGTATCCCTGGATGACGGTCAGCCGGTTGGAGCTTGACAGTGCCGAGAGAAGCTACACATACCGCACCATGGAGAAATTGTCGGAACAGTTTCCGATGCATCGTTTCTTCTTTATTATGGGTGGAGATTCTCTGGACTATTTTGAACAATGGAAACAACCGGAACGAATTGCCAAACTGGCTACCATTCTGGTGATCCCGAGGGATCTTTTTACCATCGCTGCACTGGAGAAGAAGATCCGTTTGTTGCAGGAACAATTTCCCTGTGATATCCGGATCGTTCCCTGTGAACGTTTTTTGATGTCTTCCACAAAGATCCGCCAGGCACTGATGAGAGGAGAACATCCGGAACATGCGTTTCCGGAAGAAGTATTTGCGTATATTCGCAGGCATCATCTGTATCAATCGTAAAGAAGTGGAGCAAAACGTATGGAACGAGAAGAAATACAAAAGAGATTGAAAAAAGAACTGGATAAAAACCGCTATGAGCATACGCTTGGGGTCATGTATACGGCAGGAAGCCTTGCCATGGCATATGGATATGATTATGAGAAGGCGATGATCGCAGGACTTCTGCATGATTGCGCCAAATGCCTCCCGACAGAGAAAAAGATTTCTCTCTGTGAAAAAAACGATATCCTGATTTCTAAAGTAGAGCGTGAAAATCCAGGACTTCTCCATGCAAAAGCAGGTATGGTTTTGGCAGAGGAAGCATATGGAGTAAAGGACCCGCAGATCCTTCATGCCATCAAGGTGCATACAACCGGAGAGCCGGATATGAATACATTGGATAAGATTATCTACATTGCCGATTATATTGAACCTTTAAGATGTGAAGCTCCCCATCTTTCGATCATAAGACAGATTGCCTTTTCGGATCTGAATCAGTGTATGGCAGAAATCTTATATGATACGCTGCATTATTTAAGCGGGAGAAAAGGCAGTGTAGACCCAACGACCCAGTTAACCTATCAATTTTATGAACCGTATGGAAAGGATCAGCCATGGAAACATTAGAAATCGTAAAGACCGCCGTAGAAGCGCTCAGAGATAAAAAGGCAGAGGATGTAACCGTTATTGATATTACAGGAGTTTCCTCTATCGCCGATTATTTTATTATTGCAAACGGAAACAACCAGAATCAGCTGACTGCAATGCAGGATGCTGTAGATGAAGCATTATACAAAGCAGGGCTGCATGCAAAGCAGATTGAAGGAAATAATAAGTCGACATGGATTCTGATGGACTATGAGGATATCATTGTGCATCTGTTTTCCAAAGAAGACCGTCTGTTCTATGATCTCGAACGCATCTGGAGAGATGGAAAGATCATTGAGATGTAATTCCAACAGGTATTTTGTGTAACAGACATGATTGATTATAAAGAGTGATTATAAATGAAAAGTGAGAGAATAACTTCTTTCCTACGGATATGAAAGGGAAGAAGGTTATTCTCTTTTTTTGTGACAAAATAATATAGCAGGTTATAAATATTAATAGAACAGATAATTAGCTACCGAATTTCCGGAGAGTAATAGGAAACTACGAGATACTCGCCGCTGTGCAGTGTATTATCTTCCGAGATTCCGTTCAGTTCGCACACCTCATCGATAAACTGCGCACGGGAGGTACGGTCAGAGGCAGCATATTGATCGGCAAGAGACCACAAAGAATCTCCCTTTTGTAATTGGACACTTGTGTAATATTTATGAACCGGCTGTTCGGCTCTGGAACCGGCAAATGTAATAATACTGTTTCCAATCAGAATAACGGCGAAGATGACAAGAACACAGACCAGAACAATCACGCGTTTCTGGGTCTGAACGGTATGTTCTCTTCGGGTGAGACTTTCATTTGCACGAGGTGAGATTTTTTCATTATATACCCTTTTCATAATAAATTCCTCCTGTTTTATCCGAAATCGAACATTTGTTTGCATGAGATAAATATAATACACGAACATGTGTTTGTCAATAGAAAATACGAACAAATTTTCGGAATATACGTTTGCGTTCTATGTTGTAGTATGATAAACTAAGATCATAAAGAAATACGCCCGGAGGTAACGCATTATGGCATATGGAAAAATCTCAGATAAACAGAGAGAAATTCTGGAATATATAAAAAAAGAAATCTTAAACAAAGGATATCCGCCAACAGTCCGTGACATTTGTGAAGCGGTCCATTTAAAGTCCACATCATCCGTCCATTCCCACCTGGAGACACTTGAGAAAAACGGATATATCCGTCGTGATCCGACAAAGCCGCGTGCAATCGAAATCGTGGATGATAACTTCAATCTGACGCGGCGTGAAGTGGTGAATGTCCCTATGATCGGGCAGGTAGCCGCCGGTCAGCCGATGCTTGCCGTTGAGAATATTGATGCCTATTTCCCGATTCCTGCAGAGTATATGCCAAATGCAGAGTCCTTTATGCTGAAGGTGAAGGGCGAGAGCATGATCAATGCAGGTATTTTTGACGGGGACAATATCATTGTGGAGCGCTGCAGTACTGCACAGAATGGGGAAATGGTTGTTGCTTTAGTCGATGATTCCGCAACGGTCAAGACTTTTTACAAAGAAGACGGGCATATCCGGCTGCAGCCGGAAAATGATGCGATGGACCCGATCATAGTTCCGGACTGTAAGATTCTCGGAAAAGTGTTTGGGGTTTTCCGGTTATTCCGGTAAAAATAAGCGTGCAAATTAGAACGAAAAAACCGGAAAAAGGGATTTGTGTTTATATACGACATTAATCGCTTTCTTTTTTGCGAAAAGAGAGAGGACTATCACAGATGAGTATTGATTTTGAAACATTACCAACGAATACAGATGAGTATTGATTTTGAAACATTACCAACGAATACAGATGTTTTCATTGATTGTGAAAAACATATATCAAAAATTATAGAAAAGCAATTACTTATATTAAGGCATTAAGGTGGAAAGGCAGTTTACATTGTAATAATAGAAATGGAGAATGCATGTTACCTATTTTGAAGGAGCAGTTTGAAATACGGAAAAATAAAGTTCTTGATCTTATTGAATCTTATGCTAAAGAATATGCGCAGGATTGGAAAGATATAGGTATCTTTGCTAGTTATGCACGTGGAGAAGCTAATGGACTTAGTGATATAGATATTTGTATTATTGCTGAAAAGTCATCTTCATATATTTCTGGTGCATTGCAAGAAGACGCTAATGTACTCAAAGCAGATATTGTGTTTGTTACAAAAGAGCAGTTTTTGCATAGCAGTTGTACTTTGTGCCAGGATCTTAGGAGAGATATTAAGTTTGTAAAGGGTTGTGATTTCATTGAAAAATGATTATTATGATATTGCTTACAATGATTTATTATATTTGGAAGATAATTATTACAAGATGAATTACAATCCAATGGTAGTGCAAATACAACAGGTTGCTGAGAAGATGTTAAAATACTTAGAGAAGCCTTCTGGTGACAGCAAATCAAAGAAAATGAAAGTATAAAATAGGAAGCATGGTCTCAGTTTCCTCGCTCCAGCGCATTTTGTAAAGTTTTTTATACCTTCAGGGGGAAAGTCCTCTTTTGGGTGATTCGTTGCAATACAGATATGAGACTGTGAATTCATTAGAAAAGGTCCTGTGGCTATTATGGGTGCAGAGCATTTACCACCAAATGCTGCAGATGTTCCACGTTTGATAAATGAATTGTTATATACTTCTTTTAATGGTACAGATTTTTTACTTGATTTGGCTGGGTTTCATATCCGCTATGAAAGAATTCACCCATTTGGTGATTGTAATGGCAGGTCTGGTAGGGTTCTTTTAAATAAACTAGCATTGGCAAATGACTATCCACCATTTGTTATTGTAAAAGATGTAAGATCTGAGTATATGAATATTCTTGCTGATTGCAATGCTGAAGCTTTAAAAAAACTTATTACTACAATGGTGCTAAATGAAATGGAACGTATGCAGACCTTTGGCATTGATACTACCAGATTTAGCTTAAAACCAAATTTGAATAATCCAGTTCATATTGATATCTGATAAAACATGCAGTTATACAGCTGCGTGTTTTTTATTGATGTCATTTTAAAAAAGGAGATTGCATAATATAAAATAGTATAAAATGATATTGCTATTGGAGACTGCATCATGATAGCAAATATTTTTCAAACAATTATTACAAATATACTAGCAATTATAATTACAGCTATTTGTTTATTCTTATTTATACTATTTATTATAATATGCGGCATAGTAAAATTATGAGAGACTTTAGAAGATTCATTACACCGTGTCATAGAATAATTCTTAGTACTTTACTACCAAAGAATTTTAAGATTGTACAAGAAACTTCATTCTATCAAATGTTAAGTAAAGAAGAGCAGCTTCAGATAGTAGAGCATAGCACTAAAGGGAAGACATTGTTTAATGGATGCACGGTACGACTTGACAGTCTTAAAAATGGTACTGCCATTTTGTCAAAAGTAGGGTTCTTTGATTTTATGACAACAAATCTTATAATCAAACCAAACAATAGTGCGAAGAGATCAGCTGTTGCAAATATGTATTCTGCATTGTTTAGTGATCAGGTGAAACAAATTATGAGACTAGAGCACCATGTTAAAGCTGCTGTTATAGCTCAACCCAGAAAAACATTTGATGATGTCATTGCTATAATGGAATTAGCTAATATTATAACGGTCAGTGTTTTAATTAAAGATTGTACAGGTCGTGCTTTACTTGTTCATAGATGTAACAAAGTTGCTGTTTCCTCTGGTAGTTTTGCTACGTCTTGCGCTGGTAGCTTGGATGAGCGAGATCTTGCTACAGATAATCCATTTTTGTCCTGTGCGCAGAGAGAATTAAAAGAAGAGCTAAATCTGGAATGTAGGTTACATTTGGATCATATGGTAATTAGTAAGCAGAAATTACAACCTGCCGCTTTATTTAGTGGTAAGATTGAGTCCAGGTTTGAAGACGTTTATCAGCAGATGATCAGTGCACCTGATTATAAAGAAGAAAATTGTGAATTATTTGCGGTACCACCTGAAAGTTTGAACGGAGTGGTAAAGAAATATCAGTTTACAGATGTGGCAGCCTTTCAGATAGCTATGTTTACACCAAATTGGTTCAGCATAGCTCCACACAATATTGAAAACTATAAATTACAATAATTTTAGTGCCATACAGTAAAAAGCTGTATGGTATTTCATTTTACAGAAAGGAGATTGCATGGCTATCATCATGATGTTATAATAAATTTATGATTGATAGTACAGTATGCAGTAATATTAAAATGATAAATATTTTAGAGTACAAGTGGGATAAATCAATGCATGAACGGTTTGGTCAGGCAGTTCTGGGAGAGGAGATATCTGAATACAAAAATTATGATTTTAATACACAGATGCTTGAATTCCGTTTAGTTAATTCCATAACAGTCTTAGAGAAAAAGAATTTTGCTGTATTTCAATGTGTTAAAGATTCTGATATTTTTCACTCATTGCAGCTACTCGCAAATTCTACGCTTGGGCGATTGTTGTTTGCTGAGTTAACTGAGCAAATTAGTTGTTTACGTAAAACAAAAGATATAGATGGTCTTAAAAAATTGATCTCAAGTGTTTTACATACTTGTAATGGCATGTTCAATGGAAAGGCATACGATTCATTATCCAATAAAGATTTATTAAAAGATATTGTGACAAAAGAATCAGATTTACTTATTGATGTGTTTAAAGATTTTTTAACTTTACTGTCGTATTTGGAAGATGCTGTTCTTGATGTATGTTTTCCAATGTGGGAGGCAAATCTTTTTAAAGCAAAGCCTGGTATTACAGATTTTGGTTTAAATTTTATGGTGAGTCTTTTTCGTAATACAACGGATGCACTTAATCATTATCATGTAATTAGTGCCAGCGTTGTAAGCCCACTGCGTCCAATATTATTTCAGGAACGTAAATATGGTTATTTATACTGTCCAAGAAAAGAACAGATTATTGGTATGGCACCATCTGATCTGTCTACAATAGCATTTGCTGGGCCATCATTTTCTTGCAGTGAAATAAAGATTGATCCATTGTTTAATTTAATCTCAGCACTAACCGGTGATATAAAATTGAACAGCGGTGTGCATTTACAGGGTAACTTCTCTGACTTTTGTAAAATTTATGATTTTAATGATTTTCAGAGAATGACATATGATTATAATGAGGTCATTTTAAGAGCTGATACGGAGCCAATAGCTTTATTTACAACTAAAGACAATTTATCAGCTTGCTTGAATGATCTTAATGCATTGTGTACTGTTGCTAAGTTACCTCTTGTTATTTGGGGTGCAAATAAGGCTTACACTATTTCAGTAAAGTATTTGCCTAAATTTTTTGATTTTATGAGATTTCTAGGTTCAAGTAATAGAAGATAACTTAATGGATCAGGGTCATATTATAAATTCGAAGATTTAATATATTGGAAAATCAAGAAATTATTTGAAGGAGATAGCGTATGTTGTATATAACATTTAAAGAAAGCGAATCAGTTATTACGAATGTTGATATGTTTTTCGACAATAATTATGAACCTGAATGGCTGCTAGATCCATTTGTAAAGAAAATCATACATGATATTGATAAATCAGATGTTTTATCCGAAAATGTAATAAGTAGTCCTGTTTTTGGAAGTATCCCGCCTCGTATGCTGTCAGGTGGTACTAAGGCTTTAATATTGATGCTGAAGGAAAATAAAGTAATTTGGGCAACTGCGTGCGGCGATAATTGTGCAAAGTGGATTATTGAAATAAGTAAGTTAAGAGATATCACAATCTGTTTGGAGCATGCCATGAAATTCCCTAATGATTTTGATGCAATATGTCTTGACACTAATGAAGAAATCCACACATTGGATGATTATAAAAAGAATGTCTTACATGGAATTTGGGGTGCATGAATTATGATAAATGTTCACATTCGAAACAAATTTGTAGATTATAAATTTAATCTTTGGCAAAAATATAATCTATTAACTGGTGACAGCGGCGAAGGTAAAACCACTTTGTATAAAATGATAGCTTCTTATGATGAGAATAAACAAAATATACAATGTCTTGGGTACAAAAAGCTTGGTACTGATCTAACACTACTAAGAACACTGGCTGATATCGCAATGGAAGATGATGGTAAGACAAAGGAAGATTTAATTCATAGACTTGATGGTTTTTTAATAATATTTGACGAGAATAGTAGTCTTCTTAAAAGAAGATCAGCACCAAGTTTATTAGAACGATTTAATTGTTATTTCTTAGTTATTTGTAGAAAAGTCGCTTTAGGCTTTAAGTCAGTTTCAGCAGACTGTGTATTTGAATTATCATCATCTGGAAAATTTCATACTTTCAAACCACATTATAAACTTTCATCCGACATCTTCTTATGCCAGAATGTTGTTTGTGAAGACTCAAAAAGCGGTATGCAGTTTATGCAAAGTATTTTTGATAGATTACAAATATCTTACGCTCGAAATTCAAATAATGATAAGGAGGGCGGAAAAGCCAAATTCGTATCATTTTTGAAAAATTTCACGAATTGCAATGTCTGCATAGTGTTTGATAGAGCTGGTATTGGCTATGATCTGGAAGGTATACTTATGCAAATAGAAAGGCAAAGGTTACATGCTTGTTTTATTGATTGGGATAGCTTTGAAACATATATCTTAGAATCCCCTGCATTCAGACAAGCTGTTCCAGAGCCTGAATGCAATTATGAAAGTAAAGAAAAGCTTGCAACTAAGTTACTTAGCGATTTAATTCACTACGGTAAAGATAAATTACCAGCATGCCTGTCTATGGGAAGACAAGAATGCTATCGTAAAATTGATGGATCTGGATCATATTACAAATTCGAAGATTTAATATATTGGAAAATCAAGAAATTATTTGATTTGTATGAAGCATCGAATAAATTTCATACTTCGGATTTGCCAGACAAAATGAATATCTGATTGAAAACTCTTTTAGGTATTTAAATGTCCAAAACAGATAAATTTGTGATTTTAATATAATACAGTAAAATCACTAAAAATCAGCAAATTTTTGTGTCATTTCAAGACACGCAGAACCAGAGCTGAGACTTGACGATACTATATAAATGTGTAATAAAAATTAAGGTGTAAAATCAAAAACAAGGAGGATTTTATTATGAAAAAGAATTTATTAACAAAAGTAATGACATTAGCTTTAGCCGCAACAATGGCTTTAACACCAGTAACAGCTTCAGCGGCTGAGAAGACAGTTGTAACAAGAGATCAGGTTGATCAGTACTTCATTGACAACTATGATGAAGAGACAGAAGTTACCAATTATAAAGCTCTGTACAATTCAATTGCTTCTCTCAACGGTTGTTATCAGCCAAACGGTTACAAGATCTACACAGCTTTAGACAATAAGACAATCACCTTCAAGAAGACCGGTAATTACGCTGTAATCGTTGGTGGTAAGACAGCAAAGAAAGACCAGGGTTCTTTCAAGTTTGTAGCACCTAAAACAGGCACTTACAAGTTCACATTTAGCACAAAGAACAATGTAGCTGGCGGTCAGATCTTCTTGAAGCAGGCTCATGGTGCTAGGGATAATTCCATTAAATTTAAAGTTCACTATACTTGTGGTTCGGAAGTTATTAGAAATCATGTTAATCTTTATATTACTGATGATCCTAAGTATCCTGCTTATCCAACTCTTGGATAAGGATTATCTCGGTATGAGGATTCATACTCATCTAAAATGACAAAAGCTTCTGGTTCCATTAAGTTAAAGAAGGGTCAGGCTGTGATGTTTACTGGTAGAGACAGCGGTGCTGGTTATGACGAAAGTGATGATGCAGCTTACAACTTCACCGGTTTTGATGTTTCAATCACAAAGACAAAATAAATTTCAGGCGCTAGCAGTGTAACAGCTGTTAGCGTTTTTCAGATGCAGAGAATGTAGAAACTCATTGGGATAAAATAAAAAGCCTGTGTCAGAATTAACATCGCCTCAGCGGTAATTCAGATACAGGTCTTTTGACATTGTATTATTTTCATTTCATTTTCTCATTATAATTTATTAACCGCGACTTAAAGGTGCGCTGTAGTACCTGTTGATGAATTGAGTTTAATCTTGGAAGTCAGGATCATCTCCAAATTGATCGATTAAATCCTGAGCTATCATCTCTGCATCTTCTGCATCAAATCCATCCTCAAGTAAACCAATTATAAATGAATCTTTGTCCATGAGTCGAATTCCTCCTTTCATTTGATGTATGAATTGTATCAGCAAAATCGTTAAGGAAAGAATCGAAGGTGGTGCAAACGAAAAAGCAGTATTGAGAC
>OKVK01001573.1_pt1 | contig 11478 bp, 10 predicted proteins | sample 1604771 | NCBI WGS metagenome assembly OKVK01 (sample SAMN01760906, study PRJEB22395) | human gut metagenome | reverse complement strand
AAACTGGCATCTATCCGGGCACTTCAGTCAGCCAAAGAAAAAGGACAGGAGTTGATCACTGTCTGTTCCGCCTGTCATCATGTCTTAAAAAGAGTCAATGATGATATGAAACATGTGGAAGATATTTGCACCAGAGCGAACAACTATCTGAAGCTGGAGGAGCCCTATTTGGGAGAAACGAATGTGCTGCATTATCTTGAGGTACTTCGTGACAGAGTCGGATTTGATGTAATCAAAGAAAAAGTGACCCATCCGCTGACCGGAAAGAAAGTAGGTGCCTATTATGGATGTCTTCTGCTCCGGCCAGGAAAAATATTGGAGTTTGATAATCCGGAAAATCCGAAGATTATGGAAGATTTTATTCGGGCTATTGGAGCAGAGCCTGTCATCTATCCTTATCGGAACGAGTGCTGTGGTGGCTATATCTCACTGAAAGAAAAAGAGATGGCAAAGAATATGTGCAATAAGATTGTGGAAAGTGCAGATGGTTTCGGTGCAGATATGCTGATCACCGCCTGTCCGCTGTGTATGTATAATTTGAAAAAGAATACAGTGGGCAATCTTCCTGTTTATTATTTTACTGAGCTTCTGGCAGAGGCACTAGGTGTGAAAGAGGAGGTGGACAACGCATGAATACAGTGAGCTCACAGGCTGAAAAGATCAAGGAAATCAGTGGTGTGAATCCGCTGAAATGTATGAAATGCGGAAAATGTTCAGCATCCTGCCCGGCATTTGACGAGATGGATATCAAACCGCATCAGTTTGTGTCCTATGTGCAGAATGAAAATATTGAAGCATTGGTACAGTCTGAATCTCTGTGGAAATGTCTTTCCTGTTTTGCGTGTGTGGAGCGTTGTCCAAGAGATGTGAAACCTGGAAAGCTGATCGATGCGGCAAGACAGCTGGTGGTTCGTCAGCGTGGACAGAATTATCTGACTGCAGATGAGATTCCGGAATTGCTGGATGAAGAACTGCCGCAGCAGCTTCTGGTCAGTGCATTCAGAAGATACAGGAGGTGACCCGATGCAGAGAATCGGAGTATTTGTCTGTCATTGCGGTAGTAATATCGCTGCAACGGTAGATGTGAAAAAAGTGGTAGAGATGGTGCTTCAGGAGCCGGGAGTGGTTCATGCAGAGGACTATCAGTATATGTGTTCTGAAGCTGGTCAGGCAAAGATTGCAGCAGCGATTAAGGAAAAAAATCTGACGGGTATGGTGGTCTGTTCCTGCTCACCCCGTATGCATGAGACTACTTTCAGAAATGCAGCAAAGAAAGCGGGCTTAAACCCGTATATGGTAGAGATTGCCAACATCCGTGAGCATTGTTCCTGGATCCATAAGGATATGGAAGAGGCAACCAAGAAGGCAGTGATCCTGGCGCGTGCTGCCATTGCAAAAGTTAACTTAAACGCACCACTGACACCGGGAGAGAGTCAGGTGACCAAGAGAGCGCTGGTCATTGGTGGCGGTATCGCCGGTATCCAGACAGCCCTTGACATTGCAGATGCAGGTTATGAGGTGGATATTGTGGAGAAGACACCGAGTATCGGAGGAAGAATGTCGCAGCTTGATAAAACTTTCCCGACTCTGGACTGTTCTGCATGTATTCTTACTCCTAAGATGGTGGATGCAGCATCCAATGAAAAGATCACCATTTATACATATAGTGAAGTAGAAAAAGTGAGTGGATTTGTTGGTGATTTTACAGTAGATATCCGGAAAAAAGCAAGAAGCGTGGACATGGATAAGTGTACCGGGTGTGGTGTCTGTCAGGAAAAATGCCCGTCCAAGAAGATCCCGAGTGAATTTAACAGGGGACTGGGAAACCGCACAGCAATCTACACTCCATTTGCACAGGCAATCCCTAATGTGCCGGTCATTGATCGTGAAAACTGTATCAAATTTAAAACCGGAAAATGTGGTGTCTGTTCAAAAGTATGTCAGGCCGGAGCCATTGACTATGACCAGCAGGATGAGATCATTACGCAGAAATACGGTGCAATCGTAGTTGCTACCGGTTTTGATGTGATCAAGCTTGACAATTATGATGAATATGCATACAGCCAGAGTAAAGATGTTATCACCTCTCTGGAACTGGAGCGGATCATGAATGCGGCAGGACCGACCAAAGGACATCTGGAGCGTCTGTCTGACGGAAAGGCACCGAAAGAGATGGTATTCATCCAGTGTGTTGGAAGCCGTTGTGCAGACGACAGAGGAAAGAGCTACTGCTCCAAGATCTGTTGTATGTATACCGCTAAGCATGCCATGCTGATCCGTGATAAATATCCGGATGTCAATGTGACGGTATTTTACATTGATGTACGTACACCTGGTAAGAACTTTGATGAGTTCTACAGGAGAGCGGTAGAGCAGTATGGTGTGAATTATATCAAAGGACAGGTAGGAAAAGTAATTCCGCAGCCGGATGGAAAGCTTCTGGTGCAGGGCGTGGACCTTCTGGACAATAAGCAGATCAAAAAAGAAGCTGATATGGTCGTTCTGGCAGCTGCCATAGAACCAAATCCGGATGTAAGAAAGATTGCAACCATGCTGACCGCCAGCATTGATACCAATAATTTTCTGACAGAAGCCCATGCCAAGCTTCGTCCGGTAGAGTCACCGACCGCAGGAATCTTCCTGTCTGGTGTATGTCAGGGACCAAAGGATATTCCGGAGACCGTCGCGCAGGCAGGCGCTGCCGCAGTCAAAGTCATCGGATTGCTTGCGAAAGATAAACTGACCACCAATCCGTGTACGGCACAGTCCGATGAACTCTTATGTAATGGATGTTCGACCTGTGCCAATGTATGCCCGTATGGAGCTATTTCCTATGAGGATCATCAGGTCAATGATCATGGTATCCGTGAGACCAGAAGAGTGGCAGTGGTGAATGGAGCACTTTGTCAGGGCTGTGGTGCATGTACAGTTGCATGTCCGTCCGGAGCCATGGATCTGAAAGGATTCTCCAACAGACAGATTATCGCGGAGGTAGATGCAATATGTCGATAGAAAACAACGAAACAACATTCAGACCTAAGATCGTTGCGTTCTGCTGTAACTGGTGCAGTTATGCAGGCGCTGATCTGGCAGGAAGCAGCAGACTTTCCTATCCGGCAGATGTAAAGATCATCCGCGTTCCCTGTTCCTGCCGTGTAAATCCGATGTTTATTCTCCGTGCTTTTGAAAAAGGAGCAGATGGAGTGATCCTGTGCGGCTGTCATCCGGGAGACTGCCATTATTCAACTGGTAACTTCTATGCAAGACGCCGTATGACGTTACTGTTTTCCATGCTTGATTTTATCGGAGTGGAAAATGGCCGTACCCGTGTAGAATGGGTATCTGCAGCAGAGGGTGTAAAATTCTCACAGACGATGAATGAATTTGTAGAGAAGATCACATCTCTTGGCAGAAATGTGAGATTGGAGGATTTACGATGCAGGAACTGATAAAGAGGGCAAAAGAGCTGCTTGCCGATGGAACCGTGGCAAGAGTGCTTGGCTGGAAAGCCGGAGATATGCCCTGGAATCCGGAGCCGGCATATTTTGAGACCGAAGAAAGTCTGAAAGAGTTTGTTTACGACGGATTCTGCGGAGCGAATTTAAGTAAATATATGATTGAGGCATCTAAATTAGACGGAAAGACACTGGTCTGCCTGAAGCCGTGTGATACCTATAGTTTTAATCAGTTGATAAAAGAACACAGAGTAGATCGTGAAAAAGCATATATTATTGGTGTGGGCTGCAGAGGAAAGCTTGATATCGAAAAGATCCGCGAGACAGGCATCAAGGGAATCACAGATATCAAAGGTGCCCAGATTGAAAATGAGGCAGACACACTGACGGTGGAAACGCTGTATGGAGAGAAGACAGTAGAATATAAGGATGCCATGTTATCCCGCTGCCATGTGTGCAAAGGAAAAGAGCACAAGATTTACGATGAACTGATCGGTGAGTCCAGAGAGACCAAGGATGCAGACCGTTTTGCAGAGGTAGAAATGATCGAGGCTATGAGCCCGGAAGAGAGATTTGCATTTTTCCAGAAAGAACTGAGCAAATGTATCCGCTGCAATGCCTGCCGAAATGTCTGTCCTGCCTGCAGCTGCAGAAAATGTGTGTTTGACAGCACAAAATTTGACAGTGCCCAGAAAGCAAACAGTGATTCTTTTGAAGAAAAGATGTTTCACATTATCCGTGCCTTCCATGTGGCAGGCCGGTGTACGGACTGTGGAGAGTGCAGCCGTGTCTGTCCCCAGGGAATTCCGCTTCACCTGTTCAATCGGAAATTTATCAAAGATATTGATCAGTTTTACGGCGAATACCAGGCCGGTGAAGATACTGACAGCAAAGGCCCGCTGACCAACTATACATTTGATGATGTGGAACCCAGCATTGTGGGAGAAAGGGGATAATGGATGTATAAGATTAAAAAAGAAAATCTGACGGCATTATTCCGTGCCATCGCCGCAGAACAGGAATTGTATGTACCGGTAAAATCTGCCGGAAAAGTGAATTTTGGTCCTTGGTCTGAGGATGCCGAGGTAGATATAGATACATTAAAAAGCGTAAAGTCTCCGAAAGATATTTTCTTCCCCCAGAGTGAAAATCTCTATACCTGTGAGCGGGAAGGCCGGAAGCTGAAAGTAGAGCCGGAAGCGTTAAAAGAGCAGAAATTTACCGTATTTGGCATGAGAGCCTGTGATGTACAGGGTGTGAAGGTACTGGATCAAGTATTTTTAGCAGAACCGGTGGATAGTTTCTATGCAGCGAGAAGAAAACATGGAACTATGGTGGCAATTGCCTGTCACGAGCCGGAGGAAAGCTGTTTTTGCAAGGTATTTGGTATTGACTGTGCAGAACCGGCTGCAGATGTGGCGGCCTGGTTCGCAGCAGAAGAATTGTACTGGAAGGCTTTGACGGAAAAAGGGGAGCTGCTCACAGAACAGGTGAAAGTGCTGCTCACGGAAGCAGATGCATCAGAGGAACAGAAGATTGAGCAGGAAAAGAATAACATCCGCGAAATCGTGGAAAAGCTTCCATATACGCATCTTTCGCTGGAAGGCTGGGATGGAAATGCCACAGAGAAACGATTTGACTCTCCGCTGTGGGAGGAGCTTTATAAGCCTTGTCTGGCTTGTGGTACCTGCACTTTTGTATGCCCGACCTGCCAGTGCTATGATATCAAAGATTATGATACGGGACATGGGGTGAAACGGTTCCGCTGCTGGGATTCCTGCATGTATTCCGATTTCACCATGATGGCACACGGCAATAATCGTACCAGTCAGATGCAGAGATTTCGTCAGCGTTTTATGCATAAGCTGGTGTATTTCCCTGCAAATAATAACGGCATGTATTCCTGTGTTGGCTGTGGCCGCTGCGTGGAGAAATGTCCGTCTGCCCTGAATATTGTAAAAGTGATCAAAGCATTTGAAAAAGAAGGGGGAGAAAAGGCATGAGCGAATGTACCTGTCATAAAAACTATACAGAAGATGTGCTGATCCCTCAGGTTGGAGTGATCACCGATATCCGCCAGGAGACACCGGATGTAAAGACATTCCGGGTCAATGCTCCGGAGGGTGGAAAATTATTTGAACATATGCCTGGACAGTGTGCCATGTTGTGTGTACCAGGAGTCAGTGAGGGAATGTTTTCTATTACTTCCTCTCCGACAAATAAAGAATATCAGGAGTTTAGTATCAAGAAATGCGGAAGCCTGACAGAGACGCTGCACAGCCTGGAAGTAGGCGATGAGATCACCGTCCGCGGACCCTATGGAAACCATTTTCCGGTGGAGGATCAACTGAAAGGTAAAAATCTGCTGTTTATCGCCGGAGGTATCGGACTTGCACCACTTCGTTCTGTGATCAATTACGTACTGGACAACCGGGCAGATTATGGAACTGTGGATATCTTATACGGATCCCGTTCGGCAGATGACCTGGTACAGTTAAAGGAAATACAGGAAGTCTGGATGAAAGCGGAGAATGTTAATGTGTATCTGACGATTGACCGGGAGCAGGAAGGCTGGGACGGTCATGTAGGATTTGTTCCGACCTATCTGAAAGAGATTGGATTTGATACGGACAAGACAGCTCTTGTATGTGGGCCGCCTATTATGATCAAGTTCGTACTTGCAGGACTGGAAGAACTTGGATTTTCAAGAGACCAGGTTTACACCACACTGGAGCTTCGGATGAAATGCGGTGTTGGTAAATGCGGCCGCTGCAATATTGGAACCAAATACGTGTGCAAAGACGGTCCGGTATTCCGCTGTGATGAACTGGATGAGATGCCTGCGGAGTACTAGAGAAAGGATGACGAAAATGGAAAATATGGTAAATGTCTATTTCTTCGGTAAGAAATACAGTGTTCCTGCAGATCTGACCATTATGACTGCCATGGAATATGCCGGATATACATTAAAGAGAGGATGCGGCTGCCGCCACGGTTTCTGCGGTGCCTGTGCAACCATTTACAGAATCAAGGGAAAGAATGAGCTGAAGACCTGTCTGGCCTGTCAGACACAGGTACAGGAAGGAATGTATGTGGCAAGCATTCCCTTCTTCCCGACAGATAAACGAACTTATGATATCAATGATCTGAAGCCTGGCCAGCAGGTGATGATGGAACTTTATCCGGAGATTTACAGCTGTATCGGCTGTAATGCCTGTACCAAAGCCTGTACTCAGAGTCTTAATGTCATGCAGTATATTGCTTATGCACAGAGAGGCGAACTGGAGAAATGTGCAGAAGAGTCCTTTGACTGTGTAAGCTGTGGCTGCTGTTCTGTACGTTGTCCAGCAGAGATCTCTCATCCGATGGTGGCACTTCTGGCGAGACGTCTGACCGGCAAATACATTGCTCCGGAAGCAAAGCATCTGACGAAACGTGTGGAAGAAATTCATGAAGGAGCCTATGATGATCTGATTGAGCAGATTATGCAGAAGCCGCTCACAGAGATGCAGGAACTTTATAACAACAGAGATATCGAGAAATAGGGAGGGCATGAAAGATGTACGCACCATATCCAGAAAATATGATGGAGTCTATCAAAAAGGTAGAAGCTACAAGAGCAGAGCGTATGGCAACTGAGCCGAGACGTCTGACAGCAGATGAAAAAGATGCTCTTCTGAAAGAGTTTCATCCGGATTATAACCCGGATGCATTTGCCCAGATCAAGGTAGGGGCGAATAAAGGACAAAAGGCACCGTTGGAACTGGCAGAGATGCTGCATTCCACGAGTCGGCTGATTCATGAAAAAATTGACCTTACAAAAATTGATTATGATGTGGATGTGCTTGTAATCGGCGGCGGTGGAGCAGGTTCTTCCTGTGCCATTGAAGCACATAACGCAGGCGCAGACGTTATGATCGTAACCAAACTCAGAATCGGCGATGCCAATACAATGATGGCAGAAGGCGGAATCCAGGCAGCAGACAAGGAGAATGACTCTCCGGTGCAGCACTATCTGGATTGTTTTGGCGGCGGACATTTTGCGGCAAAACCAGAGCTGGTAAAGAGACTGGTTATGGAGGCACCGGATGCGATCAAGTGGCTCAATGAGCTGGGAGTTGAGTTTGATAAAGAGGCAGATGGAACGATGATCACCACCCACGGCGGTGGAACTTCCAGAAAGAGAATGCACGCAGCAAAGGATTATTCCGGATCTGAGATCATGCGTACCATCAGAGATGAAGTTCTGAACCTGGGAATTCCGGTGGTTGAATTTACTTCCGCCGTGGAACTTTTAAAAGATGAAAAAGGACAAGTTGCCGGAGCCGTTCTTCAGAATATGGAGACCGGTGATTATCTGGTGGCAAGAGCCAAAACAGTCGTGATCGCAACCGGTGGTGCAGGAAGAATGCATTATCAGGGATTCCCGACATCCAACCATTACGGTGCTACTGCCGATGGTCTGGTACTGGGATACCGTGCAGGTGCTTCCCTGTTATATCAGGATTCTATCCAGTATCATCCGACCGGAGCTATTTACCCGGCACAGATCCTTGGTGCACTGGTAACAGAAAAAGTTCGTTCCGTAGGTGCACAGCTGGTTAATGCAAATGGTGAAGCTTATATCCATCCGCTGGAAACCCGTGATGTCAATGCTTCCGGTGTTATCCGTGAGTGTGAGGAAGGCCGTGGCGTAGAGGTTCCTGGCGGACTGAAAGGTGTATGGCTGGATACTCCGATGATTGAGATCCTTGGAGGAGAAGGAACGATTGAAAAAAGAATTCCGGCCATGTTCCGTATGTATATGAATTACGGAATTGATATGAGAAAAGTGCCGATCGTGATCTATCCGACCCTTCATTATCAGAATGGAGGACTTGAGATCAATGGAGATGGATTTACAAAAGAGATCCCGAACCTTTTAGTTGCAGGAGAGGCAGCAGGCGGAATTCATGGAACCAACCGACTGATGGGCAACTCTTTGCTGGATGTGATCGTATTTGGCCGTAATGCGGGGAAAAAAGCAGCAGCAAAATGCAAGGATGTCGAGCTTGGCAAGCTGAATCTGGATCATATTTATCATTATGAAAATGAATTGGAGCAGGCAGACATTCATACAGGAAAAATGTCACCAATGCTTCTGCCGAATTATGCGAGACATGAGCGGTAAGAATTAATATAGAACGTACAGACATCGGGGATTGGTATCCTGTGTCTGTCCATGTTACAATAGATAAAAAGTTCCATAAGAGGAGGTTTGTCATGATACGTGAAGTAAATGTCAGTCAGCTCACGGATGTGGTCGAGAGACTGTGCATCGAGGCAAATGAGCATCTTCCGTCCGATGTGAAATGTGCCATTGAACATTGCCGCGCCTGTGAGGACGGGGAGATTGCCCAGGGGGTACTCGATAATATCATTGAAAATTATAAGATCGCAGATGCCGAAAATGTACCGATCTGTCAGGATACAGGAATGGCCTGTGTGTTCCTGGAGATTGGGCAGGATGTACATCTGACAGGAGGAGATCTTGCAGAAGCAATTGATGAAGGCGTCCGCAGAGGTTATGATAAAGGATATTTACGAAAATCCGTAGTAAAAGATCCGGTACGCAGAGGCAATACCGGAGACAATACGCCGGCAATGCTCTATACAGAGATTGTGCCTGGTGACAAGATCAAAGTGACTGTCGGCCCGAAGGGCTTTGGCAGCGAAAACATGAGCATGATCCGCATGTTCAAGCCTTCAGCAGGATTACAGGGAATCAAGGATTTTATCCTGGAAGTCGTAGAAACCGCAGGCCCGAATCCCTGCCCGCCTATGGTAGTCGGTGTGGGAATCGGCGGAACTTTTGATAAATGTGCGCTGCTGGCTAAGAAAGCTTTGATGCGTCCGCTGGATTCTGAAAATCCGGATCCCTTCTATGCAGATCTGGAAAAAGAGATGCTGGAGAAGATCAATAAGCTTGGCATCGGACCACAGGGCTTTGGAGGAAAGACCACAGCGATCGGACTGAATATCGAGACTTTACCGACCCATATTGCAGGTATGCCCTGTGCAGTCAATATTAACTGTCATGTGACACGCCATAAGACGGAGGTGATTTAGATGGCAGCAAGAAAGATTACATTACCATTGACCGAAGAACTGGCAAAGACCCTGCATGCAGGGGACAGCGTTCTCCTGACAGGCACCATCTATACGTCCCGTGATGCAGGACATAAGAGAATGTGCGAAGCTCTTGCAAGAGGCGAGAAACTTCCCTTTGATCCTACGGATGCGACGATTTATTATGTAGGTCCTACACCGGCGAAACCAGGACAGGTCATTGGAAGTGCAGGACCGACCACCAGCGGACGTATGGATGCCTATGCACCAACCATGATGTCGGTAGGTGCCCGCGGTATGATCGGAAAAGGAGCAAGACTTCCGGAAGTAGTGGATGCCATGAAAAAATATAGCGGCGTATATTTTGGAGCCATTGGTGGAGCTGGAGCACTGCTGGCAAAGTGTATCAAGAAATGTGAATTGATCGCATATGAAGATCTGGGTGCGGAAGCACTTCGGAAGTTGTATGTGGAAGATATGCCATTGGTTGTTATTATTGACAGTGAGGGTAATAATCTTTATGATGATGGAAGAAAAGCGTATCTGAAAGATCACGAAGCGTAAATAGACAGATAAAATAAAAAGCGTATTCCAACGATTCATGGGGGATCAGGAATACGCTTTTTTTATGTCATTTTTTTATTGCCCCATTTCCCTGAAAATGCCTTTCATGACGAAAATAGCAAGAAAGAAGGTGCAGAGGTCAGCAATAGGCTGGGAGATCTGAATGCCCAGAAGCCCCATGACCGGCGTCAGGATCAGGAGTGCCGGGATCAGGAAGAGTCCCTGGCGGCCGGTGGAAACCAGTGTGGCACGGATGCCGTAGCCGATAGACTGGGGCATCATATTTCCCATAATAATCACACCTTGTAACGGAAGTGTCATAAGCTGCAATCTCAAAGCTAACGTACCAATGCGGATAACATCAGCGTCTCCCTTTCGAAATAGTTCAATGATATGTCCGGAGAAAGTAAAACCGGTAACGCAGAAAACCAGCAGGATTGCAGTGCTGACTTTGATACAGAACCAGCAGGCTTCTTTGACACGGGCATACATCTTTGCACCAAAGCAAAAGCTGCAGACTGGCTGAAATCCCTGGCCGAATCCGATGATGGCCGAATTGATGAACATCATAAAACGACTGACAATAGACATGGCAGCGATCGCTGCGTCTCCGTAGGGATGAGCCATGATGTTCATGATGATAGTTGCCACGCTGGCGATTCCCTGACGTCCCAGAGAAGGAATTCCACCATAAATAATATTCTGGTAAATATTTATCGTTGGACGGAAGTTTTGTGGAAGAATGGTAATGCATTCTTTTTTTGTATTACACATAAAAAACAGGATACAGAAACTGATTATCTGGGATAACGCAGTAGCCAGTGCCGCACCGGAAGTTCCAAGTCCAAGACCGAAGATAAAGATGGGATCCAGAAAAATATTTAAAATACCACCGGTTGTAATTCCGATCATGGAGAATAACGCTTTTCCCTGGAAACGCAGCAGATTGTTCATGATAAAAGAACATACCATAAAAGGTGCAGCCATGAAAATGTAACGAGCGTAATCTTCCGCGAAAGGAGCAATGGTCTCGGTAGCTCCCAGAAAGTAGACAATATTTCTGAGGCTCAGGTTACCGAAAACTGCGATCAGAAGTCCGATGATTAACCCTGTAAAAAAAGCTACAGATGCAACTTGTTCTGCCAGTTCCCGCTTTCCGGCACCGATGGATCGGGCTATGAAGTTGCCGCTTCCCATGCCTACCATGAAGGACAGCGCCTGGATAATTGCCATGGCAGAGAAGACAATGCCTATGGCACCAGAAGCACTGGTTCCCAGCTGGCTTACGAAAAACGTATCGGCCATGTTGTAAATAGAAGTTACCAGCATGCTGATGATGGTAGGAACTGCC
>OKVK01001565.1_pt1 | contig 11517 bp, 9 predicted proteins | sample 1604771 | NCBI WGS metagenome assembly OKVK01 (sample SAMN01760906, study PRJEB22395) | human gut metagenome | reverse complement strand
CGTAAGTGTGGAAGAGCTGGCGCCTGGCAGTCAGAAGCACGTCCTCCCCCGCGTAGCAGAGCGGCGTGTCGTGGAGGTCCTGGGCCGAGGCAAACCACCGTTTCTCATAAAACTCACTGTAGTTGGGCAGAAACGTTTTTGGCACCATGCCGAGGATGCGCCCCTGCTGGATGACGATGGCACAGTTGAGCAGCAAGTTGCCCACCTCGACGGGTGCGCCGATGATGGCGATCACGTCCTTGCGCATCGTAAACTCCAGGAGGCTGAGCACCGCCTGCTCCGCCCCGTCGATGAGGGTGCGCTGGCGAAACAAGTCCTGGCAGGTGTAGCCCGTGAGGGAGAGTTCGGGGAAGACGACCACCTCGACATGCTGGCGCTCGGCCTCGTCGATGAGGCGCTTGATCTCCTCCAAGTTGTAGTGGAGGTCTGCGACGCGCACGCTGGGGATGGCGGCGGCCACGGTAAGGAATCCGTACTTCATAGTCTTTGGCGATTTATCTGATGGTCACTTGCGTTGCCCCGTAGCCATACTCCTGGAACGAGGCATCCTGATATTGGAAATGCTTGTACTTGTAGTTGAGCTCATGGATGATGGCCTGGCGCAGCACGCCCTCGCCCTTGCCATGGATGAAGATGATCTTCTGTCCCTTGTTGGTCTTGTAGCGGTCGAGCACGCGGCGGAAGACATCGAGCTGGTAGTCGAGGATGTTGCCACTCGACATGCCGGCCGTCGTCTCCAGCAGTTGGTCTGCATGGAGGTCCACGATAATCTTGTCGTTCTTGAGCACCTGCTTCACCTGTCGGCTCTTCGACTGTGCCGGTTCATAGCGTTTGACGAGCTTGCCCCGTTCGGGATTGACGGCCTCGGGAGCAAGATCGTTGAGCACGGCCGCATTGTCATGGCGCGCAGGCTGCACGGCTTTGCGCTCCTCTTTGGGGCGAGCGTTGCCCCCGAAGAGCTGGCTCTTCAGTTCTTCGGCAGAGACGTTGAAGCCATTCTGCGGCTTGCCCTCCTCCATGACGGGGTAGAGCAGGGCTGGCTGCTCGAAGAAGTCGTTGTCCGTGAACGTATTGAGTTTGAAGAACTTCACGCCGTCCAGGCGGAGCTGCACATCGACGGCGGGCAGACGGAGAAACGTCTTCTGTCGCTTGTAGAGCAGCAACTGGATGCAGAGGTGCTCCATCGTGTTGAGCTGTTCGCGTCCGATCTCCTCCAGGAAGAGTTTCGTGTTGGGCTCCACCTCTCCCGTCTGTCGCAGCGACCAGGTGCTGCCCTCTGCCACCAGGTAGGTGAAGTGGACATAGTAGTTGGAGTCGTTGACAAGGTAGGACTCAAAGCGCGTCGTACTGAAGTTTTGCTTGTCCATCGGTACGAAGGCGAGACAGACCGTCGGTTTGTCGCCGCCGCGTCGCTCCTGAGGTTGCGGCTCGAAGTCGATGGAGGGATCGTCGACCGCCAGGTCCTTGGCCGTCACCGTCTCCGCATCCTGACCCTTGGCCCTCGCCTCGGCGTCGTCCGTGCCCTCGTTGAGGCGCTGGCGCAGGCTGCGCTTGTCCTCCTTCGCCTTCTCCTGGGCGCGGTTGCGCTGCTCCACCTCCACCATTCGCTTCGTGCTGTAGTCCTCGTCGCCTACGACCACGACCTCATTGATGGGCATGGGAATCTCGAAACCGTCCTGGTCCTCGACCAAGACGAGGTTGTTGCCCTTGAAGCCAGCGATACGGCCACCGCCGCTCTCGCTGAGAAATCTCACTTTGTCGCCTATCTTCATATTCTTATCTTCTCTAATGTGATGTAATCTATATACCTTATATAATATAATACCTTATATAATATAGTCTCTCTCTATATCGTATCAATATAGCCTTTTCCTTCCGTCCCCTTTACGGGATGAGCAGACTACTGTCGCCATAGCTCAGGAAGCGGAAGTCGTGGGCCAGCGCATAGTCGTAGATCTTGTGCCAGTCGCCCTTGACGAATGCGCTGACGAGCAGAAGCAGCGTCGATTGCGGCTGGTGGAAGTTGGTGATGAGCTTGTCCACGATCTTGTAGGTGTAGCCCGGTGCGATGATGATCTGCGTGCTACTGTGGAGCACGTCGAGTTTTGCCGCGTCGAGCCAGTGGAGCAGGTGGCCGATGGCCTCGGCAGCGGTGACGGCCTTGCCTCCGACGATGACCAGTCCCTCCTCGTTGTGTGGCAGGTCGTAGGGTTCCCATTGGTTGACGTGGAGATCCTCCTCCTGTGCGTCCGGATTCATGGCCAGTTTCACACCCATGTAGTAGAGGCTCTCCAGCGTGCGCACGCTCGTCGTGCCCACTGCCGTGGCATGGCACTCGTGGGCCAGGAGCTTCTCAAACGTCTGGCGTCTGACGGCGATATACTCCGTGTGCATCGCGTGGCCCTCTATCTCTTCCGACTTCACAGGCTTGAATGTTCCCGCTCCCACATGGAGCGTCACCTCCTCGCGGTCGATGCCGTGGGCATCAATGTCGGCGAGCACCTTCTGCGTGAAGTGGAGACCCCCCGTCGGTGCTGCCACCGAACCCTTTATCTTCGAATAGACCGTCTGATAGGTTGTCTTGTCCGTCTCCTCCGTCTCGCGGTTGAGGTACGGCGGAATGGGCAGTTCGCCGATGGCATCCAGTATCTCGGCAAAGGCGACGCTGTCGTCGTCCCATGAGAAGTCCACCCAGTAGTTGGTGCCACCGCTGAGCTGTGCCGTCCGGCTGCGGTCGAGCTGCGCCTGCAGCGTGACGTCCTTGCCCTTGACGGTGCAGACCTTTGTGAGCGCTCCCTCCTTCCATTTCTTGAGGTTGCCCACCATGCAGAGCCATGCGCAGTGGCCCGTGGCCTGGAAGATGCGCTCATAGTCGGTGGGCTGAGCCGGCTCCATGAGGAAGACCTCGATGAGCGCGCCCGTCTCCTTGCGGAAGTGGATGCGCGCCTGGATGACCCGCGTGTTGTTGAAGACGAGCAGCGACCCCTTCGGCAGGTAGGCGGAGAGGTTTGCGAACACGTCCTCGCCGACCTCCCCCTGGCGGTAGAGTAGCAGTTTCGACTGGTCGCGCTCCTTGAGCGGATACTTGGCGATGCGCTCCGAGGGCAGCGGGTAGTTGTAGTCGGCTATGTGAATATGTTTTGTTTCTGAGTCCATCATTGTTATATAACTATCGTTGTACGTTATCTTTATCTATCGTGTTTATATCCTTGTGTCGTAATCTCGCGACTTATCGTGTCGTCAACGTGCCTATACCGTTATCGTGACAAACGTGCGCAGCAATACATAGATGCAGGTGCAGACCATGACGGTCAGGAACACGTCGATGTCGCAGAGACTGTAGCCCGTGCGGGTGTATTGCGTGGAGATGTAGTGGAGTTTCGGACTGATGCGGAGATACAGGCGGAAGTAGAGCCGATAGACCGTCAGTCCCACCAATGATCCGAAGAGGATGCCGACCAGCACGTCGAAGGGGTAGTGGACGCCGAGATAGATGCGCGTCCAGCTATTGACCAGCGCCCACGTGAGGAGCGCCACGGTGACTGTCCTGCGACGGATGAGCAAGCTGAAGAACACAGCCAGCGAGAAGGTGTTGGACGCATGGGCCGAGAAGAAGCTGTAGCCGCTCCCCTTGTAGTTATCTACCGTGCGCACCAGTCCTTCCAAGGCAGGCTCGAAGGAAGGGCGGAGCCGCGCCACCTCGGGTTTCACCAGTCCGTTGTCAATGCCCGTGACGATGCCGACACAGAGCAAGGCCGAGATCACGGCCAGGATAATCTGTCCCGCCTTCTCGTTGTTTTTCACTACCAGGTAGAGCAAGGAGGCATAGAGAGGCACCCACGTCCACGCGCTGGTGAGAATGAGGGCGAGCTGGTCGAGAAACAGAGAGTCGCTGCCGTTCATCGCGAGGAGCAACTGCTGATCTGAGGTCAGAAGTGATTGTATATCCATGAATGCTGTATGGGTAATCGGTTGTGAGCGCTGCTGGGAGCGTCAGATTTCTTCTATCTGCCTTGCGGTGAGCCAACCTTCGCGCCCATCCTCCAGTTGGACGAGGAACCAGCCCGTGATGCCGCGGTCCTTGATGAAGACCTTGGTGCCCTCGTGGATGACAAACTGGTCGGGCGAGGCCGTGTCGGGCGACTTCTTCACCGCCACCGAACTGCCCATGACGATGGCTCCACAGTGGTTCTCCAGTTGTTGCTGCTGCTGCCAGGCAAAGAGCGTGCTGAGCAGGAAGAAGACGCCCAGCGAGATGGCGGCGTATCGTCCTGCCGTGCGGCGGACGCGGTTGCGGGTGGTGAGAAAGACCGCCAGGGCGACGATCAGGAGCACCAACGAGAGGATGCCGCAGACTGCCCACGCATCGACGGGCATGAAATTGACCAGCGCCCGATAGCCCGTGACGAAGAAGAGCTGCGACTGCGGCGTGATCTTGTCAATGGTCTTGGCCCGTGCCACCTGGAGGTTGAAGCGGATGTCGCCGTCGCCTGGAGCGAGCAGCAGGGCGCGCTCGTAGGCGAGGATGGCGTGGGGGATGTCGTCCAGTCGGTAGTAGGCGTTGCCGAGGTTGTAATAGACGTCGGCCGAGACCCCATGTTGCAGCAGGTCGTTGTAGTCCTTGACCGCCTGGAGGTAGTTGCCCTGTGTGTATTCCTTGTCGCCCATCTGCTTGGTGACGGCCTGAGAGGGTAGCGCCATCAAGCAGAGCATGACGACCAGCAGCGTCTTGAAGCCCCGCGTCTTGGCTCCTTTCTGATTCTGTTCCATAGCGTTCTCTATCTGTGTGATGGCCGTCATGGCCGCCTCGATGGTGCGGTTCATGTTGCCCTTGGCGTCACCCGGTGCGTAGCGCTCAAACTCACACTCGTCGATGGCGCCGATGAAGCGGCGGATGGTGTCGCCGTCGATGTGGAGCTCATGGAGCTTGGTGGCCACGTGCTCGCGGTTGAGCTGCTCAGCCTCCATGTTGAGTCGGTCTCCGATGTAGCCCCACAATGCGCGGAGCACCTCGTCGAAGAACTCGCCCGCATTGCCCTGCAACATCAGTTGATTGGCCTTTTGCAGGCGGATGGTAGCCACCTTGTTGGCGTTCTTGCGCTTGTTGCGGAGGAAGTCGCCGTTCTCCTTGGCCCGCTTGCGGAACGTGTAGGCCACGGCGAGGAGCACGATGATCAGCAACACGATCGTCGTCCACCAGCCTGCCGATCCAAAGAAGAAGTCGGCCCTGTTCTCGAAGACCGTGCTTCCCGACTTGATCGGACGGATGTCGCCCGGCTTCTCGGTGAAGTCGTTGACCTCGCCCGCGTTGTCGCCCGGCAGCACCTTGAGTTTGAAGGCATGGGTGCTGATGGTCTTGTAGGCCTGCGTCTTCATGTCAAAATAGGTGAAGGAGACCGGTGGAATCGTGTAGTCTCCCTCCTTGCGGGGCACGGCCAGGAGATCATAGACAATGTTGCCCTCGATACCGTTGTCCGTCAGTCGGGTCTTGTCCGTCACCTTCGTGTCGTACTTGTCAAACGACTGCGGGAAGTCGGCCTTGGGCTGCTGGATCAGTTTGAGGTTGCCCGTTCCGCCGATGACGATGCGCAGCGTGACCGGCTCTCCCGCCTTCACCTCCGCTTTCGTCAGCTGGCCCGAGATGTTGAACGATCCCACGCCTCCCGAGAAGTTGCTCGGCTTCGTGGGTAGCGGATCCACCTTTATCGTGATGCCATCAGCCTTGATGTTGCGCTTGGTCTCCCTGTAGCCCGCTCCGTCGATGAACGCCTCGAAGGGATCCACGCTTCGGTTCTCCTGTCTGACGATACCCTGGAAGGTGATGGGCGGGATGGTGATCTTGCCCGTGATTTGCGGATAGACCACATACTGGCTCCACGTCACGCAGTTGTAGCGCCGGCCTTTGTAGGTCTCGGTATGAAACGATTTCTGCTGCGGGAGTTTCACCTCCTGCACGTGGCAACCCTTGAGGTCCGGCATCTTGCCGTCGAGCTGCACGAGGTTGACGGTCGTATAGACCTTATAAGTAAGGAGTACGGCCTCTTGCTCTCGGACGTGCGTCTTGTTGGCAAAGACCTTGATAAACAGTTCGTTGCCGCTGCTTGCCTGCTGCCTTCCTTCCTCCTCTTCGTAGCCTTCGTCCTGGCCGTGAGCCCCATAGCCCTGCGACGACGCGTGGCCACCCGAGGCGACAATCTTGATCGGTGTGGAAGCCAGGTTGTTGCCCCTCGAGTGGAAGCGTGCTGGCGGGATGGTGAACGTGCCGCTCTTGCGCGCTATGAGGACGTAGGCCACGGAGACCGACGACGAGGAGGTGGTGTGGCCGTTGACGACCTGGAAACTCGACTGCTCCGACCTGAAAGGTCCGTAGCGACACTCCAACCCGCTGGGGAGGCTTCCGATGTGGAAGTTTCTCACGTCGCGCGTGTTGATCGTATATTCGATTTGAAATTCCTCACCCACCATCACATGGCTTGGAGCCGCCACCTGCACCCGTTGGGCGTAGAGGCAGGCGACTGCCGTGAAGAGCGTACATATCAGTATCAATCGCTTCATATATGTCTTGTATCGTCCTTACCAGTTTTTGTCCAGCTTTCTCTTGTTGGGTTGGCGCATGGCTTGTTTCAGCCGCTGCTGCGTCTCCTGCTCCTTCAGCATGGCCGCATTGAGCAGTTGCTCAGCGTTCTGCCGGCTCATTTGGTTTTGATCCTGCTGCTTCTGCTTCTGCTGGTCCTTCTGCTTTTGGTTTTGCTGTTTATTTTGGTCCTTTTTCTTTTTCTTATTCTTATTCTTATTCTTGTTCTTGTCCTTTTGGTTCTTGTTCTGCTTCTGATTCTTTTGCTGCTGTTGTTGCTGCTTGAGCAGCCGCTTACACTGCACGTAGTTGTAGCGTGCGCGTTCGTTCTGCGGATTCATGCGCAAGGCATTCTTGTAGGCTTCCATCGCCTTGTCATACTCCTTCTGTCCCTGCAGCACCGTGCCCATGTTGTAGTAGGCCTGCGACTGTCGCTTCGGTCCGCTGATCGTCTTGGCCGCCTGCTTGTATTGCACGAGAGCCTGCTGGTCCTTCTTCTGCTTTTGCAGCGCGCAGCCGAGGTTGTAGTGGGCCGTGCCGTTGGCCGGCTGAGCCGCTATCGCCTTGCGGTAGCAGAGTTCCGCCTGCGGATAGTTGCCCTGTCGGTAGAGCTGGTTGCCCTGCCTTACCAGTTGGCGGTCGCCCTGTGCGCACGCTGGCAGCATGGCCACGAGGAGCCCGATGATTATAAGAACCGTCTGTTTCATTTTCTTTCTGTTGATGAGGCCTCCTGCCCCTTCTTTTCGCGCTTCTTCTCCAGGATCACGGCCTCGGCGATGAGGAGGATCAGAATGAGGATGGCCACGCCCTGAAATTGCTCGTCGTAGTCGCTATAGACGACGTTGTCGATGGCCCCCTGCTGCATCTTTTGGAGTTCCTTGTCCAGTTGTCGCTCGGCGATGAGCGAGTTGTCCACATGCATATAGACACCCTTGCCCGCCTTGGCCACTTCCTGACACATGGTCTCGTTGAGGCGCGTCATGACCACCTGTCCCGAGGCGTCCTTCATGTAGCCGCCGTCGCCGAGGGGGATAGGAGCTCCCGCCGCCGTTCCGATACCGAGGATAAAGACGCGGATGCCCTGCTTCTCTGCCTCCTTGGCCATTGCCTCTGCGCCCCCCTCGTGGTTTTCGCCGTCGGTGATGACAATGATGGCCTTGCCCTGCTTGCCGTTCTTTGCAAAACTCTGCATGGCCAGCCGGATGGCCTGAGCCATGTCCGTGCCCTGCGTGCCGATGAGCGACGGGTCGATGTCCTGCAGGAATAGTTTGGCCGACACATAGTCGCTCGTGATGGGCAGTTGTATGAAGGCGTCTCCGGCGAAGACCACCATTCCTATCTGGTCGTTGCGGAAGTGATCCACCAGGTCCTCCACCACGATCTTGCTCTTCTCCAGTCGCGACGGCGCCACGTCCTGCGCCATCATGGAGTTGCTGATGTCGAGGCAGATCATCGTCTGTATGCCCTGTCGCTTCTCGTGCGAGATGCTGCTTCCCGTCTGCGGGCGGGCGATCATGACGACCATCAGGGCGATGGCCGCCATCAGCAGCCAAAACTTGATGGCCGGGCGCCGGCGCGAGATGCCTGGCGAGAGCGTTCTGAGCAGCGTGGGGTTGCCCAGGAGCGCCATGCGCTTCCGCTGGCTGCGGAGGCCGATGATGCGTATTGCCACCAGTGCCGGGACGAGCAGCAACAGCCAAAGGTATGTTGGATCTTCAAATCTGAACATGATATCTTACTTCCTTATTTCTCACACTGGCAGGCGCCTCAGCCACGTCAGTCTCAGTAGCACCTCCACCAGCAGCAGGACCAGGGCGGCGATGGCGAAGGGCATGTAGGCCTCGTAGCGGCGCGCCGAGGGAGATGCGACGAGCTTCGTCTTCTCCAGTTTGTCAATGTCCTTGTAGATGCGCTGTAGTTCGCCCTTGCTGGCCGCGCGGTAGAAGTTGCCGTCCGTGGCCTGCGCTATTTTCCGCAGCGTCTCGTAGTCGATCTCTCCGCGTCCCTGCACATACTGCTTCATGCCATTGACGGAGATGGGGTAGCGGACGATGCCGTTGGTTCCCAGTCCGATGGTATAGACGCGCACGCCAAACTGCTTGGCGATGTCGGCCGCCGTTAGCGGCGAGATGTCTCCCATGTTGTTGCTGCCGTCTGTGAGCAGGATGACCACCTTGCTCTTCGCCTTCTGGTCCTTCAGTCTGCTCACGGCGTTGGCCAGTCCCATGCCCACTGCCGTTCCGTCGTCGATGAGGCCGCTGGCCGCCAGGTCGGGGCGCAGGGCGTGGAGGAGGTTGAGCAGCGTGGTATGGTCGGTCGTCATGGGACACTGCGTGAAGGCCTCACCCGCGAAGACCGTCAGTCCGATATTGTCGTTGGGCCTTCCGGCGATAAACTCCGCTGCCACGTCCTTGGCCGCCTCCATGCGGCAGGGAGCCACGTCCTCGGCGAGCATACTCGTCGAGACGTCCATGGCGAGCATGATGTCAATGCCCTCCACCTCTCGCTTGTCGAGCGGGTTGAACGTCCGTGGGCGCGCCAGGACGATGACGACCAGCGCAAACGTCAGGCAGCGCAGCAGCATCGGCAGGTGGAGCAGCCTCATGCGGAGCGACCGCGGTCCGTAGCGGTAGGCCTTCGTGGTGCTCATCCTCAGCGACGGTAGTCGGTTCTTGCGATACAGGAAGTACCACAAGACATAGGGTATGAGCAGCAGCAGGAGCAGCAGATATTCCTTATTAGCAAATTCCATTTTTTTCTTTCTTTTGTTGATGCGCAGGATTTTGTTGATGCGCAGGACCCGCGTCCGAATGGCAGGCTACAGCAGCTGGTAGGCCATGCAGGCTACGTAGGCCACTATTGCCGCCGTGGCGGCGATGATCAGCCAGAGCGCGATGCGGACGCCCCTTCTGCGGCGTCGCTTACTGCGGTCCTCGTCGCTCAGCGTCTCCTCCACGCATATCTCCGTCGGCGTGTCCGCCAGTTTCGTGTCTTCGATGAATCGGACCACGTTGGCCAGATACATCTCGCCGATATGGCGGTCGGCGGCGAAGCGCGCAAACTTCACGAGGTCGGCCGTGGCGAAGAGTTCGCGCAGCTCGTTGATCTTCGTGGAATCCTGGTCCGCCTTCAGTCGCTGGACGATCTCCTGCGAGGTCATCTCCATGGCGTTGAAGCCGAAGCGCTCGCTCATATACCTTCTCAGCGCCTCCGTCAGCAGCGTGTAGTATTCCTTCTGGTCGTCGTCCCCTTCGAGGCGTGCCGCCTTGATCTCGTTGATGCGCCGCAGCGCTTTCTGGTGGGGCGGCTCCTGGCGTAGGATCTGCTTGTGGCTGATGATGGGCTTGCCACTGCGCAGCCGCGAGAAGAGATACCAGCCCACGATCGTCAGCAGCAGGGCCAGCAGGCTCCATAGGTAGATTGGCGTCCATTCCTCTTGGCTGAAGGGCAGCTCCTGGATGTCGTAGGGCGGCTTGGGATCGTCCGGTCGGATGGAGTCCGTCTGCACGGTCAGTACCTCCAGGGCGATGGCTTGCGTCTTGTATTTCTTGCCGTCCACGTCCACCGTGAGCGCCGGCACCGTCTGTCTGCCCTCGTCCCATGCGGTGAGCGTATAGACCTTGCGCATCGTGGATTGTCCCTCCTCGTTATCGCCCTCGGTCCGCTGTCCCACCACCTCTATCTCCTTGGACAGCTGGTGGTCCTTGAGCGTCGGCCACAGGATGCGCGCACCCTGTCGTGCGCTGACCTCCACGACCAGCCTGCATTGCGACCCGACCTGGATGCTGGTGGAGTCGAGGCGGGCCGTCACCTTGGCCTGCGCAAGGGCCAGGATCGGCGTCAGCACGCCGAGGACCAATAGTAGTATCGTCTGCTTTCTCATGCTCTTCCTCTCTGTTTGAACAGCCGCAGCAGGGCCTGTACGTAGTCGTTGTTGGTCGCCAGGGAGATGTGGTCCACCTGGCAGCGGCTCAGCATGGCGCGCAGCCGTTGCTCCTGCTGCAACCAGTAGTCGTGGTGGCGGCGTCTGAGCCGCTTGTCGCCCGTGTCGATGACCATCTCGTGGCCCGTCTCGGCGTCGCTGACGCTGAGCAGTCCCACGTTGGGCAACTCGCGCAGCAAGGGGTCGTAGAGCTGTATGGCCACGACGTCATGCTTGCGGTTGGCGATGTTGAGCGTGTGCTCGTAGTCGTCGGTGTCATAGAAGTCGCTGATGAGGAAGGCCGTCGTGCGCCGTTTGGTGACGCGGTTGAGAAACTCGATGGCCTGTCCGATGTTGGTTCGGCGGCTCTGCGGCCTGAGTTGGAGCATCTCGCGGATGATGTAGAGGATGTGGCGTCGTCCCTTCTGTGGCGGGATATACTTCTCGATGCGGTCTGAGAAGAACACCACCCCAATCTTGTCGTTGTTCTGTATCGCGCTGAAGGCCAGCGTGGCTGCCATCTCCGTGGCCATGTCTCGCTTCGTCTGCTGCGTCGTTCCGAAGTCGAGCGATCCGCTGACATCGACGAGCAGCATGACCGTCAGTTCGCGTTCCTCCTCGAAGAGCTTGACGTAGGGGCGGTGCAGGCGTGCCGTGACGTTCCAGTCGATGTCGCGCACGTCGTCGCCGGCGCGGTATTCGCGCACTTCGGAAAACGACATGCCGCGTCCCCGGAAGGCCGTGTGATACTTTCCGGCGAAGATTTCGTTGGAAAGCCCCCGGGTTTTGATCTCGATCTTGCGGACTCGTTTCAGGATATCGTTTTCGGTCTCCTGCATTATTGCATTTTCAATTAGGGTACGATTACGTTGTTCAGGATGTCGGTGATGATCTGCTCTGTGGTGATGTTCTCGGCCTCGGCTTCGTAGGTGAGTCCGATGCGGTGACGCAGTACGTCGTGGCAGACGGCCCGCACGTCCTCCGGAATCACGTAACCCCGGCGGCGGATGAAGGCGTAGGC
>OKVK01001560.1_pt1 | contig 11544 bp, 9 predicted proteins | sample 1604771 | NCBI WGS metagenome assembly OKVK01 (sample SAMN01760906, study PRJEB22395) | human gut metagenome | reverse complement strand
CTCCAAATGTTTCAAAAGAAAAGTTTGCGAAAGTTGGCAGTTTTTCGCGTTATTTTACAAAACAAGGGTAAAAAGAGGGTGTTTTGGGGAAAAAGGCAGGAAAAAGGGGATATTCAGGGAACACGACCACCTTGTCATGGAGGCGGCCTGGGAGGCAAGACGGGGCCATATCGTGGGAAAGCGAAGCCTTGGAGGGGCGAAACAAGGGCAGGAGAACAGAGGAAATGGGGCGAGACGGACGGAAACAAGAGTCTCTTACGACTGGGAAGCTATTTTCTCCTTATTATATATATAGCACTGGAAAGGCGAAAGTGGACGTTGCGGGCAAGAGCGCCCCCTCCTGCCCTCTTGGGGGAGGCCAAAAACCCATCGCCCATCCTTCGGGATGGTCTCGGGACGGGTTCGGGACGGAAAGCCGCACGCGAACAAGCAAATTTCTCATGCAAGTCAGGCAACAGGACCACCGCACTCGAATAGGCTCAAAAGTGGGGTAAAAAATGAATATAGCTTCGTAGCCCTATGAATATAGCTTCGTGGGCCGATGAAGTTAACTTCGTAGGCCGATGAAGTTATATTCATTTTTAGGGGCAGTTAGGAGAGGGCTTTCCTCCCTTTTACGCACCATGCCAAACCGTCATATTTTTATGGAGCCAAACGAGCAGAACCAAGTTTGTTTGGCTGCTGATATGCAAGAACAGTTGCTACGCACTCATTCCCTTGAAGGCACAATAGAGGAAAGTAGCCAAAATGAGGAGGAGGATTGCAACGACACAAAACAGCACCACGACCCGACGGGTGAGCGAAGAAGCGTGGGGGGAAGAAGGCGTGGGCGACGATGGGTGCGAAGAACTGGACAAAGGGCTGTACGAGGGCGCGGGCTTCGTCTTTGGTCGCTGCGGAGAAGCTGAACCGGAGGACTTCGTGTCCTGCTGGCCCAGAATCGGCGTGGCGATGGTAGCCACCGTTCCACAATAGGGACAACGGGATCGGATCGTGGTTCCAGGATTGGTATCCACCACATAGAGCTGGTGGCATTGCTTGCACGTTACTTGATATTGCATTGCTTCGATTTTTATTGTCATTAACTACTCTGTCTCGCTATTTACCATAGGGATATTCCTCTATCTCCCATTCTTGGAAAGGAAGGAAACCTTCTACCCACTGGGGACGCACCTCCTCCCCTTCCCCACCCTGTGGATTGGAGACCGCCACTCCCATAAGCCTCACGGATCGCGTCTTATACTCCGTCTGGCGGAGCAGGCGTTTGGCAAGCGGCAGGATGTCGTCCTTGGTCTGGATGGCAGCCGGCTGCGTCAGACTACGCGTCACCTGTGTCATATCGCCCCACTTCATCTTGAGTGTGAGCGTATGGCCGAGAAATCCACTCTTGGCGATACGCCGCTCCAATTCCAAGACGAGGTGGTAGAGCTCGATGAGGATGGCGGACGAGAGGCGGAGATCCTCCAGGAAGGTCTGCTCGCAGCCCACCGACTTGCGGTCGTGGTCAGTGACGACGGGACGCAGGTCGATGCCCCGGGCGAAATCGTAGTAGATATAGCCCGTCTTGCCAAACACCTGGACGAGGTGCTGGCGCGAGACGCGACGGAGTTGTGCCCCCGTGAAGATACCCATCTGGTGCATCCGAACTGCCGTCTTGGGTCCTACGCCCCAAAAATGCTCTATCCGAAGACTATCGATAAAGCCCTGTGCCTTAACTGGATGGATCACGAAGAGTCCATCGGGCTTGCGATAGTCGGAGGCTACCTTGGCCAGAAACTTGTTGTAGCTCACGCCTGCCGAGGCCGTGAGCCCCGTCTCCTCGACGATGCGCTGCTTGATCTCGCGCGCCACATCCGTCGCCAGCGCGACCCCGTGGCGGTTTTCCGTCACATCGAGAAAAGCCTCATCAATGGATAGCGGTTCCACCAGGTCGGTATAGTCGAGGAAGATCCTGTGCACCCGCCCCGAGATCTCCTTGTAGCGGTCGAAACGAGGCGTGACGATCCGCAGTTGCGGACAGCGCCGCTTGGCCGTGGCAATAGGCATGGCGGAATGGACCCCATACTGCCGCGCCTCATAGCTGGCCGTAGAGACCACACCACGAGGCCCGTCAAACCCCACAGCCAACGGCAGTCCGCACAGGGACGGATCGTCGTGCTGCTCCACGGAGGCGAAGAACGCATCCATGTCGATATGGATAATCTTTCGTTGGGACATCTCGACGGGCAAAGTTATCAAAAAAATCGGGACTGGCCAAAAGTAGCAGAGAGGAAAAACTCTATTTTCATCAGCAACGAAGGGCTACGCGATGCACCATAGGCTGCATCACTCCCTGGCCCCAGCGCGCATCTTCCTCATCCACACCATGAAACACAGAGCGGTAGCCAGTCCCACGCCTCCGCCAATGGCATAGCCCACGGCAGGAGGCAAGGCGAAAGCAATATCGCTCACCATGAGGAAGGAGACACAGACGACGGTCATAAACAAGGCGGGGACGAGGGTGAGGACGTATGCCTTCTTCTTCTGCGCGAGATAGACCGTGAGGGTCCACAGGGTGAAGATCGCCAGCGTCTGATTGGCCACCCGAAATATTTCCATATCGTATTGAAGCCATCGGGATTTTGGATCTGCCAGACCAGCAGAGCGAGCGAGACGGCAAAGACGGGCACGCAGATATAGATGCGATTGATCTTCTTGCGCTGGCTCAGACGGAAGGCTTGGGCGATGATCAGGCGGGCCGACCGAAAGGCCGTATCTCCCGTCGTGATCGGGGCTGCCACCACACCGAATGTTTTCCCTTAAACGATTGCGCATGTTTTTCGTCTAATACTTTAGATAAGTTTAGGATCTTTCACCAAGTATTACCCATCATTATCTACCAGCAATGAAACATGTAACAATAAAAGACATCGCACAATCGCTGCACATATCGGTTTCGACCGTATCACGGGCGCTTACCGACGACAAAAACATACGTCGCGAAACGCGAGAGGCTGTGCTGCGCGAGGCAGATCGGCTTGGCTATCGTCGCAATCCTGTGGCATTGAACCTCAAGACAGGACGCACCAACACAATAGGCGTAATCGTGCCAGAGATGCACACGCCATACGCCTCGCAGGTAGTGGCTGGCATACAGAGCATACTCTTCTCCAACAATCAGAAGGTGGTCATGGCCGAATCGGACGAGGACCACGAGCGTGAGGGAGAGCATTTGAAGATGATGGAGGATTTTATGGTTGACGGACTTATTGTGAGCATCTGCAGCTACAAGCATAATGTCGATACGTATCGCCGACTTGCCAAAGAAGGCATGGCCATTGTCTTCTACGACCGCATCCCTCACGGGATGGAAAATATGACGCAAGTGCTGGTGGACGACAACAATGACGCTTTTTTTATGACGGAACACCTGATACGCCTTGGTCGCCAACGCATAGCTTATCTCTATGGGCCTGACAACGTGTATAATACCATGGAGCGCGGTCGTGGCTATCGCGAGGCCATGGAGAAGTTCCGCCTATACGACCCTCAACTTATCATCAAGACAGGAATGACGTTTGCTGATGGTGCGGCAGCAGTAGATCGTCTTGTGCAACAAGGCGTGGACTTTGATGCAGTGTATGCCTTCACCGACACGCTTGCAATAGGCGCCATGAACCGCCTGCGCGAGCTTGGACGTCGCGTACCAGAGGATGTGGCTGTGGCTGGATTCTCGGGGACAGAACTATCGACCATCGTATTTCCACAACTCACTACCGTCGAGCCTCCTCTGATGGAGATGGGAAGATGCGCCGCTGAGCTTGTGCTTGAGAAGGTGCGCAATCCCGAGGCGGAGAACAGAAAGGTTGTCTTGCGTACGGCTATGAAATACCGGGGTTCTACTGGGGAGTAGGAGATAAGACTTTGTACCTTACCTTCCCAATGGATCCCCCGATTTAAAACGTTTGCAGATTTTGGGAACGTTTGCGGAAACGTTCCCATTTTTTTTCATAAAATATTTCTTTTCCCAAATTATTTTTTGCCCTAACTTTGTAAGCGAGAAGAGAAAAAGCCAAAAAATAACAACTAACAGCATAGAAATAAAAATGACAGCAAACACAATCAAATCGTATTCCTTCGACCGCAACTCGGTCAAGGCAGGCATCCTTCATTTCGGTGTAGGCAACTTTCATCGTGCTCATCTCGAATACATGACAAGCCATCTGCTTGAAGATCCCACCCAGCACGGCTGGGGCATCTGCGGGGCAATGATACTGGAGAGAGACGAACCGCTGTACAAGGCACTCAAGGCGCAGGATGGCGAATACACACTTACCGTATGTGGGCGCGACGGTAACAACGAGGTTTACCGTCTTGGGGCTCTTGTAGAACTGTATTGGGGCATTGAGGAGAAGAACTCCATACTCAACAAGATAGCCGACCCTGACATCCGCATCATCACGCTCACCATCACCGAGGGTGGATATAACATCTCACGCCAGACTGGCGAGTTTATGCTCGACAATCCGCAGGTAGTCCACGATCTGGAGCATCCAGACGACCCGCAGACTGCATTCGGTTATGTGGCCGAGGGACTTCGTCGCCGCGTGGCCTCAGGCTCAGGCCCTATCACCATCCTCTCTTGTGACAATCTTCAGCACAATGGCAATACGGCCCGCTGCGCTTTCATGTCGTTTGTAGAGGCGCAGGACAAGGAGCTTGCGGCATGGATGGAGGAGAACGTGACTTTCCCCAACTCTATGGTCGATCGCATCACTCCAGCCACACATCCCGAGGACATCAAGCGACTCAACGAGGAGAATGGCACAGAGGACAAGGCGCCTGTATATTGTGAGGACTTCATACAGTGGGTCGTCGAGGACAACTTTGCTGCTGGTCGCCCCGCATGGGAGAAAGTCGGCGCACAGATGACAGACGACGTCACTGCTTTTGAGAACATGAAACTCTCTCTTCTCAACGCCTCTCACACATTGCTTTCCTACCCTTCTTTCCTCTATGGCTACCGCAAGGTGGACGCTGCCATGCACGACGAGCGTATAGCCAAGTTTGTGCGTCAGTTTATGGACATCGACATCACTCCCTACGTACCGGCTCCCAAGGACACAGACCTTGAACTCTACAAGCAGACTCTCTGCGAGCGTTTCGGCAACCGTTCCGTCAGCGACCAGGTGGCTCGTCTTTGCTTCGACGGAGCATCGAAGTTTCCTGTGTATGTGATGCCCAACCTTGAAAAAATGATCAGCGATGACAAACAGCTCATCCGCGTGGCATATCTATTCGCAGCCTATCGCCACTATCTCAAATATCACACGGACGACAATGGCGAGCAGTTTGAAGTAGCCGACCCGTGGCTTACAGCCAACGACCAGCAGCTTATCGCAAGCAATGAGCCTCTTGACTTCCTTGCCCTCTCCCCATTCCGAAGCACCGACCTGCGTGAGGCCGACAACTTCACACAGCCCTACCTACAGATGGTAGAGAGCATCAAGAACGAGGGAGCGATGAAGACCCTCGAGGAAATATTGTAAAAACAAGTTAGTTGCTATGAGGTGGGGCAATCCCTCGTCCCACCTCATAGGACTCCCCCCAGCAACCATCTCACCCAAAACTAACATCCGTATGAAAACGCTAAGCCTAAAGACCGCAGGACCTTTCCTGCTGCTCACGTTCATCTATTTCATTGTAGGTTTTCTTACTACTGTCAACGGTCAGTGTCAAGGACCACTCAAGATAGCGTTCCTCTCCGAGGCCACCACCATGCGCAACTCACTGACCACCCTCATATCCTTCGCCTTCTTCCTTGGCTATCTGCTCAACAGTTCGCGCACAGGACGAATGCTCAACCTCATTGGCTACAAGCGCACACTTATCCGCTCGCTGATCGTGATGGTCGGAGGCTTGTTGTTCTACACAGCCTCTGCTTTTTGCGCGGAGTATGCCGGCGAAGCTGGTATTGTACTAAGTGGCGACTTCGTGCCGTTTGGCTATTTCGTATTTCTCATGGGGTCATTTCTTATGGGCACAGCTGCGGCCATGCTCCAGGTGGTCATCAATCCATATATCGCAGCCTATCCGTTGCCTGGCACAAGTGCGGTACAGCGAATGAACTTCACCTGTGCCGTCAACTCATTTGGCACGACCATAGCTCCTCTCTTTGTCACTGGTATCATGTTCGCGGGAGTGCCTCTCGACAGCGTCACCGCATCGCAGCTCACCCTACCCTTCATACTCATGACGCTCTGTATTGTCGTCACCACAATGACCACACGCCGACTTGCTCTGCCCGACATCGAGGGCACACGTTCTTCGTCGGCTGAAACCGACAAAGGAACATCTACTGGAGAAAAAACAAAAAGCGTATGGTCGTTCCGCAATCTAAAGTATGGGGTCATAACCATTTTCTTCTACGTGGGAACGGAGGTGAGCATTGGCAACAACATCAACTTGCACGCTATGGAACTCACTGCCAGCGGAACTGCTCTGTCGCCTGCCCTGCTTGCCACAATCTACTGGGGCGGTTTCCTAGTCGGTCGTATGGTTTCTGCCTCCATGAAAAACATAAAACCACGTCCGATGCTCATCACCGTCACGCTTGGCGCCATAGCGCTCATGACTGCCGCCATGCTGACGGAAGACCTTTGGCTTCTTGCCTCGGTAGGGCTTTTCCATTCCGTCATGTGGAGCTGTGTGTTTACCCTGGCCGTTGATGGTCTTGGCGAATACACGTCGCGTGCCTCGGGCGTGTTTATGATGGGCGTGTTTGGTGGAGCCGTATTCCCTGTGATCCAGGGAATGCTTGCCGACTGGATAGGCTCCTGGCAGTTCACATGGGTTGTGGCGCTTTTCTGTGAGTTTGTTTTGCTGTGGTACGGACTGAGAGGGTATAGAAAGTGAACACCATGACCATCTTTTTCTGATCTCAGACAAATTACTGGAAAGGTCTTGTGTAAAACTACCCTATAAAAGCACCTTACCAAGCCCTGCTTTACAAGGGAGACCCTCTTATTTTTTCAAGTACACTTGAATTTTTGCCCATCTTTGGCTATTTTTTCAAGTGTACTTGAATTTTTCTTCGTATCTTTGCCTAAGATTGACCTGGAGGGCTATATCTATCAAACGTTGCGGCATGCAGGGATTCAATTCTATGCAGGCAAGATGATAAACTAAAACCAGTTGAGACATCGCTGACAACGCCCCCCAACCAAAGGCAATGTAGTAAAGAGTGAAATAGGGAATCATGGAACTTCCAAAAACAATCAACAACATTTCAGAACGAATGATGGACGACCTCAAGACAAAAATGTCTGAAGGTGCATCCCTTTCCATAGCGGCTGCCTCGTTTTCCATCTATGCTTTCGAAGCTCTGAAGAAAGAATTCGAAAGCATAGACGAACTGCGTTTCATCTTCACATCGCCCACCTTCGTCAAAGATAAAATCAGAAAGGAAAAAAGGGAGTTTTTCATTCCCAAACTATACCGCGAGCGCACCCTATATGGTTCTGACTTTGAAATCAAGCTTCGCAATAAACTTGAACAGAAAGCCATCGCCAAGGAATGCGCCGCTTGGATAAGACGCAAGGTGAAATTCAAGTCGAATGTGTCGCAGGAAACAATGGGCGGATTCTTCATTGTCAGCGGCAATGCTCCTTATGCCTATGTGCCTTTCAATGAGTTTACTACCACAGAACTAGGATGCGAGCGGGGTAATAGCGTTTATTCCATGATCAATGTGATGCCCTCACCTTTCGCCGAGCAATATCTGAACGTATTTAACGAACAGTGGAAGAATGGCGATAAGTTTGAAGATGTAACTGCCAAGGTGCTGGAATACATAGAAACCGTTTATCAGGAAAATTCACCTGAGTTTATCTACTTCATTACGCTATATAATATCTTCAGCGAGTTTCTCGATGATATCAACGAGGATGTTCTTCCTAACGAGAAGACCGGCTTCCGGGAGAGTGTGATTTGGAAAAAACTTTATAATTTCCAAAAAGATGCAGCCCTGGCTATCATCAATAAACTCGAAAAATACAATGGTTGTATCCTTGCCGATTCTGTGGGTCTGGGTAAAACCTTCACGGCGCTGAGCGTCATCAAGTATTACGAAAACCGCAACAAGTCGGTGCTCGTATTATGCCCTAAGAAGCTCTATGACAACTGGAGCACCTTCAAGACTAATTACAAAAACAACCCTTTGGCGGCCGACCGCCTTCGTTATGATATCCTGTTTCACAGCGATTTAAGCCGAGACAGAGGTATGTCAAACGGAATTGATCTTGAAAGAATCAACTGGGGTAACTACGACCTGATAGTCATAGACGAAAGCCACAATTTCCGTAATGGCGGTAATGTGGATGACGAGGATGATGAGGCTGACAACCTGGATATATTGGATGATGGTAAGAAGAAGAAGGAAAACCGCTATCAGCGACTGATGAACAAGGTAATTAGAGCAGGAATCAAGACAAAAGTCCTGATGCTGAGTGCTACTCCTGTCAACAACCGCTTCAACGACCTGAAGAACCAGTTGCAACTGGCATACGAAGGTCATGCTGAGCAAATCAACGAGGTTCTTGACATCGACCGCAGCATAGATGATGTGTTCCGCTCTGCACAGTTGGCTTACAACCGATGGACCAAGTTGCAGCCCAAAGAGCGCACCACGCAACGCCTGCTTGAAGAACTGAACTTCGATTTCTTCGAATTGCTGGATGCGGTTACCATCGCCCGAAGCCGAAGCCACATCGTGAAATACTACGATACGAAGGATATCGGTAAGTTCCCTAAAAGATTGGCTCCTATATCCCGCCGCCCAAAGTTGACGGATTTGGGCGATAGCATCTCTTTCAGCGAAATTGCTGAACAGCTGAACAGGCTGAATCTGAGCATCTATACGCCCTCACTCTATATCTTTGATAGCGTGAAGGAGGATTATGAAATCAATATGGAAGGCTCGGGTATCTCTATCGACGGACGAGAGAAAGGTCTCCGCAAGCTGATGGCTACCAACCTGCTCAAACGTCTGGAGAGCAGCGTCAACTCCTTCCGTCTTACCTTGCAGCGCATCCTGGAATATATAGACGAAACGCTGAATACCATTGAAAGCAACGGGTGCAGCGGTTCTGTGGATGTTACCGAGTTTACGGATGATTTGGATAGCGCAGATAGCGATAACGACCCATTTGTGGGCAGAAATTCCAAAATCAACCTCCGGGATATTGATGTGATTCGCTGGTCACGTGATCTTCGCAGCGACCAGGAGAATCTTGCTCTGCTTCAGATTATGCTCCAGGATATTTCTCCCGAGCACGACTCCAAGCTGCAGATGCTCATCGAAGATTTGAAACACAAGTTTGAGCATCCCATCAATCCGGGCAACAAGAAGGTGATTATCTTTACAGCCTTTGCTGATACCGCCAACTATCTGTACGACCAGCTGGCAGCACGCATCAAGGCGGATTGTGGGTTGAATGTGGCGCTTATCACGGGTTCTACGGATGGCAAATGCACCATACCGAAGTTCCCGATGAGTTTCAATAATGTGCTGACCTATTTCTCGCCCGTATCGAAAGACCGGGCTGCTCTCTTCCCGGATGCCACCGAGGAGATTGATGTGCTCATTGCCACCGACTGCATTTCCGAGGGCCAGAACCTGCAGGATTGTGATTTCCTCATCAACTATGATATCCATTGGAATCCAGTGCGCATCATCCAACGCTTCGGCCGTGTGGACCGTATCGGCAGCAGAAACGATGTCATCCAGCTGGTCAACTACTGGCCGGATATGGAGCTGGACCAGTATATCGAACTGAAAGGCCGTGTAGAGAGCCGTATGAAGGCCACCGTCCTCACCAGTACGGGCGACGACAACCTGTTGTCGCAGAACGAGAAGGGCGACCTGGAATACCGCAAGAACCAGCTCAAGAAGCTTCAGGAAGAAGTGATAGACATAGAGGATATGGATACCGGCATCAACATCATGGATTTGGGCTTGAATGAATTCCGCCTCGACCTGCTGGCTTACGTCAAGGAAAATCCGAATGTAGAGCACTCGCCGTTTGGCATGAATGCGGTGGTGGCCAGTTCGGAGAACGCCAAGCCGGGTGTTATCTTCATCCTGAAGAATAGAAACAGGAATATCAATATCGACAGGAAGAACCTGCTGCATCCGTTCTATATGGTGTATCTGGGCGAAGATGGCTCCGTCATCTGCGACCACCTGCAGCCTAAGAAACTGCTCGATGTGATGCGCCACGTTTGCCGAGGCAAGAGTCAGCCGGATAAGGAGTTATGTGCCATCATCAACCGGGAAACGGCTGACGGCCGACAGATGAGCCATTATAGTGATATGTTGGCGAAGGCGGTTGACAGCATCATTTCTGTGAAGGAAGAGTCGGATATCGACAGCCTGTTCTCCATGGGCGAGACGAGTGCCTTGCTGGGAGATGCCAAGGGGCTGGATGATTTTGAGTTAATAACATTCTTAATTATCAGATAGTATGATAGATTTACATTATCCTCCAACCACGTTTGTAGGCAAGCCCGTTCCCAAGAACGCTTTCTACAGGCATCTGGAAGTGAATGCGAAGATGAAGCAGCACTTCGTAGATGATGTGGTGGCTATCAAGTGGCTTTATAAGCTGGCGCCTTCCACTCTCAATGTGGCAGATGGCAAGGAGGTTCACGAGATTGTGGTCTTTTCTGCGCAGCTGAAGTCGCAGGATTGTCCGGATGATGTCTTCCTCTTCATCGATAGGAACATGCCTCGCCACGTGGTGTTTGTTCTGGAATATGAGGGGCAGTATAAGCTGCTACTCAACTATAAGGAATGGCTGGATGCTGCAGCTGGAACCTTCAGGATAGTGAAGTCTTTCGCTTCGGAATGGCTCCGTGAGGCTGATTTATCTTTGCCTATCCAGGGGCTTACGATGGATGCCATCTATGAAAATATGGCAGGCGTGATTTCCGGCTATGGCACGAGCCGTAGCGAGGAAACCAAGCGCATGGTGGAGCTGGAATCCTTGATACTGAAGGGCAGAAAAGAGATTGCAGCCTTGCAGAAGCGGGTTCGGACTGAAAAGCAGTTTAACCGGCAGCTGGAGCTGAACAACGAGGCTCGGGCGCTGAAGAAGAAGGTTGCTAAGTGGGAAAAAGAAATAAATGAACTTTGATACTCATTATCAGATAGTTACAAATTTCCCCCAACTTGGGGGAAAAATATAGTTTCTCGTTTTGCAGTCGTATGAGGTAAAGCTTACTTGCGAAACTTGAGTTAGATAACTTTCGGTAAACGAGAAACCGATAAAAAGCTGCATCTGATTGAAAATGAGGCAAGTAATAAGAAATGAAAGATAATTTATAAAATATAGATGATATGGATAGACCCAATAGAATGAAATTGCAGTCGGCAGATGGAGCGCAGCTGAATCTGGATGCGCTTTATCAGATTGCGCCTTCGTGCTTTACGGAGGTAGCCGACCCTGATTCGGGGGAGGCCGTCCGAAAACTTAATTAGGGCAGCAAACAACTGAATTGAGCAAT
>OKVK01001553.1_pt1 | contig 11576 bp, 10 predicted proteins | sample 1604771 | NCBI WGS metagenome assembly OKVK01 (sample SAMN01760906, study PRJEB22395) | human gut metagenome | reverse complement strand
CCTGCGCATCGTGCTGCCCCAGGTGGTGAAACGGGTGCTGCCATCGGTGACCAACGAAGTCATTACCCTGGTAAAGGATACCTCCCTGGCCTTTACCCTGGGCTGCATGGAGATGTTCACCCTGGGCAAGTCCATTGCCAATTCCCAATCGAAATTTACGCCTTTCGTTATTGCGGGCGTTTTCTATTATGTGTTTAACGCCCTGGTGGCCTTCGTCATGGCTCGCCTGGAGCGCCGCCTGAATTATTACCGCTGAGGAGGCTTTATCCCAATGCGCATTTTGGAAATCAATCACTGCCGGAAACGCTTTGGCGAAAACCAGGTGCTGAACGATATTTCCCTTTCTGTGGAAGAGGGCCAGGTGGTGTCCATCATCGGGCCCTCCGGTTCCGGTAAATCCACCCTGCTGCGCTGCGCCACCCTTTTGGAAAGCATGGACGGTGGAGAGCTGAAATATCTGGGTCAGGCCGCCGTGCGGGAAGAAAACGGCCGGGCGGTGTACGCTCCCGCGGCGGAATTGAAGAAAATTCGCCAGTGCTTCGGGCTGGTGTTTCAGAATTTCAACCTGTTTCCCCATTATTCCGTACTGCGGAACATCACCGAAGCGCCCATGCTGGTGCAGAAGCGGAAAAAGGAAGAGGTTTACGCTCAGGCAAAGGAACTGCTGAAAAAAATGGGCCTTTCCGGCCGGGAGGCTGCGTATCCCTATCAGCTCTCCGGCGGTATGCGCCAGCGCGTGATGATCGCCATGGCGCTGGCCTGCCGGCCAAAGATCCTGATCGCGGACGAGCCGACCACGGCGCTCGACGTGACCATTCAGGCGCAGATCCTGAAACTCATGAACGAGCTGCGCGAGAAAAACGGCACCGCCGTTCTGTTCATCACGCACGATCTCGGCGTTATCAACCAGATGGCCGACAACGTCGCGGTCATGTACTGCGGCCAGGTCGTCGAATACGCACCTGCCGAGACGATCTTCCACAAAAACGAGTATTCCCATCCCTATACCGAGGGCCTGATGCTCTCCATCCCGCGTCTGGATACCCCCAGCGACGAACGGCTTGAAGCGATCCCCGGCGCGGTTCCGCACCCGCTGGATCTGCCCAAGGGCTGCAAATTCGCCCCGCGCTGCAAGTACGCGACTGAGCGCTGTCTGGAGGAGGAGCCGGAACTGATCCACGTCTCCGACACCCAGCAGGTTCGCTGCTTCTACGCGAAGAAGGAGGACAGACATGCAAAATAATGACAAGAAGGTTCTGCTTCGCATCAGCAACCTGAAGCAGTATTTCCCCCTGAAGGGCGGCCGTTTCGTCAAGGCTAACGACGGCATTACGCTGGATATCTACGAGGGCGAAACGTTCGGCCTTGTCGGCGAGTCCGGCTGCGGCAAGTCCACCCTTGGCCGCACGATTCTTCAGCTGTATCACCAGACCTATGGCCGTACCATGTACTATGGCCGTTCTCTGGACGATCTGGCGCCGAAATACGTCATTGACACTGTCAAAAATCTTAAATCCCGCCGCACAAAACTCAGAGAGTTGGAGCAGAAGCGCGACAAGCTTGAAGCAGAATACGCCAAGCTCTCCGAGAAGGAGCAGTACGCCAAGCACGGCGAACTCGACGCTGCCCGCAAGCTGGCAGAGGATGCGTTGCTGGATATCACAAAGATCGTCGGCGGCTTCCTCGTGGTTGATAATCTCGATCCCGTGATTGCGGCCTATTCCAAGGATTACGCCATTGCGCACAATCTGTCCTCCATGGAGGAAAAGCGGCAGGAACTGCAGGTAGACGTAGACGACGCGGAATATGCGAAGAAAACTGCTGAGAAAGCGGGCAAGTCTGCCAAGGACGGCCAGCTGCAAAGAGCGCAGGAAAAGCTGAAGCAGTGTGACGACCAGATTGCTGCTCTGCGCGCGCAGCTTAACGCTGGCCGCAAAGAGATTGAGGCGCTGCGCGCCCCGTATGCAAACGACCCCGAATTCCAGAAGTACGAAGCCTACCGCGACGACGGTATCGACCTTGCCAGACTCGAGTATAACGAGATGCGCCGCCTGCGCCGCGACATGCAGCTGATTTTCCAGGATCCGTATTCCTCGCTGAACCCGCGCATGAGCGTCGGCCAGATTATCAGCGAAGGCATGCAGGCGCACAACATGATCAAGAAAAAGGACGCCCGTATGCAGGAGATGGTCCTGAAGATCATGGACGACTGCGGCCTTGCACCGTACTTCCTGCACCGCTTCCCGCACCAGTTCTCCGGCGGCCAGCGGCAGCGTATCGGCATTGCCCGCGCGCTCGCCACGAAGCCGAAGTTCGTCGTCTGCGACGAGGCTGTCTCCGCGCTGGACGTGTCCATTCAGGCGCAGATCATCAACCTGCTGCTCGATCTGAAGGAACAGCAGAATCTGACCTACATGTTCATCACGCACGACCTGTCTGTCGTCAAGTACATCTCCGACCGCGTCGGCGTCATGTACCTCGGCACGATGGTCGAGTTGGCAGCGGCTGACGAGATCTTCCATCACCCGATCCATCCGTACACCGAGGCACTGCTCAATGCGATCCCGACCACGGATACCGTCGGTGCGAAGGAGCTGTCGATCCTTGAGGGCGACATTCCCAGCCCGGTGAATCCGCCGAAGGGCTGCAAGTTCCATACGCGCTGCAAATACTGCACGGAGATCTGCACGCAGGTCGTTCCGGAGTGGGAAGAGGTTCGCCCGAACCACTTCGTCGCCTGCCACCACAAACTTGAGGTGAAGGAGTAAGCCAATGCTGTTCCAGAAGAGAGTAGACCGCGCGATGCGCTATCAGAAGGAGCGGAATGAAGCGGCGGAGCAGAAAAAGCCGACGGAGGAGGACAAGAATGCCGTCAGCAAGAAGGACTTGCTTGCGATGATCCTGTCTGCCATGCTGGTGATCCTGCCGGTCGCAATTTTGGTTCTGCTTGGCATTGCGTTTGGCTGCTACTTTCTCTTCTTCCATTGATCTGCTTTATATGCAAAACGCCCCGGCATGCACAGCATGCCGGGGCGTTCAATGTATCACAGATAATTCCGCTTATAAAAAAACAGAAATTTGAAAAACAGAAACTCCCCTGCGCCGAAAACGAGGCAGGGGAGCCTTGCTTTTTTCATACTGCGCAGACCTGACGGGAAACTTTTTCTATCAGCTTCTGATAGACTGGGCACATGGCGGGCTCGGAAACGGACGGCAGAACGTCCTGCACCGAGAGCCAGCGCACAGCGCTGTTTTCATCTGGCTTGCAGCGGAGAGGAGCCTTGTCATCAGCCTCCAGCAGATACGTCGCGTTCAGATGCAGATGTGCGCAGACGAATTTCCCGCGCTTGACATGCGGCGCGACGTGCAAGATTTCGAGCGAGAAAATTTCCGGGGAGACAGGCACGGCCAGCACGCCGGATTCCTCGTTCGCTTCGCGCAGCGCGACGGAAAGAAGGTCTGATTCCCCGTCGGCATGGCCACCGAGCCAGGCCCAGGACTGATAGAGATTGTGATAGGCCATGAGCACCTTCGTCCTGTCCGGATTCACGATCCAGCAGGATGCGGTGAAATGCGCTGTGGCGTTTTCACGCGTAAGGAGATCGGAGAAGCCGTCCACGTCGGCCAGCATCTGCCGCCGGTCGGCCTCCTCCTGCTCGTTATAAGGCACAAACGCCTCGATTTGTGCACGCAGGCGGGAAAGATCAGTCATGTTCGTAGGCCATCATCTTGTCAATGCGCCGCTGGTGACGCTCGACACCGGAAAACGCCGTGTCCAGCCACACATCGACGATCTCAAGGGCCAGCATTTCGCCCGTCACGGCAGCGCCGAGAGCCATCATGTTCGTGTCGTTGTGCTCACGGGTCAGTCTTGCGGACATGGGATTGTCGAGCAGCGCACAGCGGATGCCTTTGACCTTGTTGGCCGTGATGGACACGCCGATCCCGGTCGTGCAGCAGACAATGCCGCGGTCACATTCGCCGCTGGCGACAGCCTGCGCCGCCGGGCCTGCGAAGTCGGGATAGTCGCAGCTGTCCTTGGTGTAGCAGCCGAAATCCTTATAGGCAAGGCCGCGCTGTTCGAGATGCTTCATAATGGCGTTCTTGAGATCAAGCGCGCCGTGGTCACATGCGAGAGCGATCATAGGGGTGTTCCTCCTGCGGTTTTTTTCTCTATTATACCGCAGGAGGCGCGAAATGCAAGCGCAATCGTTTCAGCCGCTGACGCTGATGCTGCGGACAAGGCCGTCCGTGCCGGTGCGAATGATGCAGGAAAGCTCCCCGCAGCCGATGTCGATCGTATAAAAGCCGTCATGATCCCACCAGATCCACGCGCAGAGCGCGTCGCCGGAACTGCCGTAGAGGAACTGTTTCCGCTCCTGCTCCGGCGTCCAATCGGCAGCGGGAAGCGCGGCTAGAACATGGTCCAGATTGTCGCCGAGCTGAATGCCGCGCAGGAAGTCCGGCGAGGAGCCGATTCCCGGCCCGCCGTAGAGCAGCTCGTCCTCGCAGCACCATGCGTCCAGCCGGACGGTGCCGTCGCTGTGCTGTGTAAATTGATAGCTCACGCCGTCGACCGTAAAGTTGTCCCCGCGCATTTTGCCCTTCCGGACGGGACTGCCCTGATAGGCTGCCGCCCTTTGCAGAACGGCTGCGTAATCCATGCCGGGGAAGACCCCGTTCGGAAGCACAAGCTCACAGCGCTGCACCGGCAGAGAACGGTCTGTCTCTGCCGCATCGGGAAGCGCGATGGGGTCGCCCGACAGCGATGCGTCCGTATACATCTCCACGCGGTCGTCAGAGCGCCAGCGTGTCAGATCGAACCGGTCGCTGCCGCTTGAAAAGCGGCCTGTGTGCAGATCCTGTTCCAGATAGCCGAAGCGGGCCTTCGGCGCGTTGATGTCGATCAGCCACCACGCACCGTCCAGCAGCGGCGCACCGAGCGGGTGCACCTGCCCGTTTTCCTCACAGACAAGCTGCGTTTTCGTGTGCGCAAGCGTGCAGTCAGTCCTGCCCTCCGGGCAGGAGGCCGTTTCCGTTTCGAGCCGGAACGTGTATCCGTCCGCGCTTCCCAGCGTCACGGAAGCGCCTGCGCAGGCGGTAAAGCTCGCGGCCATCTGCTTTAGCAGCTGCCCTTCATAGCGTGCCTGCAGATACGGGTTATAGCCGGAAGCATCGGTTTCATCCGCCCCGCGCGGCCAGTGGATCGTGACCTCGTAACAGCCATCTTTTACGCCGCAGAGATAGACCATCTCGTTCTGCTCACCCGACTCGACGGAGATCGTCTCGCCACGCTGCGTCACCTCGCTGAGACAGCCGCGCGCGGTATAGCCGGCGGAGCATTCGGTGATCGTCTTTTCAACATAGCGGACGGCGAACGTCGAGCCGGTGCTGTAGGTGCTGCGCCAGAGGTCGTCCTGCTCGTCGTATTCCCAGCCGGTCGTGGGCAGGTATACACCCCATCCGCCGGCTTCGTCCGGGAAGGTGGAGAAGTACGCGTCAATATGAACGGGTCTGCCGTAGCCGTCCATGCCGTTGTAGAAGCTTGGATAGAAATAGCCGTGAATGTTATTCGCGCCGTGCGTCGCGGCGTAAATGTCGCGCAGATAGTCTTTCAGGTGCCCGGACTGCTCATAGACGGACAGCGCTGTGCCATCCGTGTCCTTTGTCCAGCCGAGCAGCCGGTAGTCCTGCGTTTCGCTGCGATAGGTGACGGTCACGAGGTAGCGGGTGCCGTCCACCAGATATTCCTGCCCGTCGATATACGACAGGCCGGTATCGGTGCCCAGCATGAAGGTACGCCCGTCGGCATTTTCCGGCGCAATCGCAATTTTGTAACTCCACAGCTGCAAATCTCCCTCCGGGTCGAGGTCGGACAGGGAAGCAAGCTGTTCCAGATTCACCATCTGCGCGTCTCGCACCGTATCTGTTACAGTTTCAAAGCCGCCGTCGGTCAGCACCTTGTATTCAATCGGCTCCGGCAAAATGACCTGTGCGATATAATATTCGGCGTAGTCCTGTATGCTGGAAAAGAACTCGCTTGTCGGGAGCGTGCTGTCTGCCTCTGCGGGGCCGTCTGCGGCGGTGGAGGCCGGTGTGTCTTCCTCCGGCTGCTCTGTGTCTGTCTTCGGGTCAGTCAGGAAGCACACGGCCACGGCGATAGACACGAGTACCGCCGCCAGCACGACCCAGAACGCGGGCTTTTTGTAATTTAAAACAGACTTAATGCGCCCCTTGACACCTGTTTCGCCGAAGGCCAGCGGGCAGGCCGTAATCATCCGGCGCGGGACGCTGCATTGCAGCAGCGCACGGGAATAGGCCGTCTTGCAGTCGTCACCCAGTTCGCGCACGACCTTTTCATCGCAGGCCGCCTCGATATCGCGGCAGAACAGGATATACGCCAGCCAGCAGACGGGGTTGAACCAGTACGCCGTCAGGAGTAGGAAGCCCAGCGGCTTCCAGAGTTGGTCGCCACGCTTTAAATGCGCGCGCTCGTGCGCCAGAACCATGTCCTGCGCGCCGGGCTCCAGCCCAAAGGGCAGATAAATTCTCGGCCGGAACACGCCGAGGATGAACGGGGACGGGACGAATTCCGACTGGAACACGTTCCCCTCCAGCCGCACCGCCGTGCACACGCGAAGCCGCAGGCGCAGCGCGGAAATCACCGCGTAAAGAAACAGCACTGCGCAGCCGCCGAGCCAGACCCACGCGGCAAGCCACGTCAGAATTTGCAGCGGGTTCGCGCTCTGCACAGGGTCAGGTGTAAACGCGGCCTGTAAGGGTGGATTTACAATGGCATCAACCGCTGGGATGCCGCTTGTGATGGCGGGCTCGACGGAATAGACGATCTCGGGCTGCACAGTCTCCGCGCTCGGGATGAGGCTCAGGACGCTTTCGACCGAAACCGGACACAAAAGCCGCACTGCCGCCAGTGCCCACAGGGCGCATAGCAGCCACTTCGGTGCTTTCTTGAACACCAGCCGTATCAGTACAATCGCAAAAATCAGAATTGCCGCAGACAGGCTGCGGTTGAGAAAGCCGAGAAATACATCGGTCATGGCCGCTTCTCCTCATAGCCATCAATCATGGCGCGCAGTTGGTCAACCTCATTCTGCGAAAGCTTTGTCTTGCGCGCAAACGCTGCAACAAATGCGGGAAGCGAACCCTCAAACGTCTTTTCAACCAGTTCGTCCAGTTCCGCCGCCTGTGCCTCGTCTTTGGAGACGAGCGAGGAGACGAAGCCATTTTCGTTTTTCACGACGCCGCGCTCGGCCAATCGGTGGATGACCGTATACGTCGTCGTCCGGCTCCATCCAAGCCTTTCCCGGCACAGCTTCGCCAACTCTGCGCTGGGCAGCGGTTCATGCTCCCATAAAATCAGGCAGAACCGGTATTCACTTTCAAAAATTTTCGGGGTGGACATAGGTTGTTCCTCCTTGTCTAATGCGTTAGACTCTAACTGTAGTCTAACGCATTAGACCGCTTTTGTCAAGCCCCGCTGTACGCGATAAACGCGCACAGGATGCCAATGTTGCCTGAGACATATTGGAAACAGACTTGTGCCATCCAAATGCGGCCACGGTATAGATAGGATGCCTATGTTCTGGTATATGCACAGCCGTCTAATTACAGTCTGTATGTACAGTCCAGCACAGCACATTCGGTTGCACACGTCAAAAATGCCGGTAGGTTTTTTGCAACTTTTTCTGTCTCATCTGCTTGACAAGCGGGAATATCTGTGGTAATATATCCGAGCAGTTGGAAGACTGTAAACGCGCGAGTGGTGGAATTGGCAGACTCGCTAGATTCAGGTTCTAGTGTCCACTCCGGACGTGCGGGTTCAAGTCCCGCCTCGCGCACCAAGATCCCGCATACGAGAGTATGCGGGATCTTATTTATTTCTGCCCCCAAAAGCTGCTCGGCCAGCGGGGGGAGAGGATCCATAAGAGGGAAGATGTGATGCGCTGCCGGTGCAGCGATCCTGAACATTTCACACACCGCCGCGAACGTTGATGTTCGCGGCGGTTTTTTATGGCTTGGGAAAATAAAACGAGAGTCCCGGCGGCTTTGGGGCTGCGGGGATACTCGTTTTTTGCACGGGTATGGCGGATCGACGAGAATAGTAAAACTTTTCTTCAAAAGTATGCAGGCAGCATAACAAAATTCTGTAGCGTTTGCTACAATAAAAGTAGGCTATTGGTGACCAAAGTCCAGGGGCTTTGGGTAAGGTGATTTCTCGTCTGTGCGGGCCAGGAGGTAGTCGGTGCTGGTGTGGTAGAAATCAGCCAGCTTGATCAGAACGTCGGTGGGAATGTCACGTTTGCCCATTTCGTAGTGGGAATAGCAGACCTGTGAGCACTGCAGGTAGGCGGCCAGATCCCGCTGCAGCAGATCGCGGTCCTCCCGCAGATCGCGGATGCGTCTATACATTTTCGTGCGCTCCTTTATGGAAGTTTCACAGAAAAGTATAGAGAAAACAGTTCGTTATATTGAAATATAAAACAAAATGTTATATACTAGGCTTGGCAAGAGAAAAGAAACTGGAAATGGAGGTGTCCCCAATGGGTAAAAGCATTACTTTTGTCGATAAAGATGCCCAACTTATTAAGAAAATTGTTGCGTATCAGAAAGAAAGAGGAATTTCCTCGTTCGTTGAGACAGTTCGGCAGTTGTGCGAAAAAGCGTTGAAATTCAGTGAGATTACAAAATAGGGGTGGAATAAGGATGAAAAAGATTATTGCATTGGTGTTATGCGCAGTTATGCTTTTGTCGTTTTGTGCCTGCGCTAATACTGCGAAGAAACTAACAAAGGCAGAGGTCGAGTCAGCGCTGAGTGGCTGTGATGGAGTATTGGAAGCAAAAGGGAAGGAAGATAATGTCAAGAGTTTTACTTTTACCATGACCGATGTCAGTGCAGAGGATCTTTCAGATAGTGATTTCCTTCAAGATGCATTCACACAGACTATCTTGCATGATGCTTTTAAAATGAGTGGGGCAAGCAGTCGTGAGATAAAAGCTGGAAAGACGCGCGTGCCGGTGAACTGTATCTTCTTTTTGATTGCAGGCGAAGACGACTTACCATCAATCGCAGACCTCTCTGAAATGGCGGTCAACATCATCAGCAAAGGAGAAACGATTGAGCGCAATGGCTGGAAGTTGTCTGCCACAATAGATCAGAAAAACGACAGTGTTACGTTTAAAGTGAAAAAATAAGGAGAATGGATATGAAGCAGAAATTTACACTTACTGCTGCGATTTTGACGCTTATTGAATTTGTATGTTTGTGCGTTCCATTTAGTCTTGTTGAAGTGATTTACTATAGAAGTAGCAACGGCATTGGACATACACCTACATATTTTAATAATACCAATATTTTTGGTATTTGGTCGAGCAAAGGGAGACTCATGGGTGCGTTACTCGCTATTATGCTATTGGCTTCCTTCGCACTGTTCTTGCTGGATTATCTTCAAAAAAATCCGCTTTCAAAAATTACGCCGTGGCTCCCAGTTCTAGGTGCTGTGATGCTGGGTTATTTCACAATGTACGCCTCTGAGTTAGCTACTATTAACGATGGTGATGTAATTTATAGATGGAGATTGGGCTGGCTATTCTATGTAGCGATTCTGCTCCATGTGGTCAGTGTTCTGCTTGCAATATTGATTAGATTTAAAAAAGATGATACGTCCAAAAGCACGGCAGGAAAATCAGAGTAATAAATAGTCCCATAAACAAATTCAAGTCATACATTTAACAGAAAAGAAAACATTTCCCTATATCTGTTAAATGCATGACTTGTTTTACCAATTCTCCAAAAGGTCAATATACTTATAGACGGTTGTCCGGCTCAAATTACAGACGCGGGCAAACTCGCTGATATTGAGCTGTCGGCCCTTATACGCCGGATAATGCCGCAAGAACGATGCAGGAATGTCGTCTGCGGTCAGGTGCGGTCTGCCGATCTGCTTGCCCTTGGCTCTTGCATTTGCCATTCCGGAGCGCACCCTTGCGCGTATCATAGCAAGCTCCAGCTGACTGAACACGCCTGCCATTTGCAAAAATGCCTCTGTCATCGGGTCTGCGTGTCCGCTGCGGCAGTCCATTGTAATGCTGCCAACAATCACAAGACACAGGTGCTTTTTGCTGATGACTTCAATGATTTCACAGAGCTGCTTGGTCGAGCGGGCAAGGCGGGAAACCTCCAACGTGATGATAGTATCACCCGCCTGTGCCTGTTCCAGAAGCAAGGACAGCTGTTCCTTGACTGCCGCGTCGCCGTGTTCATATTCCAGATATACAGTTTCCGCACCCGCCTGTTTCAGCTCCCGCACCTGCCGTTCGATATCCTGTTTGCTCTCGTTGATGGAGCATGCAGCAGGGGAAAATGTGCAAAAAAATTTTTACATATCAATAACAGCCGGATCGGAGCAGATGGGGGTCTGCTGCGATCCGGCTGGTGAGGTCAGGGATCCGGGGGTTTGGGGGTGAATTTGCGGTGGAGGCGGTGGGTGGTGGGGGTGAGGGGGCCGCGGGAGATGGCGGCGGGGCCGAATTTGCCGCGGAGCTGGTCGACGGCCTGGTCGAGCTTGCGGGCGCGGTCGCGCTTTTCGTCGGGGAAGAGGGAGACCTGCTGGGTCTGGCCGTCCGTGAGGTCACTGAGGGTGACGCCGAGCAGGCGGAGGGGGCGGCCGTCCCAGAATTCGGCGAAGAGGGACTTGGCGCAGTCATAGAACTCCTGCGTGACGTCGCTGGGCTCGGGGAGGCGGCGTTGGTGGGAGCGGTTTTTGAAATCGCTGCCGCGGATGGTGACGGTGAGGCAGAGGCAGCGGCGGCCGTCGGCGCGAAGGCGGGCGGCGACGCTGTCGCACAGGGCGAGCAGGACCTGATTGGCCTGCGGGATGGTGGTGACGTCCTGCTCGAGGGTGGTGGAGTTGCCGTAGCATTTGACGGCCTCGGGCTCGGCGAGGACGGGGGAGAGGTCGACGCCGCAGGCGTAGTCGTGCAGGAGGGCGGCGGTGCGGACGCCGGTGAGCTTCTGCAGGTAGGCGAGGTCCGTCCGGGCCAGATCGCCGATCGTGCGGATGCGGGCCGCGGTGAGCTTTTCGGCAAGGGCGCGGCCGACGGAGAGCAGGTCGCCGACGGGCAGCGGCCAGAGCTTCTGCGGGATCTCGGCGGGAAAAAGGGTATGGACCTTATCGGGCTTTTCAAAGTCGCTGGCCATTTTGGCCAGGAGCTTGTTTTCGGAGATGCCGACGTTGACGGTGAAGCCGAGCTCTGAGAAAATGGCGTCCTTGATCTGGTGGGCGACGGCGAGAGGGTCGGGGTAGAGCAGGTGGGTGCCGGTCATGTCGAGGAAGCATTCGTCGATCGAGACCTGCTCCACCACGGGGGCGAAGCGGCGGCAGATGGCGATGAAGGCGCGGGAATTGCGCGTATAGAGGGCGAAATCCGGCGGGGCGAGGACGAGCTGCGGGCATTTGCGCAGCGCCATGCCGACCGGCTCGCCGGTGGTGACGCCGAATTTTTTCGCGGGGATGGACTTGGCGAGGATGATGCCGGTGCGCTTGTCCCGGTCACCG
>OKVK01001552.1_pt1 | contig 11599 bp, 10 predicted proteins | sample 1604771 | NCBI WGS metagenome assembly OKVK01 (sample SAMN01760906, study PRJEB22395) | human gut metagenome | reverse complement strand
GTAGTACAGGAGCAGGCCCACGACCACCGCGATCACGAGCCCCCACGTCATGCGCATCCCGCTGATGATCCGCGGCAGGTGCACCGCATCGTCGATCGCGGGCGTCTGCGGCACGGAGGCGTCGCGGATCCAGCTGGTGTAGATCACGCCCATAAACAGCGTCGCCACATAGTTGAGCATGATGGAGATGATCATCTCGTTCTGCCCGCGCGTGATCTTCAATACGCCCGGGATCATGCCCCAGAAGCCGCCGGCCACCGCGCCGGCCAGCAGCGCCAGCAAAATGCCGCCGAAGCCGGTCAGGCCCGTAAAGTAGCAGGTCAGAAATGCCGCGATGGAGCCCATCAGAAACTGGCCCTCACCGCCGAGGTTGAATACGCCGCAGCGGTACGCGAAGCACGCGCACAGCGCCGTGAACATCAGGGGCGTCGCCTTGGCCAGCGTCGTGCCGATGCCGGCCTTAGAGCCGAACGCGCCCTGGAACAGGTATTTGACTGCGAGGAACGGATCCGCGCCCAGCGCGGCCATGATGATCCCGCCAATGACAAACGCCAGCAGGATCGAAAGCAGCGGGACAAGGAAGGCCCCGAGTGATTTTTTGAATTTCATACGCGCGCTCCCCTCACTTTCCGGTCATGGCAAGGCTGATCTCTTCGATCGGCGGGTTCTTGCCGGAATATTCGCCCATGATCTGACCTTCAAAGATGACAAGGATCCGGTCGGACATCTCAAGGATCTCATCGAAGTCCGCGCTGATGAGCAGAATGCCCACGCCGCGGTCGCGCGCGGCGATCATCTGATCGTGGACGAAGCGCGTCGCGCCGATATCCAGTCCGCGCGTCGGGTGTACGGCGATCAGCACATCCGGATCGGATTCCAGCTCGCGGGCGAGAATGACCTTCTGCTGGTTGCCGCCGGAGAGATTCCGGACCTCCTGGTCGGAGGACTGGCAGCGGATGTCGTATTTGCCGATCATCTCCCGGGCATAGGCCGAGATGGTCTTCTTTTTCATATGCAGGCCGTGCAGCGAGGAAAACTGCGGCTCGTCGGTCTGCTTGAGCACAAGATTGTCCGCGATCGACATGTTGCCGATCAGGCCCTGCAGATTCCGGTCCTCCGGGATGAGCGCCACGTCGTCCTCGATCGAGGCCCGCGGGCTGAAGACCGCGATCTTCTGTCCCTTGCGCTGGAACTCGCCGCTCTCCGGCGAGAGCACGCCTGTCAGCAGCTGCGCGAGCTGCGTCTGCCCGTTGCCGTCCACACCGGCAATGCCGACGATCTCGCCCCGGCCGATGCTGAGGCTGACGTCATTGAGGCCCGCGTGCTTGGACTCCTTATGATAATCAATGTTCTGCAGGGAGATGACCGCTCCGGCCTCCACGTCCTTCTTTTCGTACTGCGACTGCTGCAGCTCGCGGCCGATCATCATGTTGGCCAGCTCCTGCCCGGTGACGCCGTGCGCGTCCACCGTCGTGACGACCTCGCCCGCGCGCAGGATGGTGATGCGGTCGGAGATGTGCAGCACCTCACGCATCTTGTGGCTGATAAAGATGATGGATTTTCCTTCGCTGACGAGCTTTTTCATGATGGCGAACAGACCCTCGACTTCGATGTCCGTCAGCGCCGCGGACGGCTCGTCCAAAATCAGCAGCTCCGCGCCGTGGTAGAGCGCCTTCAGGATCTCCACGCGCTGCTGCGCGCCGACGGAGATCTCCGTGATCAGCTTGTCCAGCTCCACATCCAGACCGTATTTTTCCGACAGCGCGAGGATCTCCTTCCGCCGCGCCTCCCGGTCGATAAAGATACCCTTGGAATTCCGGTCGCCGAGGATCATGTTTTCAAACACGGTCATCGCTTCGACCAGCATGAAGTGCTGATGCACCATGCCGATGCCGAGCTTGACCGCCTGGCTGGGCGACTCGATCCGCACCTGCCTGCCGTTGAGAAAGATCGACCCCTCCGTCGGCTGGTAAAGACCGATCAGAATGTTCATCAGCGTCGATTTGCCCGCACCGTTTTCGCCGAGCAGGGTATGGACCTCGCCCTTGGCTACGGACAGATTGACATCGTGGTTCGCATAGAAGTCACCGAATCGTTTGCTGATGTGCTCCATGCGCAGCAGTTCTTCCAACTAAATCACGCTCCTCTGTATTCACTTTCCGGCTCTTCTTGATAACGCCTTCTCTCTTCGAGCCGTCCATCACGCCGGCTGACCATCTGTCCGGGCCGGCGGTTATCTTAATTTTCAATATACACGAATTTACTCGAGATTTCAAACCTTTTCTGTCCGCCACGCATTTTTCTATAAACTTCACAAAACCATTGGAAAAACCTGCAGGATCAAGGCAATCCTGCCACCTCGCAGCAGCTTCCGAGGGGCGGAGATCGCGGCGGATTTGGACGGCTTTCCGCCGTGCCGGAAAGCTGGACGCTTTGCCAGCATGCCGGTATTTACCAAAAGAAACCATTTCCGTATCCTTTTGGTGGGAGGTGGCTTTGGATAGCATTTTGGTACCAAAACGCAGCTTGCAGGGCGAACCCTGACCCCAAAGCCGCCTGCGTGCGGAGAGTTGATGGTTGAACTACGGCACAAGTCAGAAATGCACATCGGCGCAGCTGTTTGCTCCGCGGCGTGGGGCGCGTTGTGCCGATGTGTGCGGTTTTATGGGCCGACCGCGCATCCGTGCAGGTCTGCGCAGAGCAAACGCCGCGTCCGCCCACCGTGGCGGCGTGAAGAAAACAGGATGAAAAACTTCGACTGGGTAATTCTTTTCGGCCATTCAAAAACCAATTTCGATTCCCAGAATAGGAGAAAGGAAGACAGATGAACCAGAAACAGTATTACTCGCTGGAAGAATTACCGCTGATGATGAACATGACAGACGTTGCCGCCGTTCTCGGCATCTCCAGAGCCGGAGCTTACAAGCTCGCGCATAGCGCAGACTTTCCGGCAGTTCAGATTGGCAAACGGATTGTCGTTTCACGCGAGAAATTTCTCGAATGGCTGGACCGGCGGTGTGAGGAACAAAAATGCGCGTGACGGAAAATTGGACTTGCGATTCGGGTGTGCTTGTGGTAATCGTGTGTGCTGACAAAATGAGAAGGAGGTAAACACGATGCCGAAACGACGAGCCAACGGCGAAGGGAATATTCGCAAGCGAAAAGACGGGCGCTGGGAAGGCAGATATATGGCGGGCTATGATGCAAACGGAAAGGCAATCACGAAAAATGTGCTTGGCAAGACGCAGGCAGAAGTCAAAGACAAGCTACGTACTGCCATCGAGGACAGCAAAAAGCTCGATCCTGTGAAGGCTGGCAGTTATACACTCGAACAGTGGCTGAAGCTGTGGTACTCCGTTTACGTCGAACCACAGGTACGGTACTCAACACGGGAATTTTACCACAACGCCATCGATCATCACATCATTCCGAAACTTGGAGGCGTTAAACTGGAAAAGCTGACGATGCTGCAAATTCAGCAGTTTTACAATGAGTTGCTCAAAAGCGGCCGTGTGCAGAAGAAAAACCAGCCGGAGCTGAAAGAACACGGTCTGAGTCCCCGCATGGTGCAATGCGTTCATGTGGTGCTGAATAAGGCGTTGGAACACGCAGTGGAGGAAAAGCTGATTTTAGCAAATCCTGCGAAGAAATGTAAGATTCCGAAGAATACGAGAGAGGAAATGAACATCCTGCCGGAAGCATTGATCGGCCCGTACCTGAGCGCAGCGAAGGAGCATGGGATTCTCGCGCCAATGTATCTGGAGCTGACAACGGGGTTACGGCGCGGAGAACTGCTGGCCTTACGCTGGGAGGACTTGGACGTTCAGAACTGTACACTCTCGATCAACAAAAGCGTCGCGCGGCAGAATGGGAAGTTGGTCATCAGCACACCGAAAACACCGAATTCCATCCGAACGGTTCTTCTCCCAGAGGACACAGTGAAACTTCTTGTAGAAGAACACGAAAAGCACCCGGCGAATCCGTATTTGTTCCCATCTCCGCGCACGGGAGAGACGTGGGACCCGGACGGCTTCCGCAGACTTCACGACAGGATCATCAAGGAGATTGGCGCGGAACATGTGCGTTTTCATGACATGCGTCATACATTTGCAACGTTATCCCTGAAAAGCGGCGTGGACGTGCGGACGCTGTCTGAAACGCTGGGACATTTCAGTGCGGGATTTACGCTCAGCACCTACGTCCATTCGACACCGGGCATGAAACAGAGCGCGGCAGACGTGATCGGAAACACCATCCGAAACGCGATCTGAGCTAAAATCAAAACGGCGGCTGCAACTTGCAGCCGCCGTTCAAACGTTCAAAATATTCTTGAAACGAACAGCAGATTTTTGCAGGGCGGTCATATCCGGCTGGCCGGAGCGGATCTGTGCTGCAAAAATACGTTCGAAACAGGGAATAGAAACACATATTTTGGATTTTCAGAGAAAAATCGGTCAGACCAGAAAAACGGCGTGCGGCACCTGCGCCGCTGGAATCAGATGTCAGCTTTTCAGCAGCGAAAGCAGCTCTTCGGAAGACATATTGAGAATGCCTGCTTCCTCGCCGCCGGATATTGTGTCCAATAATGCGGCCTTCTTTTCCTGAAGCTCCAGAATTTTCTCTTCGATGGTGTCCTTTGCGATCAGCTTATAGACCTGCACGTGCGCCTGCTGGCCGATGCGGTGGGCGCGGTCCGTCGCCTGATTCTGCGTCGCCTGGTTCCACCAGGGGTCAAAGTGGATCACAATGTCGGCTGCTGTCAGATTCAGACCCGTTCCGCCTGCTTTCAAAGAAATCAGAAAGACCGAAGCTTCGCCTGCGTTGAAGGCCTTGACCATGGAAGCGCGCTTTTCCTTGGGCGTTGAGCCCTGAAGCGTATAATTCGAAATATGCAGCGCGTCCAGCCGCGCGCGCAGCCGGTCGAGCATGGAGGTGAACTGCGAGAACAGCAGGATCTGATGACCGTTTTCCACCATCGCCTCGCACAGCTCCACGCAGGCGTCCAGCTTGCTCGTTGAACCTTCATAATTCTCAAAGCAGAGCCCCGGATCGCAGCACACCTGCCGCAGCCGGGTCAGCGCGGCGAGAATTTGCAGCTTGCCCTGCTCGTCGCCGAGATCTGCAACGGCTGCCTGCACACAGGCATAATAGAGCTTCTGCTCATCCTCAGACAGAGAGATCTTTCGGACATATTCTTCCTTGGGCGGAAGTTCCTTGAGGACATCTTTTTTCAGCCTGCGCAGCAGAAACGGCTGTACCAGCCGCCGCAGTTGGGAAACCGCGTCCGGATTTTTGGACTTGAGGATCGGCTTTTCCAGCTTTTCGCGGAACGCATGGTTTGTGTAGAGATACCCGGGCATGAGAAAATCGAACAGATTCCAGAGCTCGCTGAGCCGGTTTTCGATCGGCGTTCCCGTCAGGACAAACCGCTGCCGGCACGAAAGGCGCTTGACGGCCTTGGACGCGAGCGTTGCGGCGTTTTTGATGTGCTGGGCTTCGTCGAGCACGCAGCAGTAAAATTGCAGCTTCGCATATGCTTCAATGTCCTGCCTGACAAGCTCATAGGACGTGACCCACACGTCGTATTCTGCGCCCGCAGCACGAAGGCGTTCACGCTCTGCAGCGTTTCCCAGAATCAGCTGATAGCGCAGCTGCGGAGCAAATTTTTGCAGCTCGTCTCCCCAGTTGTAGATCAGTGAGGCCGGACATATAATGAGATTTGGTACACCGGCGGTCTTTTGGGGGACGGTTGCTAAAAACGCGATCATCTGAAGGGTCTTTCCAAGTCCCATTTCATCCGCGAGAATTCCGCCGAAACCGTATCCCTCCAGTGTTTTGAGCCATTGATAGCCGATCTGCTGATAGGATCGAAGCTGTGCGTTCAGCCCCGATGGCAGGGCGTAGTCACTCTCGGAGAGCGTCTTGAAATTGCGGATCATGCTGCGCAGCTGGCTGTCGCGGCTGACCTGTATGCCGTCGCTTCCGGACAGCAGCTCGTCGAGATAGAGAGCGCGATACGCCGGAAGCGTCGCTTTGCCGCGGGCAAGCTCCCGACCAGTGAGCTGGAGCATCTGCGCCATTTCCGCAAGCTTTTCACACGACGAACCGTTCAGCTCCAGATACCGGCCGTCCGGAAGGCGGTGATATTTTCTGCGCAGCAGCATACTCCGGTAAAGCTCCGAAAGCTCCTCGGGCGGATAGCCGCCGGTGTCCAGCGTCAGTGTCAGAAGGCCGTCGGAAACGGAAAGGCCGACGCTGGTCGGTGCGGGCTGGAGACGCTTGCGGTTCAGGCGGTCACTGAAATAGACCTCGCCTCTGCGGCGGAAAGCGTCGATCGAACCGGTGAGAAAATCATAGGCCGCGTCCTCGCCCCGTAAAACGAACTGCTGTCCCTGCTGCTGAAAATAGCGCCGGACGAACAGCAAAGCGGCACGTTCTTCTTTTTTGTTTCGCCGCACACCGTCTGGCTCGGAGCTGTCATCGAAAGCGATCGAATGGGTGTCGTACCGGAAGACCGGTTTGACAAGCAGCGTGTCCTGTTCCATATCAAAATAGAAGCAGACCGTGCAGGAATCGGGGATGTAGTTTTGTAAAAGATTCTGCGGATCTTCGATCTCGACCTGTCCGTCGAGCGCCGGCAGCACGCAGCCGCAGAAGGTCGGAAGATCCTTCCGCGCCAGATACATGGTCTGCTGCTTTGCTTCGAGCAGCGGGTAGACCTTTTCCCGAAACTCGCCCGAGCAGCGTAGAAGCTTGCCGCCGCCGAGCGCGTATAAGCTCCGGTAGCTGCCGAAAAAGCGGTAGGGGCAGGGCGTCTGGACCGTCAGCCATGCACCGCCGCCTTCTTCCGTAATTTGCAGACGAACCTGCGGATCGGCCTGCGTGAGCGTGAGCGGCTCGGAGCCTGCGCAGTCTACCGGCGCGTTCGACAAAAGATCAAACCACCGGTCAAAGGAATCGCCGGTCGGCGTGATTTCGTTTTTTCGATAATCCGGAGACTCGTAGCCAACATAGTAGGAAGAAGAATCGAGTGCGCGGTACCTGCCGTATTCGTTCATCAAAAGCCGGATCATGGCCTGCGCCTTCGGTTCAAACAGTTCGAGGTTATGCTCCAGCGTCAGTCCTTTTCCGTAGACGACTGTCCGGCGCTGGTTCACATTGTCCAGAAACTCCCGGATATTCTGTACGCTGTACAGCCGGTCATACCCGACGCGAAGGGAAAACGAGGGATATTCGGTCCCATATCCGTCGCGCAGCAGCGCGCACAGGCGGATAGGCTTCTGAGAAGGCTCGGCCGGTTCCTGCGTGATTTGCAGATAGCGCTGGAGCATCTGCCTTGCATACCGGTCGCTGCCGGGCACACGCTCGCGCGGCGGCCCGCTGAGAAAGGCGATCATGGCGGCGGCGAGGTGCTTGCAGCGGCCAACGTCGGCGAAGCGCGGGCAGGAGCAGTTGATGCGCAGCCGGCCGTTCTCCATTCTGAGAAACTGCACCGTATAGCGTTTGGCGCCGCGAACGGTGCAGCTGACGTTCGTTTCTGTGTCGGTTTTCGTACACTGCATATCCGTGACCCGCCCCTGCCGGTAATATTCCATCCCGCGTTCATAATCGGTGGAGGTAAACAATAATTTCACCTGATTCAGATCCATCCGGAAGCTCCATTCTGCTAGTTTTATACCGTGTAAGCGGAAAAACGCCCGGTTTCCGCCGCATTGCGTCTTTTCGTTCAGTATAACAGAGAACCGTAGGAAAATCCATAGGCAGCACGCTGCAGACGGGTGTGAATTGTCCACCTGAAGCTGGAATTTGATTTATATCGTTCAAGAAATATTCGTGCTGTTTTGTCAAATAAATCTCAATAAATCCACCGCGTTTTCGCGCCCGTTTGGGTCAAATCTGGGTCAGGCCGCATGACTAAAGAAATGCAGTCGATTATTTGGAGTAAAAAAGCAAAGAAAAAGTCCTAAAATCGTAAGATTTCAGGACTTTTCTGGTGGAGATAAGCGGGATCGAACCGCTGACCTCATGACTGCCAGCTAAGAATTACTTGTTGCAGCTTGTTTTTACTTGTCGTAACTTATCGCCTGAAACCCTTGCGCCCCAATGGGTTCTGGATTTTATCTGTTGTGACTTGTTGTAACCTGATGTAGCTTCCCGTGTGGGTTTTTCTCATGCCCGTGTGGGTTTTGGTGCGGGTTTTTGCGAGCCGCGCAAATATGCCGCACAGTTGTTCAAGCCTGCTTGCTGTCGTCCTTCTTCGCTTTCAGCGCATTGCGGAAGATATCGCCAGCGGCCTTGATGCTTTCTGCGTTGGCGTGGGTGTACATTTTGAGCGTGATGCCTTTATTGGCATGACCGAGTTTTTCGGAAACCGAAGCAACATCCGCATGGTTCGTGATAGCGATGCTGGCGAATGTGTGACGCAGCTTGTGCGGATAAAAATGATCGATGCCGTACCGTTCGCCGAATTTCTTAAAATATCGCGTCGGCGAGGTCGGCCGCATCATCGCTGACGTCAATCACACGGGCGGAAGCATCTGTTTTGGGTGTGTCCTCAAAAACGCCCTTGCCGCCCTTCTTGGCGGACGTATAGACCAGATTGTTTTCAATCGTGATCGTTTTATCCTTGAAATTGACTGACTGCCAGCGAAGCCCACAGATCTCTCCACGGCGGCAGCCCGTATCGATGATCAGCGTGATATACGCCTGCCATTTGAGCGGTTCATTTTTCAGGCATTCCAAAATATGCTGCATTTCCTCAATGGAAAAGGCTTCGACCTGCGCGGTGTCTTTAGTGCCTGCTTTATTGCGTCTGGGCTTTTTGACCTTCAGCATCGGATTTGAGCGGATAAGGTCACTGTCCTCCGCAGATTCAAATATCTGCCGCAAGGTGACATAGACTGCCGATATTGTCGATTCGGCTTTTCCACTGTTCAGTTCGCCCAGCAGCAGGGCTTCCAACTCCGCGCGTGTGACCTCCTGCATTTTCCGTTCACCGATGATGGGGTAAATGTGCCTATCCAATGCGTTCTGATAATAGGCGCGGCTATTTTCGGCAAGCGCCTTCTTTCCGATGGTTCCAGCGAGTTTGCCGGGCATAAAGACCCGCTCGCCGTATTGTTTCACAGTCACGATTTTCGCCGCTTCTGCCGCCTGCTTCGCCGCCTCCTGTGCGGCGATTTCTTTTTTCTCTCTGTGTGAAATAACCAGACCCGCTCTGCACTGACGTTCAAACTCTGCGGCCTGTTTCGCCAATTCCCGCTGGATCGCCTTTTCACTCCAACCGGAAGGAACATACCAGCGCGTAGACAGTTCGGGGGCTTCCCGGCTGGTACGGTAGCGGATCTCATAATATGCGCGGCCATCTTTAGTTGTCTTCAGTCTCGTCGCAGCCATAGCCTTCGTCAAGCCCCTCCTTTTCCAGATAATCCTGATATTCGTGTACTTCTTTGTCGAACTTTTCCGCTGCCGCTGCATCTTCCAAATCCCGAAGCCTTTCAGCTTCTTCCAGCCGTGCGTAGAAATTAAAAACAATCAATTCAGCATCACGCGCATTGAGAAAGTGATCTTTATCGTGATCAATAAGTGCCTGAATACTTTCCGTAACGTCTAAGCGTGCAAGTCTATAGTCTTTAAAAACTTCATCGCAATACGGTTCAAACTCGTTACTTAATTCTTCAACGCTACTTCGTTCTAACTCCCGCATTGCTTCGGATGCCTCCTGCAAATGATATAGGCTTCGCACGAATCCCTCCAGTTCGTCCGACGAAAGCAATACATCAAGTGCGCACCTCAATGTCTGTTTACGCAATTCCATACGGAAAGAGGGCGTATTGGGATATGGCTTTATTCGAGTTACTTTTGCGAGGTTTTCAACGGCTTCTGGGGAGATGCCAAGCGTTTTTTGAGTGATTTTTTTATTTTCTTCGACGCTGGGATTATCCGATAAACCAAGCAAATAATCGACGGACACCCTATAGAAATCTGCAAGTATAGCCAAGCGTTCACTGCTCATGCCTTTCACAGCTTGCGATTTTGCACTAAACTCTTCGGAATTTTCGTAGTTGAGTAGAGACTGCCGTGAGAATTTGTCACCATATTTCTCTCTAAGTGCGGCTAGCAATTTATCATGTGATAGTTTTTTTGACTCCCGGAGCGCTTTCAGACGAACAGCCGTTTTCCTATAATCGTAATCCATAGTCATCCTCACGGTATAATATTATCTACTTCAATACTTAAAAAGAAGAATAAATTTTATTATTTTCTTCTAGCCGTCACGCGCAAAAGAAAGTATAATAAAATCATCGGCAAAATCATCATAACATATTTTTTTATACCAGTCAAGGAGAATAACTTATGGAAAATATGAATTTACGACGCACGGCGAAAGCAGCAAAAGTTCCGCTTTGGAGGATTGCGGAAGTTCTTGGAATTTCTGAACCGACCATGACCAGAAAACTGCGCCGAGAACTCGATGAAGACGAAAAAGCGCGAATTCTCGGCATCATCTCGGCACTTGCAAAGGAGGGGACGCGATGAGAGGAACTGAACGGGTTCAGCCTGCAAACCCACCTTTCCAAAAGATTGAGGACGCGGTCCGCAGCACCGGCCTGAGCGCATATTTTCTTCGTCACGGGTGTCGCAATGGCTCGATTCCCTGTGTCCGGTCGGGACGAACGATTTATGTTAATGTCCCGCAACTGTTGCGACAATTTGGCGCGACAAGCACCATTGCCGAAAATGGAGAAGTGGTGAAATGTCAGACACAAAAAAGTATTACTACCTGCGGCTAAAGGACAATTTTTTTCAATCACCCAATGTGCGCTACCTTGAAACCATGAAGAACGGCTGCGAGTACGTCGTTTTGCTGCTCAAGTTGCAGCTGCTATCCATCAACGAAAACGGCAGACTTGCAATCGGAGATCGACCGTATACCCCTTTGCAGTTAGCAAGGATGACCGGCCATGCGCTCAAATTTGTTCAAGGAGCAATCCCGATTTTCAAAGAGTTGGGGTTGCTTGAGGTGCAAGGCAACGGGACAATTTATGTTCCTGATATTCCGAACCTTGTTGGAAAATCCTCGGGCGAGGCAGACCGTCAGCGCGAGTATCAGCGGAGGAAGAAAGAGGATGCGATATCTTGTGAGGAAACGTGTTAGATTTCTTACGACTTTCTTACACCAGAGCATAGAGCATAGATAATTTCCCAATAAGAAGAAGTCCAGGGAGGGTTATATGACGCAGGAACATTTGAAAGACTTCATCAGGCAGCGCTTCGACTGCCGGGAGTTTCTAAAAAAGTCGAGCGGATGTTCATTGTACATCTGCCCCAACTGCGGTAGCGGAAGCGGGCAGCACAAAACCGGTGCGGTTCAGTATTATCCAGACACCCAGCGTTGGTACTGCCACAAGTGTAGGACTTTGGGCGACATCTTTACGCTTTACGAGCTGGAACATGGCGCTGACTTCAACACGGCGCTTCGGGCGCTGGCAGAACAGCTTGGTACGTCGGTCGAGCCGCACAGCACAAAGCCCGCTCGGAAGCGTCCACCCGCTCCGTCTCCCGTGCAGTCCGGCTCTGCACCGAAGGATCTGTCTGA
>OKVK01001547.1_pt1 | contig 11648 bp, 8 predicted proteins | sample 1604771 | NCBI WGS metagenome assembly OKVK01 (sample SAMN01760906, study PRJEB22395) | human gut metagenome | reverse complement strand
GGTCTGCATGAGCAGCTCCTTTACATCAATTCGTCGAATGTCCAACACCACATTGCCGGAGCTGGCTCTTGACGCCTCCACCAGATCTTCCGTCAATTGTTTGAGTCTTTGGGACTTCTGATCCAGCACTTCCAAATATTTATTGGCTTTTTCATTATGAAGCTCCTCTCGTTTCAGAAGATCCACATAATTGATAATCGAAGTAAGCGGTGTCTTCAAGTCATGGGACACATTGGTGATCAGATCCGCCTTCATTCGCTCACTTTTCATCTGCTCCTGTAGGGCATGCCGCAGTCCATCCCCCAGATCATTGACGGCAGCTGCCATCTGTCGGTTTATAGCAAACAAACCGCTCTCCGAAATCCGCGTATTCCCTTCTTCGGAATTAATTTCCTGTATTGCAGTCAACAGTTTCTGGCGCTGCATACCATCTGTTACCAATACTGCCAGTACCACCAGATTAACTCCTGCCAGCATGGCAACGGACAAGACACCTTTTCCAGACAGCACCCAAAGCAGGATCTGAAGGAACAGATAACTGACAAAGCAGATGCTGACCCGCATTACGATACCCGCATGATTCAGAATCACCAGTGCCATATTCCATAAGAAACGTAAAAGCAGTACCAAAATCCAGATAGCTGTTACTACAAGCAGCACAGCTGCTGCCACCATAGGTAAAATATAGGGTTGCAGATTCTGATCCGCTTCCTGGTATTTCTGTGCTGCCGCTGATAACACATCTGCTGCCGGAAATGTAGTATCAATCCCCACATAAACCAGATATTCCCCTGCCAGATGTATATTCCATCCTTCCAGCAGATCATGGGTATTATAGGAATAATAATCTCCCACATTCTGCTGTGCTACACTGATCGTCCGGCTATCATAGATATAATAACTTCCCAGGCTCTTGAAATAGGCAGCAAATGTATCCTGGGAGTTCTCACTCTGCAAGGAATCTACATTGGTATATACGTTTCCATTTCCAAGATCCCACAACAGATACCTCACATTCGTGGCCTGTGCCGACCAGTTCTTCTGCTGCTCCTGATAAAGAGCTACTTCCCTCTGAATCTGTTTCATGGATTTCACAAGCTGATCTACAACAGCTTTGTATTCCTCGTCGCATTCGTTGCAGTACTCCTGAATGCTTCCATAAAAAAGCGGCTTGTACGATTCATTCAGTACGTCGTCCGAATATGATGTTCCTTTCAGACTCCACTGATATAAATCTCCAAGCCGGTAACAGATGCCATTTCCTTTTTCTTTTTCCGGCATCTCGTCATAAATTGTGCCATTGTCCAGATAATCTCTGAGCCGGATAATTCTCTGGGGATCATACTGACCATCCTTTTCCATCCGGCTGTCTCTTACTGCTGCTTCAAGTGCATCATACACTGAAGATGCTGCCTGTTCCTGAAATTCTGCAGTTTCCACATAATTCTTTCCCTCCAGAATTTCTTTCCAGGTTTCACTTCCGTATCCAGCCCGCATACCGGCAACAAAACCAACTGCCAGCACTGCTGCAGCCGCTGCATTTACACATACGACAATCCCTCTTAATAAGGATATATGTTTCTTTTTCATAGGCTCCTCCTATTCCCGGTCAATCTTGTAGCCCACTCCCCAAACCACTTTCAGATAGCGCGGCTCTTTCGGATTGATCTCAATTTTTTCCCGGATATGTCGAATATGAACAGCCACTGTGTTGTCTCCGCTGATCGCATCCTCGTTCCAGATGCTTTCGTAAATCTGGCCTATAGAAAATACCTTTCCAGGGTTTTTCACCAGTAACAGAAGAATACGATATTCTATCGGTGTCAGCTTCACCGGCTCACCTTCTACAGTTACTTCTTTCCCATCGTCATCCACTACCAGACCGCCAATGCGGAAAATATGATTTTTCTTCTCTGCAATTGCTCCAAGCTGCGTGTATCTGCGCAGGACAGATTTTACACGGGCAGTCAATTCCAGCGGATTGAACGGCTTGGTAATATAATCATCCGCTCCGATATTGAGCCCAAGAATCTTGTCCACATCTTCTGATTTTGCCGAGAGGAAAATAATGGGCACTCCACTGGTTTCCCTGATTTTCATAGTTGCCCGCATTCCATCCATCTTTGGCATCATAATATCAATAAGTATCAGATGGATTTCATGCTCCTGAAGCATTTTTATGGCTTCCAGCCCATCATAAGCCTTCAGTACCCTATAGCCTTCCTGACTGAGATAGATTTCAATGGCATCTACAATTGCATGGTCATCGTCACAAACCAGAATGTTCATATTCTCGTATCTCCTTTGCTGATTATGTTATAACATTCCTTTTTTAAGATAGAAGCCGTAATTTTATTAAGATTTTTTTAAGGAAGACAGGTTAAATACAGATTTCCGGCTGTTGCAAACATTGCAGCGGCGTCTTTTCTTCCCATATTTCTGATTCCGGCCTGTCCCGGAGTCCACAGCACCACATTCTGGGCATCATATCCTACAATAAGCACTGCCTCGCCGGTTCCTGTCATGCCAAGCACCGGCATTCCTTTATCAATATAGTAGAGAACCGTCTCCACATTACATCCTGAAAGAATACAGCTATCCGTTCCAAGTTCCTGATTCCAAATCTCCCACGCAGACATACCCTCATCCCGAAGAGACTGCACATCCGTATATATCTGCCTCGTTTTCAGTACCCGCTGCATACAGGCGGTCAGAACATCTGCGCTGCTTTCTGCAGAATCTTCTTCTCCGTCAAATCCGTCCAGCAGAACTCTGCTGCGGCTTGTTCCCCTGCTCCAGCAGCATTTACCAGCTTTCCACACAGAACCCATGTTATCATAAGCTGCATTGACGGCATCTGCCAGTTTTTCATATCCTTTCGTCTGTCCATCAAAGCTGTACACAAGATAGCAGTCCGTTCCCTGTTCGTCCACTTTCAGTGTCCGGCTTCCTTCAAATAGCACCAGTTTCACCTTCGGACGCTTCAGGCTGCTGTTCTTCATCGTCCCACTATAATTAAGGAAATATTCATTTCTTTTTACTTCATCATATGCAGTTTTCAGACTCAGAAGCTCCGATGTATTTTCATTGGCATACGTAATCGGTTCTGGAAGTGCTTCCACATATCCGCCGTCTCCGGAAGCCTGTATACAGGAAAGATCAATCCGGTTCTGCACAATGGAAAGAGCCGTCACATATTTTCCTTTGGACGAATAATCAAATTCCCGCACTGCCTGTCCATCGGCTGCACGAATAATAATCCGGTACATGGGAAAAATCTCACTTCCATCTTCCTGCACCCGGATATCATCCACACGCGCAGTTCCGTAGATAAAATCTTCCTCCATAAAACCAAGGGCACGAACGGCTTCTCCTGCTGATGCCTCAATCCGCTGTACAATTCCAGTCTCCGTATGCAGAAGACTGATCACGCCATTGCTGCCGTCTGTCCATGCCGCTGTCTGTCCACTGTCTGAAATCTGCACCAGTTCTTCCGGAATATCGTTGGCCAGAACCGTTACCTGGCTGGTCTCCAGATCGATCTGCAGAATCATTCCCCTGCTATAGATCCATGCCTGACCATTACTGTTCTCCATCGCCAGTTTGCCAAGTTCTTCCTTCACTGCTGCATATGGCCGGTCTGACGGAAGAAAAAACTGTTCCTCAACCGTATTCATAAGCGCATCATAATGGCACATGAGCACTCCACTCATTCCTTCATAACGTCCCCTGTTCATATATCCATATACCAGAAAATCCATACTGCCGGACTCTTCGACCTGCAGGATCCGAAAATCATGCGCTCCATAGGTTCCCCTCTCATCCTGACCGTCTTCAAAACCATAGACAAGACTCAGCCGGTTCTGCCCAAAATCGTAGCACCACAGCTGTCCCTGGGAAACGAATCCAATGACATTTTCTTCCTTATTTTTTCTGTAATCAGGCACGTCCCTCTGAATACCAAAAGCAAATTTATTATCCGTCAGCAATCCCTTTCCAGGTGAAAAGATCTGATCTGCTGTTCTCTCATATGCCAGCAGGAACATTCTGGATGCTGTATATCTGACGCGGATAGCTTCCCGTACATCGTAGGTCTCTTTCGAATCCGTATTTTTCAACGTATAGGTAAATACAACCGCCGCCACATCTTTGGAAATATCAGTGACCGACAGTTTCAGGTCGCCAGTCTCTGCGACCTGCATATCTCCCCATGTAACAGGGCCGGAACGGGAATGAATATTGACATACCCCAGGCTCTTTCCATCCATGGTTCCGTTCGGTTCCAGATAATTCAGAAACATACTGGAACTGTCCTTTTCAACTGTCACCCGATGAAATTCCTTTGCAAAATCCAGGCATTCCTGCATATGGTTTTCACCCAGGTAGGTGATCTGGGAGTAGTATTTTATTTCTTCCTCATCTCCAGTCTTCACCTTGCAGATCAGAAGATAATCTTTCTCCGGTTCCAGCAGATCCTTCAGCTGTACCGTATAACGGATATACTGTCCATCGTCCTCTCCCTGCAGACCGCTTCCATCCTGAATCAGCCGTTCCGAATCCAGACTTCTCACTTCATAGGAGGTATCCGTGATCTGTGCATTATACTTTTCCAGCGCCAGCTTCAGCACATGATCCTCCTGCACTGCAATCACAGAATCCTTCATATAGCCGCCATCCATATCTGTCCTGTATCCATGCATCTCATTATAGAGGGTCCCTTCCGTTTCCGCATAGAGTACCGGAAGAACTGCCTCTGCCATCGATGTGGTCATATCCCTGTTTCCCACCTGAGTCAGATAGCTGGTCAGAAAAAGTCCTGCCAGAAATGACAGTAGCACACTTACATACTGAATTAATTTTTTCTTCATTTTATCCACCTTTTTGGAAAAAGCCAACTGTTCTCTGCTGAAAACAATCGGCCTTTATTCTACACATTTTCTTTAGTTTACTATCGCTTTGAAAGCGTGTCAATTACTTTTACCGGGGTATACCGTCTCCTGTTGGTCTTTCTTCGGCGCATCATCTCCTGCAGCAAAAGTACACCGATCAAATCCTGCACCTGCTCCCATCCCGGTGCGTCTTTTCCGAAACGTTCCCCTTTTTCCGCTCGTTCCCATATCTCCAGGCTCTTTTTTCTAAGGGAGAGCTGATCCGGGTACTCATCATACATCATGCTGCCCGGATACTCCAACAGCGAACATACTTCATCCACATAAGGCTTCAGCCTTCTCGCCATGATCGGATACATTTCCTGCAGTCTCCGGAAGTCCTCTTCATCTTCCATTCTTTCCGGCTGATCCCAAAGACTCAGGTAATTCATTCGGTTTCCATATGGATACAGCCACGGGAACATCCTCTGATTCCATTCGTTCGGCTCTTTCATGAATCCAGACTCCATTCTTTTTACCTATAATGAAGTATATGCTTTCCGTCCGGTAAAAGACACAAAAGGGAGCATCGCCGAAACGATACTCCCTCTTTTGTAAATCTCTTCACTTAGTCTTCTCTGAAACGGATAGTCTGCGTCTCCGGATCCATCTCCTCAACGATTGCCAGGGACTCTACACGATAACCGCGTCCTCTGAGCATTGCTCCGCCGTGCTGGAATCCTTTCTCGATCACAATTCCGATTCCTGCAACATTGGCATGTGCAGCTTCAATGATCTGACACAGACCTGCTGCCGCGCATCCATTTGCCATAAAATCATCAATTACCAGAACATTTTCATCCGGATGAAGGAATTTGCTTGCAACGATAACTTCATATTTCCGTTTATGGGTAAAAGATTCCACCGGAGCAGACAGCATGGTGCCGTCCAGATTGATGGACTGGGATTTTTTTGCAAATACAACCGGACATTTAAAATACTGTGCTACAATGGCAGCAATTCCGATTCCGGATGCTTCGATGGTAAGAATCTTATCAATCTTCACGCCTTCAAATCTGCGTTTGAATTCTTTTCCCATCTCATTAAACAGCTCAATATCCATCTGGTGATTTAAGAAGCTGTCTACTTTCAGTACATTTCCCGGTTTCATAACTCCGTCTTTACGGATTCGTTCCTTCAAAAGTTCCATAATTGCCGTTTCTCTCCTGTTCCTGCTGGATATATTTTTTACATTCTACCCCAGACTATCCAATATTTCAATGCCTGAACGCAAAAAACCCGCGATCTGACTGACCGCGGGAAATTTCTATTCTGCCGGCTCTTCCAGAATTTCCTGATATTTTTCAAGAATCGTTGTCTGGATACAGTCGCGGGTTGCAGAACTGATCGGATGTGCAATATCTCTGTATTCTCCATCAGAAGCACGTCTGCTGGGCATGGCAATAAACATTCCTTTTTCGCCTTCAATTACCTTAATGTCATGTACTACAAATTCTCCATCAATGGTAATGGAGACTACCGCTTTCATCTTACCCTCTTTTGCAACTTTTCGAATCCGTACATCTGTAATCTTCATAGACCTCTCCTCGTATCTCTTATTTTGTGGAGCTTACATGATATATCTGTCATTCTTCTCAATGACCACTTTCACTCCGTCTTCCCCCACATAGCGGGAATTTGCCCGGATCGTATCCCGGCTTTCTACAATACAGTTCTCAATGTGAGTATTGTCACCCAGATACACATCATTCAGAATAATAGAGTTTTTAATCACGCAATTATTCCCCACGAACACCTTTTTAAAGAGAATGGAATTCTCTACGGTGCCATTTATAATGCAGCCACTGGCTACCAGGCTGTTCTTCACATTAGAGCCTGCGTTATACTTCGCCGGCGGTAAATCCTGAACTTTGGAATATATATCCGGATAGTCCTGCAGAAAATGTTTTCTGACTTCCGGTTTCAGGAAATCCATATTCGTCTCATAATACGACTCTACCGACGAAATACTGTTCCAGTAACTGTCAATCTTGTAAGAATAGATCTTCTTTACATTTTTGTAACGGATCAGAATATCACGCACAAAATCGAAGCGGTCTTCCTGCGCACACTTTTCAATCAGTTCAATCAGCTGGCGTCTGCGAATAATGTAGATCCCGCATGACACCATATGGGCATCCGTCGCCATGGGTTTTTCTTCAAAATCAATGATTCTTCCATTGTCATCTGCCTTTACGGCTCCGAATCGGCTCAGATCGGCTCCCTGCGGCATCTCCTTGCATACAACAGTAATATCTGCCTTCTTATCAATATGATATTCCAGCACTTTTCCATAATCCATCTTGTAGATGCCGTCTCCGGATGCGATGACCACATACGGTTCATGGCTCTGTTTGAGCCAGTCCAGATTCTGATAAAGAGCATCTGCCGTTCCACGGTACCAGTAATTGTTATCCATGGTCAACGTAGGAGTAAAGAGATACAGTCCGCCCTGTTTTCTTCCAAAGTCCCACCATTTGGAGGAGCTCAGATGCTCATTCAGAGAACGGGAATTGTACTGGGTCAGAACTGCCACCTTCTGCACATGGGAATTGGACATATTGCTCAATGCAAAATCAATGCTCCGATAACTTCCTGCTACCGGCATGGCCGCAATGGCGCGCTTCTGCGAAAGTTCTCTCATCCGATGATTATTGCCGCCTGCTAATATAATTCCTATTGCTCTCATGACCGATCACCTGCCTTAATTAAAGTCTCACCGCTTGCGAGTATTCCGTTTGGATAATCTTCACTCTCCGTCGGTCCGGAAATGGCCGTATTCAGACCGATCTGGACATTGGAAGGAATGACGGAATCCTCTCCGATGGTCACAAGACCAAAAGAATATACTTTTGGATTTACTTTATTCGGAATATCTTCCCCTACGCCGAGCGTGCAGTGATCTCCAATCACAACCTCCTCTGCAATGATGGACTTGTCCACCTGAGTGCCTTCTCCCACAGTGGTATTCTTCATAATGATAGAATCCCGCACCACAGCGCCCTTACAGATATGTACATTGGCTCCGATGACGGAATTGATCACAGTTCCCTCAATTGTGGAATTGCCGCAGACAATGCTTCGCTCGATAAATCCATCTTCCGATACATATAATGGCGGAACTGCATCACTCTTGGTATAGATCTTCCAGAACTCCTCATAGAGATTAAATTCCGGGATGATATCGATCAGTTCCATATTGGCTTCCCAGTAGGAACCAAGTGTACCTACATCTTTCCAGTATCCATTGTACTCATATGCGAACAGCCGCTCCCCATTTTCCAGGCATTCCGGAAGAATATGTTTTCCGAAATCACATCCCGGTACGGAACGCATCTTGATCAGTGCTTCTCTTAATACCTTCCATGTAAAAATGTAGATTCCCATGGATGCCAGATTACTTCTCGGATTTGCCGGTTTTTCCTCAAAATCCGTAACCTTTCCGGTATCATCCGTGATCACCACGCCGAAACGGCTGGCTTCTTCCCACGGTACCGACATGCAGGCAATGGTCACTGCCGCATTGTTTTCCTTGTGATAATCCAGCATTACCTCATAATCCATCTTGTAGATATGATCACCTGACAGAATCAACACATACTCCGGATTGTAGGTATCAATATAATCGATATTCTGATAAATGGCATTGGCCGTACCGGAATACCAGTCACTTCCGGCACTTCTCTCATAGGGTGAAAGAATCGTCACACCTCCATTATTCCGATCCAGATCCCACGGCATTCCGATTCCGATATGCGTATTCAATCTCAACGGTTGGTACTGTGTCAGTACTCCAACTGTATCAATACCTGAATTGATACAGTTGCTTAACGGGAAGTCGATAATGCGGTACTTTCCTCCAAAAGCAACTGCCGGTTTGGCAACTTTGGACGTAAGCACCCCGAGACGGCTTCCCTGCCCGCCAGCTAAAAGCATGGCAATCATTTCTTTTTTTATCACGCTATCACCTCTTGCTGCATAGAAAAACATGTTTTGATGTGGTTATTATAGCACACTTTTTATAAGTGGTGAACATTTTTCACCAAAATCATTCTTTATTTTTTCATATTTTGTGATGTTTTTTATCTTTTCTTACATTCCCCCCACTTTTGCTTCGTCATTTTTTACATTCTCTTTGTTTATTTTTTGTCAACTTTTACAAACCGTTGCTTTTTCATTTAAATAGGATATAATGTAAAATAAAAACGCAGAAAGGCTGAATTTTCATGTATCAGATAAACTTTAAAGAGCCATGCCATATACATTTTATAGGCATCGGCGGCATCAGTATGAGTGGTCTTGCAGAAATTCTTCTGAAGGAAGGATTTACCGTATCCGGTTCTGATTCTCAGAAATCCGATCTTACCAGACACCTGATCTCCAAAGGAGCGCAGATCTTTTACGGTCAAAAAGCTTCCAATATTATTCCGGGCATTGATGTGGTCGTCTACACGGCTGCCATCCATCCTGACAATCCGGAATTTGCAGAAGCCGCACGCCAGTCTCTTCCCATGCTGACCCGTGCAGAACTGCTGGGTCAGATTATGAAAAACTACAAAACGTCCATTGGTGTATCCGGAACCCACGGAAAGACCACAACCACTTCCATGCTGTCCATGATCCTCATGGAGAGCCAGAAGGATCCTACAATCTCCGTAGGCGGTATTCTTCCGGAGATCGGCGGAAATATCCGCGTGGGCCATTCTGATACATTTCTGACTGAAGCCTGCGAGTACACCAACAGCTTCCTGTCCTTCTTTCCGACAGTGGCAGTGATTCTGAATATTGAAGAAGACCATATGGATTTCTTCAAAGATCTCGCGGATATTCGTCATTCCTTCCACCGCTTTGCCGGACTTCTCCCGGACGATGGACTTCTGGTTTTAAACAGCCAGATCGAGCACCCGGAGGAAATTACCGACGGTATCAAAGGTCGAACTGTCACCTATGGTATGAACGGAACGGAAGACTACACTGCAAAAGAAATTTCCTATGACGAGAAAGGATGTGCTTCTTTCCGCCTGTTCCATCATGGTGAAGATCTAGGCATGATTACACTTCATGTCCCAGGTATCCATAATGTCTCCAATGCACTGGCTGCACTGGCCACTTCCCTGGAACTTGGCATTGACGCTGACACTGCTGCCAGAGGTCTCTCCATGTTCCACGGCACGAACCGTCGTTTCCAGTACAAGGGTGAGGTAAACGGTTTCACCATCATCGATGATTACGCACATCATCCGACAGAGATCGAAGCCACCTTAAAAGCAGCTGCCAACTATCCACACCGGGAACTGTGGTGTGTCTTCCAGCCCCATACCTATACCAGAACCAAAGCATTCCTTACGCAGTTTGCGCAGGCCCTTTCCCATGCGGACCACATCGTTCTCGCTGATATTTATGCAGCCAGAGAGACCGATACCCTGGGGATCAGCTCTCAGACATTACAGGCGGAAATCGAAAAACTTGGAAAACCCTGCTATTATTTCCCAACATTTGAGGAAATTGAGAAATTTTTATTGAAAAAATGTATGCACGGGGACCTGTTGATAACTATGGGTGCCGGAGATGTGCTGAAAATAGGGGAAAATCTGCTTTCCAGATAAAGTTATCCACATTATCCACATGTTTATCAACATAATAAGTTGCATAAGCATGTGGATTTTTTCGTGGATAAGACATTTACATAATATTCCTGACACCGATCTGTCAAATTCCCTGTTTTCGTTGAATTTCCTGTATTTTTCTGTCGAAACAGGTTTCCAATAATGAAAACTGTCCACCAGGTTATCCACATTATCCACATTCTTATTCCACATCGGTTTTCCATATCCACTGTCAGTTTCCCACCTATTTTCTTTTCCCGGGAGCTGTGCTATACTCCGTATAGAGTAGGAGTATAAAAAAATGAGTGATTTTGTATTAAAGACCGACGGTACACCGGGAGTTACCAGCGTGTCCAATCTTTTTCTGGATTATTATATGCCGGGTGCAAACGGAGAATACGTGAAAGTGTATCTCTACCTTCTGCGCGCCCTGAACTGTCCGGATATTTCTCTGTCCGTAGCCGGTCTTGCCGATGTCATGGATAAAACAGAAAGCGATATTTTACGCGCTTTAAAATATTGGGAAAAACAGGGCATCCTGTTCCTGGAATGCGACGATGCCAACACCCTTCAGGGAATTTATCTCTGTACCATTCCTGATCCGGTAACAAAAAAATCAGAGGCGAATGCCACCGTCTCTCTCCGCCAGGAGAAAGAAGCTCCCGCGCCAAAATCTTACAGCCCGGAAGAGCTCAATGCCTTCGCGCAGCAGTCAGAATGCCGGCAGCTTCTCTTTGTGTGCAACCAGTACCTTGGAAAAACACTGTCTCCTTCGGAGATTGAGACCATTCTCTATTTTTATGACCAGCTTCATTTCTCTGCTGATCTGATCGAATATCTGGTAGAGTACTGTGTCTGCAAGGGCAGCAAAAGTATCCACTATATCCGCACGGTAGGGCTTGCATGGGCGGAGGCCGGCATCTCTACGGTGGGACAGGCGAAGGAACGTACCACCACTTACCGGAGAAATACCTTTGCCATCATGAAGGCCTTCGGCATCAATGACCGGAATCCGGTGGACCCGGAACTTTCCTACATTGAAAAGTGGCTGAACACCTATGACTTTACCCTGGATCTGGTACTGGAGGCATGCAGACGAACCATGGAGCGGCTT
>OKVK01001535.1_pt1 | contig 11724 bp, 9 predicted proteins | sample 1604771 | NCBI WGS metagenome assembly OKVK01 (sample SAMN01760906, study PRJEB22395) | human gut metagenome | reverse complement strand
TTGTTTCTATCTACCTACAAAGGTACAAAAAATAATTGAAATACGCAAATAAATAGCTGATTATTAAGTGGTTATAGGCGTTAAAAATCTATTAACCACTTATGATTGCAAATCCGCTGGGACACCTAGCGGAAGAAAGGAAGATTTAAAATAAATATCCGCCCACCAGCTGATTTCCACTTGCACAACAGGTGTTGGGCGAGCGCATATCAGCTGTTATGCAAGCGCACAACAGCTGTTGTGCGGCTGGAGAGATAGGCTTTTCCGGCTTATACTATTAGTCCTTCTGGCAACAAGTAAAGGTTACTCCGAAGACTATTTACGTTAAAGCGATGCAGCAACGATAATACTTACAAGGCACAGCGATAGTACTTACAAGATTGCATCTAACGAGATAACTTCGAAAAACAGGAAGATAGGATTAGTATAATTTTCATTAAAAAAGCAACCTAAAAGTTGCAACAAATCGTTTTTATTCATATCTTTGCATTATACACTATGCTGCATAAAAATATGAAAGAGAAAACATTAAGATTCTTAGAGGCACATGAAAGCCATGAAGCCTCTTCATTTGTAGATGAAGCCAAGTGGAGACAGGAAAACAATGCCTGGATAAGATGGTCGCAGAGCATTGCGCTAAAAATTGTCGATTTCATGCAAGAGAACAATTTATCAAGAGCTGATATTGCTGAGCGGTTGGGATGCACTCCACAATACGTAAGCAAAATTTTGTCCGGAAAGACTAACTTCTCGTTCAAAACCATCGCAGAAATTGAACGCCGACTTGGTATTTCTTGTATGGAAAAAGCTTTTGCATAATGCCTGAAAACTCTCGCAACCCACTCTTCACCCTACTAAAGAAACTCATACACAAATACTTACACCACTTCTGTGAAGGGTGAAGAGTGTTTTTGAAAGTGGCTTGCAGTTTCGACGGATTTGCAATCCGTCGTATAAAAAGGTTCGACCTATCAAACCTGGGGATTTGCAATCCCCCTAATCCATAAGATATTACAGTTAGAACTTTTAGTCCTCCATTGAATACGTGTTTTTATTTAATGACTGAGTAGTTACCCAGAAAGACCGTGAGGCAGAGTAAGGTACTAACTTTCAAGCAAAAAAACTCCCTATAAGTTCAGGCATCTATCGCCTGGCTTATGGGGAGAACTTGTATCTGATAATTTTATGATTTCAATTGATGCAATTGCTCATGGGTTAAGCCTGTCAGTTCCATGATAGAGTCATCATCCATACCCTTTAATAGCATTTTCTTCGCTATATCAAGACTTTTGTGATAACTACCTTTAGCTTCACCTTTGGCAAAACCCTTAGCTTCACCTTTGGCAAAACCTTTAGCAACACCTTCATCAATACCATTCATGTAATAGCTCATTAAGACACCATAGTAATCATCGGCGGCCTTTAAGCTTTCATCATATTTCTCTTGCTCTTCCTGACTCAGACAGCGGGAATCTGCCAGTTCAGCTAGACGCTTGAAAATCTTCTTCTGTGCCGTAAACGGCATTCTCTCTAATGCTTCCATATGCTTTAATACATAAATCCATTTGTCAAAATCACTTTCACATTCTTCAGCCTTCTTGTCAAAGAAAGGAAGAGACAAGTAGATGAAGTGAAGATTGTCGGAAAAGACATCTTGACTTCCTTTTTCATACAAGGCTACATCGGTTCTGAATTTCGACACTGCATTGTCCTTTGGCATGAAATTCATCAGGCAGACGACATAGACGGGCATTAACTGATAGAGAGCAGGTTTCTGCTCGATTGTCTTTTTCCGCTGCCCGACAATAGCCTTGCTGGCATAATAGATGGAGCGATTGACAAAAAATGGCACCCATCTGTTCTGCATCTCGACAATGAAATGATTTCCATCATCGGTTTCACAATAAATATCAAAGATGCAGCCACGCAAATCTTTTGAATCTGCCAGTTGCTCTTTATCCTTGAAGGTGACATCCCTGATATGCATTTCGTCAACCAACAAGTCGTTCAAGAAACTAATCAGCAAATCCTTGCTGAATTCTTGTCCGAAGAGGCGTTTGAATCCCCAATCGGTGAAGGGGTTAATATATTTACCCATGGCAAAATATTGAGATAATTGATATCTGATGGCAAATTTACGATTTTTCTCTGAAAACTCCAAGAAAAAAATGCAAAAATTTGAAAAACCATAGAATTTACCTCTATTGAATAACAAAACTATCAACCACTTATGATTTGCAATCCGTCGTATAAAAAGGTTCGACTTATCAAACCTGAGGATTTGCAATCCCCCCTATCGGAAACGATTTACATCTTTTTAATTGCCAAAAACTTGCACGATTCAAAAAATTGCCGTATCTTTGCGGATAAAGAAGGGAATAGGAGAAATGATTATGGCAAACAATGAATACAGAAAGCTGCCGGTAGGCATACAATCTTTCAATGTTATCAGAGAGGAAGGATACCTCTATGTTGATAAAACTGACATAATTTGGAAATTGGCGAACCAAGGTTTTAAGTATAATTACTTGAGCCGTCCTCGCCGATTCGGAAAATCTGTACTTATTGATACGCTCCAGGCTTACTTCGAAGGAAGAAAAGATCTCTTCGAAGGACTGAAAATCATGGAGCTGGAAAAAGATTGGAAACAGTACCCGGTAATTCGACTTGACATGAGCCGAGGGGGAGCGACTGCAAATGAAGTTAAGGCATATCTGGATCAAACGTTTGATGTTTATGAGCAATTATATGGCATCCATATTAAACCAACAGATTCACTGGGAAACCGCTTCGACCTCATCATCAAAACCGCCTATAAGCAAACAGGGCTCAAAGTCGCCATTCTCATCGATGAATACGACTCTCCTCTCCAGCACTCCTGGAAAACTCCCGAGCATGAGGGTTGCACAGACGTATATAGAAGCGTTTTTGCCATTCTGAAGGCTGACGATGCCTACCAGCGTTTCGTCTTCATCACGGGCATTACCAAGTTTACGCAGATTTCTCTCTTCTCGGTTCTCAACAACCTGACCAATATCAGTTTCCTTCCAGAATATGCTGCCATCTGCGGCATCACAGAAGAAGAAATCGGACAGAACTTCAAGCCGGAACTGGAAAGAATGGCAGAAGTGAACGGCTGGACTTTGCAACAAACCCATGATAATCTGAAGGATTACTACGACGGCTACCATTTCAGTCGCAGAAATATGGTGGACATCTACAATCCTTTCAGTCTCCTCAATGCACTTGATACACAAGACCTGAGCTGTTTTTGGGTTTCATCTGGGGCTACCTCCATGCTGCCGAAGTTTGTGGATAACATGGAGCTTCGCTTACGCAATTTCGAACATTGTCCAATCTTACGCAAAACGCTTGAGAGTTCTGATGTAATCAATGGTGGTGCCGAGCTTTTCCTCTATCAGACGGGCTACCTTACCATCAAAAGCAGCGATGAATTTGGTTACTTCCTCGGTTTCCCTAATCAGGAAGTGAAACAGGCTCTTTACGAGGTGGTTCTCCCCACGCTGACGATGCAATCTGAAAGCGATATCATCAGTCTGCAGAGTAGTCTGTTCCGTCAATTGGGTACTGGTGAAATCGCAGATGCTATGAAAACATTGAAAGCATTGGTTGCCGACGTGCCTTACAGCAACAAGAAGCTTGCCTCAATGGATATGGAAGAGCGCTATAGACTCATCATCAGTACCATTCTGAATGCCATCGGACTAAAAGTAGAAGTAGAGCACATGCTTGCCACAGGAAGAATCGACCTCATAGCCCAGACTTCCCGCTACATCTACGTGATAGAACTGAAGCTGAGAAACAATGGCGGCAAGAAGGCTGCCATCCAGCAAATTCTAGACAACCAATACCTGGAACCTTTCAAGGCTGACAAGCGAAAGGTGATAGGCCTCGGCATAGAACTGGACGAGGAAGGAAAAGGCATATTGGATTGGGGGATTTCTTCATAGATTTTCCGTGCGTAATCCGATGAATAATGACACACCCTCACAGAGGATAAAAAGGTGGATTTTCAGCAGAAAATCCACCTTTTACACTATATTCTCCGTTTTGTCCACCTCTTTTCCGTGTATTTTGTGTACTTTTGCGGCTGTGTATGAATCGCAGCAGGAAGTAACTTCCAAAAGCTGCGGCTTCATGCTACCAGCAAATAACAAGCAACAAAATAAAAACAAGCCTAAAGAATAAACAATGAATAAGAAAAGACATTTTTTACTCTCGGCTGTGCTCGCCACAACATTGGCAGCCAACGCCCAAGTAACCATTCAGGTAGATGCCTCTAACCCAGGCGTCAAGGTTTCACCTAATTTATATGGTATCTTCTTCGAGGATATCAACCATGCTGCTGACGGCGGACTCTATGCCGAACTCATCAGCAACCGCTCCTTCGAAGATGATGACAAGAACATCCCTACCTGGAAAACTTCCGCCCAGGAAGGTGCAAAAATCCAGACACAACTCATCAACAAGGGTCTGCTCAACAAGGCACAGGGCAAGGCTCTCCAGCTTACCATCGCTGCTAAGCCTGCAGCTACAGCCTCTCTCATCAGCGAAGGCTTCTGGGGCATCAACGCCGTACAGGGCAGAACCTACAAGCTCTCTTTCTGGGCAAAGGGTAGCTACAAGGGCGGATTGAAGGCTCGCCTCACCAACGCAAAGGGCGACAAGGTGTATGCAGAAACTGCACTCAATGCCAAGGTTGGCAAGAAGTGGACTAAATATACAGCAGAACTCACAGCCAATGCCAACGATGCGAAAGCACAGTTTGAACTCGTAGCCGACGGCAAGGGTACCATCGTTCTCGACGTGGTTAGCCTCTTCCCTCCTACTTTCAAGAATCGCGAGAACGGCTTGCGCCCTGACTTGGCTCAGCTGCTCTATAACATCCATCCTAAGTTCGTCCGCTTCCCTGGCGGTTGCTACGTAGAGGGACAGGAGTCTCCTGAGAATGCATTCCACTGGGAGAAGACTATCGGTCCTATCGAGGAGCGTCCGGGTCATAAGAACGTAAACTGGCGCTACCGCACCAGCGATGGAATGGGATTCGATGAGTATCTGCAGCTTGCCGAAGACTTGAACGCCAAGCCTCTCTATGTAGTAAACGTAGGTTTGTGGCACGGCGGTATGACTCCTGTGGACAGCATCCAGCCTTGGATTGACGAGTGCATGAATGCCCTGGAGTATGCCAATGGTCCTGTTACCTCCAAGTATGGTGCGCTGCGTGCCAAGAACGGTCATCCGGAACCATATAACATCGAGTATCTGGAGATTGGTAATGAGAACAACCAGCCAGACCCTGCCGCACAGAGCGACCATTACTACGAGCGCTTCAAGAAGTTCAAGGATGCCGTTCTGGCGAAATATCCTAAGATGCACCTCATCGGCAACGTGGTAGCCTGGGGTGATGACAACCCTAAGTGGGAAAGCAACGAAAGCGTAGAGCTGCTCGATGAGCACTACTACAGAAACCCTGCCTGGTTTGCCGAGAACTTCAACAAGTATGACAACTACAACCGCAAGGGCAGCGAGATTTATGTAGGCGAATATGCCGTAACCCAGGGCTTCGGCAATATGGGTTCGCTCGATGCGGCACTCGGTGAGGCTGTCTATATGATGGGCATCGAAAACAATTCTGATATTGTGACCATGGCATCCTACGCTCCTATCTTCGCCAACCTCAACAACCGTATGTGGGCACCGGATATGATTCAATATACATCCGACAAGGTATTCGGAACTCCATCTTACTACGTTCAGAACGTGATGGCGAACAACATCGGTACCCGTGTACTGAAGGTGAACCAGGAGAATCCATACAAATATGAGCAGACCCAGGTGAAGCCAGCCATCTGCCGTGTAGGCATGGGAACATGGGGCACCCAGGTTTCTTTCGAGGACAAGGGATACAGCGATGAGAACGGCAAGGCGCTGCCAATGACCTTGCAGGAACTGCCTACCGACATCCATGGACAGTGGAAGGTTGACGGCAGCCTCATCAAGCAGACCAGCAACGAGGAGAGCTGCATCCGTCTGAACCCAGGCGAGATTACCAGCAACGGTTATATATATAAGGTACGCGCGAAGAAGGATGCCGGAAACGAGGGTTTCCTCATCATCTTCAACTACGTGGATAAGAACAACTACTGCTGGTTGAACCTTGGTGGCTGGAACAATACCCAGCACGGTGTAGAGTCAATCGTGAATGGTGCCAAGAGTCAGATTGCTACCTGCCCAGGCAAGATTGAAACCGGCAAGTGGTACGATATCGAGCTGAAGGTAGTAGGAGACAGCATCTTCGCCAAGTTGGATGGCAAGGAGGTATTCGCCACCAAGTTGAAGGCAAACACCCTTCCTGGCATCTTCTCAACAGCAACGCTTGATGAGAAGACAGGCGAGGTAATCCTGAAGATTGCCAACACCAGCACCGAGCACACCACAGTGAAGATCAATCTTCAGGGCAAGGAGATCAAGGCTGGCAAACTCATCCGCCTTTCAGCCAAGAATGGTCTGGAGGAGAACACCATCGACAATCCTACCAACATTTATCCTGTAGAAAACTACGTAACTACAGAGAAGAATGGTGCCACGGTAGAGATTCCAGCCAGCTCGCTGAACATCATCAGATTGAAGTAAAAAGATGAAGTAGAAAGATTGAAACAAGAAACAAGCTACATCCAGGGCATCAGCCCTGGATATACCCAATATATTGATACATTTTTTGAATAGTTGATAAGAAAGTTAGTTAGAAAAGAAGAAGGCGGCAATCTGCGTGATGCAGGTTGCCGCCTCGTTTTTATCTATCGCTTCATTTAGCTGAAAACATAATTGAAGAGCAGGAAGATGCTCAGAATATAGAGCGTAAGATTCAGATCCTTGAACTTACCCACCATCATCTTGATGAGCACATAACTCAGGATGCCGAGACAGATGCCATCGGCGATGCTGTAGCAGAGCACCATCGTAATCATCGTGATGAAGGCTGGGAATGACTCGGAAATATCCTCCAGTTCAATCTTCTTGAACGAATCAATCATCAATACACCCACCATTACCAGGGCACCACTGGTGGCTGCACTCGGAATCAGCAGGAAGATTGGAGCCAAGAAGATGCTCAGGATAAACATCAAACCCACAAAGAAAGATGTCAAACCCGACTTACCGCCCTCGGCAACACCCGAAGCACTCTCCACATAAGTGGTAATGGTAGAGCTGCCCAGCAGGGCACCGGCTGTAGTACCGATGGCATCACTCATCATCGCCTCCTTTACGCCTGGAATCTCTCCCTTCTCATTCTCCTTGACACCGAGCTTGGAAACCAATCCCAGAACTGTTCCGATAGTATCGAAGATGTTGACAAGCAACAGGGAGAATACCACCATGAACATCTTTGGGGTAAAGAAGCCCGTGAAATCAAACTGGCAGAAGATAGGAGCTATGCTGTGAGGAGTAGATACCGGCATCCAGTTGTCAGAGAACTGGGTTACGCCCATCGGAATACCGATCAAGGTAGAGATGATAATGGCGATAAACAAAGAGCCCTTCACTCTTCTCGCCATCAGACAGCCACAGAGCAGGATACTGATGAGACCCAGGATGCTAACTGGTGTAAACTTGCCGAGCTGCACGAAAGTATCAGCATTGGCGGTAATGATGCCCGCATTCTTCAAACCGATAAAGGCGATAAACATACCGATACCTGCCGATATGGCAAAGCGGAGGTTTTTCGGAATGCACTCCAATATCTTATCGCGGATATTGAGGAAGGTGATGGCCAGGAAGATGATACCCTCTACGAGCAATACAGCCAAAGCCTGCTGCCAGGTCAATCCCATTGCCTGACAAAGGGTGAAGGCGAAGAAGGCGTTCAGTCCCATGCTGGGAGCCTGGGCGAAAGGCAGCTTTGCCATGAAAGCCAGCAGGAAGGTGGCGATGGCAGAAGCGATGGCTGTGGCAGTAAAGAGAGCCCCCTTGTCCATACCTGTGGTGGCAAGGATGGTAGGGTTCACTGCCAGGATGTAACACATGGTCAAGAAGGTAGTCATACCAGCTATCAATTCCGTCTTGACCGTAGTAGTCTTCGGGTCGAAGCCCAATAATGCTTTTAATTTATTCATTTCTTATATAACGATTGATTTTCTCTATTTTTCAATTTTTTCTCGTCCCCATTTCCACAACCCAATCCCATTGTTTTTTCGGGGCGAACAAAGATAAGAAAAAATAATGAGGAATGCCTTATTTTACATGTTTTTAACTACACAAAACGCCTTATTTTACAAGTTTCAATGTTTCAGAATGCCTTATTTTACATATTTCAGGGTATTCCGAACGCCTTATTTTACAAGTTTCGGGATATTCAAACAAACAAATCATCCAGAGTTACTGAAGCCCTGAATATATCGGAGTATTCATTACTCACCAGTTCTGAATTTCCCACATACGTAAGGAGGAAAGTCTTGGTAGGGTTCTTTTCTTCCAAAGTCTGCAAACGGCTATTCAGCACCTGAGCATAGCCCTTGGTCACGGCATAAGGAGCCTTATAAAATTTCATCTCGCAAACATTCACAGCATCATCAGCCCTGTCTATCAGCAAGTCAATCTGCATGCCATCAGCCTCCTCGCTTCCTTTCACTATAAGCGAAGATTCCAGAGAAGACACGGCACCAATATGAAGAGCATATTTTATCTGTGAAATATGCTGCAAACAAACCTCCTCGAATGCAATGCCACGCCATGAGGCAACATCGCTCTCCTTCAAATGCTGCTGCCAGTAATCAGTTTGATTTACAGCCTTCTTCTCCTTAAAATGAAGCCAGAACCAGCAAAAGGAATCAATAAGCTTATAATACTCCTCTCGCTGACTGAAGCCGAAAGGAGTATATTTCACCACAAAATCGCTGCCCATCAAGGCTTTCAGCATCTTGGTAAAATCACCATTCGGATTCAAACCGGTATGCTCTGCTATCTCCTTACGGGTGAAACCTGCATGGCGGGTACCCAAAAAGCGAACAATCTTCATACAGTCTTCGGCATTATCAAACACAGAATTGAAAAGCCTGTCAAACTCATCCTCCAGCTTCGCATGACGGGCAAAGAACAAGGCATCTATGTTCTGAGCCAAACTATAGGAAGGATTAAAGAAATTCATATAGAAAGGAATTCCGCCCATAATCATATAAGCCTGCGTAATATTATAACGGGACATTCTGATAAAACGACTCTGATAAAACTCCTCGCATTCTTTCAAAGTAAATGGTGACAGTTTAATTTCTCCAGTCAACCGACCATATAATCCACCTTTATTACTGATTAGATTATCAAGCATCCAGGAGGTGGCAGAACCACAGACTACAAGCAACAGATTGTGGCGCATATTGCCCCAACCATTCCAAAAAGCCTCTAATGCCGTAAGAAAACCGGAACGAGCCGTATCCATCCAGGGCAACTCATCGATAAATACCACCTGTCGGGAACCGTTATCGCAAGTTTCCAAAAAACGTTCCAGCAAAAAGAAAGCCTCCATCCACGACTTAGGTTGCGCAATGTCCTCCATACCATGACGAAGAAGCGAGAAATAGAAATTCTGCAACTGGTCTTTCAAGGTTACCTTTCGGCGACGGTCGTAAGGCGACAATCCTGTATGATGAAACACCATATCATCATGAAACACCTCATCAATCAAGAATGTTTTACCGACACGGCGACGACCATACACAGCCACAAACTCAGCTCTACCACTTTCGTAGTAACGCTTCAGCTCTGCTATTTCCTTTTTTCTACCTATTATTTCACACATAATCATACCCAATTGGTTCGCTGCAAATATACAACTAATTTCGGAAACAGCGAAAGAAAATAGCGTTTATTTCGCTACGAAACCGTATTTTTATCGTTCGTAGCGAAATAAACACTATTTTAACTTAGTTTTAACACTTTAATTCTATACTCATAGAAATCTAATCATAAACCGATAAAGAATGGTGAACTTTCATATATGGCTCATTTTTTTAACCATTATGCTTGTTTTATTCGGATTTTCTTTGTAACTTAGCAGCGCAAAACGTAAAGCATGTAGGAATATGGCAAAAATAGTAAATAAATATCCTGTAGGAATTCAGACTTTTGAAGAAATTCGCGAGAAAGGTTATCTCTATGTAGATAAGACCAAATACATCGTGGATTTCAGAGAAAAAGGTATGAAGTATATCTTTCTGAGTCGTCCAAGACGATTCGGCAAGTCACTCTTTGCCTCTACCCTCCAGGCCTATTTCGAGGGCAGAAAGGAACTTTTCGAGGGATTGGCCATTGCTGATTACGAGAAAAAATGGGTGAAGCATCCTGTGTTGCATTTCGACCTGAGCGGTGCCAAACACATGGGCGTGGAGCAGTTGGAAAGATATCTGGCTGATATGCTTGAAGAGCAGGAGACGGTCTGGGGGTATAAGACGCATCAGGTGGATGCCAATCTTCGTTTGAAAGATCTGGTGAAGAAAGCTTATAAGCAGACTGGAGAGAAGGTGGTAGTCATTATTGATGAATATGATGCTCCTTTGCTGGATGTTGTGCATGAGGAGGATGATTTAAAGCAGTTGCGTCTTATCATGCAGAACTTCTACAGTCCTCTGAAAAAGCTCGACCCATACCTGGAGTTCACCTTCATCACGGGTATCACCAAGTTCTCGCAGCTCAGCATCTTCAGCGAACTCAACAACCTCGACAACATCAGTCTGTTCGACCAGTATTCGGCTATCTGTGGTATCAGCAAGACGGAACTTACTACACAGATGAAACCGGATATTGAGGCTATGGGCGAGGCACTGAACATGACGTATGAGGAGTGTCTGGAAGAGCTGACGCAATTCTACGACGGTTATCATTTCAGTGAGAAATCAGAAGATATCTTTAATCCTTTCAGTCTGGTAAAGGCACTGAATGCAGGAAAGATTGCTCCTTACTGGTTTGGTTCCGGCACGCCGTCCTTCCTCTTGAAACTCTTGGATAAGTATCATGTCAATCTTTCTACTTTAGAGAGTCAAGAGACAGTATTGAGTTCCTTCGACCAATCAACAGAGGAAATGACAGATGCCTTGCCTTTGCTTTACCAGAGCGGCTATCTGACCATCAAGAAATATGAGCCGATGTTTCAGGAATATACGCTGGGCATCCCAAACAAGGAGGTACGCGACGGACTGCTCAACTCATTGATTCCTCACTATGTGAACCCTCGCCGTTCTGACAACAATGCCTTCCTCTTGGGATTCTGCAAGGCGGTTTATCGAAACGATATCGAGGCGGCACTGGAGCACATGCGCACCTATATGGCTACGATACCATATGATTTGGAGAATCACAGCGAGAAGCATTATCAGACTATCTTCTATCTGATGTTCAGTTTCCTCAACATCTATATCCGCACAGAGGTGAAGAGCGCCATAGGCAGAGCTGATGCCGTGATGCACATGCCAGATACGATATACGTCTTCGAACTGAAGGTAGATAAAAGTGCCGAGGAGGCTTTGGCACAGATAGACGAAAAAGGCTATATGCTACCATATCATACAGAAGGCAAGCGATTGGTAAAAATCGGCATCAGCTTCGACAGTACCCAGCGCACTATCAGCGATTGGAAGATTAAGGAAGAAGGATAAAGAAATCGAGTAGGAGGTAAACACTAATCATAGGTGTTTATCTCCTATTTTCGTGTTT
>OKVK01001534.1_pt1 | contig 11735 bp, 8 predicted proteins | sample 1604771 | NCBI WGS metagenome assembly OKVK01 (sample SAMN01760906, study PRJEB22395) | human gut metagenome | reverse complement strand
AGGAGGACGAGACAATGAAACACGTTAAAACTTTAAATACTCAGACCTTACAGAATACCATGAAAAAAGGCGGATGCGGCGAGTGCCAGACTTCCTGCCAGTCTGCATGTAAGACTTCCTGCACTGTAGGAAATCAGACCTGTGAGAATCACAAATAAGGAAATTTAGAGTTTACGAGTAAGCAGCGGCTCCCGTCGCTGCTTATTTTACGTATGGAATTTGAATTAGAAAGAGGAACTGAAAAACAATGGTTCACCAGTATAAAAATAATGGTTATAACATCCTGCTGGATGTGAACAGCGGATCCGTCCATGTGGTGGATGATCTGATTTATGATATGATCCCTTATTATAAGGAAAAGGGACTGGAGGAGACCGTGAATCTCCTGAAGGACAAGTACCCGGAGCAGGATATCCGGGAAGCAGCTGAGGATCTTGACGAGCTGATCAAGGAAGGAAAGCTGTATACAGAGGATATTTATGAAAACTATATTCACGATATTGTAGCTGCCAAGAAACCGGTCGTGAAGGCGCTGTGTCTGCACATTGCCCATGACTGCAACCTGGCCTGTCGCTACTGCTTTGCAGAGGAGGGTGAGTACCATGGACGCCGTGCCCTCATGAGCTATGAGGTAGGAAAGAAAGCACTGGATTTCCTCATTGCGAACTCCGGTAACAGACGAAACCTGGAAGTGGATTTCTTCGGCGGCGAGCCCCTTATGAACTGGCAGGTAGTAAAGGATCTGGTTGCTTACGGACGTGAGCAGGAGAAGATCCACAATAAGAATTTCCGTTTTACACTGACAACCAACGGTGTGCTTCTGAATGATGAGGTACAGGAGTTTGTGAACAAAGAGATGAGCAACGTAGTGCTCAGTATTGACGGAAGAAAGGAAGTGCATGACTACATGAGACCGTTCCGCAACGGCCGCGGCAGTTATGATCTGGTACTTCCGAAATTTGAGAAGCTGGCAGAAAGCCGGAATCAGGAGAAATATTATGTCCGTGGAACCTTTACCCGGAATAACAAGGATTTCTCCAACGACGTCCTGCACCTGGCAGATCTGGGATTTAAACAGATCTCCGTGGAACCGGTAGTCGGAAGCGACGAAGAAGAGTACGCATTGCGGGAGGAAGATCTTCCGGAAATCTTTGCTGAATATGATAAACTGGCAGCAGAGATGGTAAAGCGTTATCATACGGATAAAGAATTTAATTTCTTCCATTTTATGCTGGATCTGACCGGCGGCCCCTGTGTGGCAAAACGTCTGTCAGGATGTGGTTCAGGCACAGAGTATCTGGCAGTCACTCCATGGGGAGATCTGTATCCCTGCCATCAGTTCGTAGGCGAGGAAAAATACCTTATGGGAAATGTGGACGAGGGACTGAAACGTACAGACATCCGTGATGAGTTCAAAGAATGTAATGTGTACTCTAAGGAAAAATGCCGGAACTGCTTCGCAAAATTCTACTGCAGCGGCGGATGTGCGGCAAACTCCTATAAATTCCACGGCTCCATTAATGACGCTTACGATATCAGCTGTGAACTGGAGCGCAAGCGTGTGGAGTGCGCAATCATGATCAAGGCCGCAGAGGCGGAGAAAGATGAGGCAAGAAATGAAGAAAAGTAGAGCAGTTGTCACTTTGCTGGTGACCATTGCCATTACGGCAATTCTGTTGTTCACCTCGGCAGTAGGCTGGGGCGCTGACGGAGCAGGTTCAGCAAAAGACATCAAACTGGGACTCGATCTGGCAGGTGGTGTCAGCATTACCTATCAGGCCGTTGGTGACGAAGCACCGTCTGTAGAAGATATGGCAGATACGGTGTATAAACTTCAGAAGCGTGTAGAAGGCTACAGTACTGAGGCTGAGGTTTACCAGGAAGGTTCCGACCGTATCAATATTGAGATTCCGGGTGTCAGTGATGCAAATGCCATTCTGGCAGAGCTTGGAAAACCAGGTTCTCTGCAGTTCACGACTTCTGACGGAACGGTAGTTCTGGAAGGAACCGATGTAGCAGATGCACAGGCTGGTTCCACTTCTGACGAGATGACACAGGCAAGAAAGTACATTGTAGAACTTACCCTGACGGATGACGGTGCAAAGAAATTTGCCGAAGCAACCCAGGCAAATCTCGGAAAGCAGATCGCCATTGTCTATGACGGCGATGTTATCAGTGCTCCGACCGTACAGTCTGCAATTACAGATGGCAGATGCCAGATCACCGGAGATTTTACTTACGAAGAAGCCGATCAGCTGGCTTCCACCATCCGTATCGGTTCCCTTTCTCTGGAACTGCAGGAGTTACGTTCTAATGTGGTAGGAGCAAAGCTGGGAGCAGAAGCAATTCATACCAGTTTAATTGCAGGTGTGATCGGATTTGCACTGGTTGTTCTGTTCATGATTGCCATTTACAGAATTATGGGACTTGCATCCGGCATAGCACTGACTTCTTATGTAGGTATCGTTCTGGTACTGTTGAATGGATTCCAGATGACCCTGACCCTGCCGGGTATTGCAGGTATCATCCTTTCCATCGGTATGGCGGTGGATGCCAATGTTATTATCTTTACACGTATTCGTGAGGAGATTGCAGCAGGCAAGACCGTCAAATCCGCTATGAAGATCGGTTACCAGAAAGCCCTTTCCGCAATTGTGGATGGTAACATTACCACCCTGATCGCAGCAGCGGTACTGGCAATCAAAGGTTCCGGAAGTGTGAAGGGATTTGCACAGACTCTGGCACTTGGTATTGTTGTTTCCATGTTTACCGCACTAGTAGTATCCAAGCTGGTGATGAATGCACTGTATGCCCTTGGTATGAAGGATGTAAAATGGTACGGCACCTTCAAAGAGAGACAGCCGATCAATTTTGTTGGCAAGAAAAAAATCTGGTTCTCTGTATCTGTTCTGGTTATTGTAGCCGGACTGGCTTATATGGGGATCAATGCAGGCTCCGGCAAAGGAGCGCTGGCATACAGCCTGGAGTTCAAGGGTGGTACTTCCACAACGGTAGAGTTTAACGATGACATGACCATCCAGGAGATTGAACAGAATGTAGTTCCGGTTGTGGCAGAAGTTACCGGTGACAATGATATTCAGACCCAGAAGGTGGCAGGAACCACTCAGGTGGTTATCAAGACAAAAGAGCTGGATCTTGACAAACGTACGGAACTGGATGAGAAGCTGACCGAGGCATTTGATCTGAGCGATACAGCAATCACCGCAGAGAACATCAGCGGGGCCATCAGTCAGGAAGTAAAACATGATGCGATTATTTCCGTGATCATTGCAACGATCTTTATGCTGATTTATATCTGGATTCGGTTTAAGGATGTAAGATTCGCAACCAGTGCAGTTGCCGCACTGCTGCATGACGTTCTGGTAGTGCTTGTATTTTACGGAGCAGCCAGAATCTCTGTTGGAAATACCTTCATTGCCTGCATGCTGACTATTGTTGGTTATTCCATTAATGCAACCATCGTTATTTTCGACCGTATTCGTGAGAACCTGGCAGAGATGAAACGGAAAGATACGCTGGAGGATGTGGTAAATAACAGTATTACCCAGACACTGACCAGAAGTATTTTCACTTCCCTGACCACCTTTATCATGGTAGCGGTTCTCTATGTCATGGGAGTTGCTTCCGTGAAAGAGTTTGCACTGCCGCTGATGGTAGGTATTGCCTGCGGAGCTTATTCTTCCGTATGCATCACCGGTCCGCTGTGGTATGTCATGAAAACAAAACTGGTAAAGAAACAGTAACAGAAATGTAGATGAGGCAGGAGCTTTTGCTCCTGCCTTTTTTGCTCCTGGCATTTGAAATATTAAGATTAATTAAGAATTTCAAAATCAAAAATATGGTATACTTAATATATTAAAATGCGCTTGAAAAAGAATAAAGGAGGGCCTCGGGTGGAAGAAAAAAGGCAGCCTGTGATTCAGGTAAAAAACCTCTATAAAATATTCCGGGTGGGAGACGAGAAGGTCCGGGCACTAAACGGTGTGGATCTGACCATCTATAAAGGAGAGTTCTGTGCCATCGTCGGTACATCCGGTTCCGGAAAATCCACTATGCTGAATATGCTGGCAGGGTTGGAAAAACCGACCAAAGGAGAAGTCGTGGTGGCGGGACAGCATCTGGAAAATATGACGGAAAACCAGCTGGTCAAGTTCCGGAGAGAAAAGGTGGGATTTATTTTTCAGTCCTTTAATCTTCTGGGAACCATGAATGCCATTGAAAATGTGGCATTGCCGTTGACCTTCCGGGGAGTGGATAAGAAGGTCAGGGAAGCTAAGGCAGTGAAGATGCTGAAGCTGGTAGGACTGTCCAAACATATGCTGCACCGGCCAAACGAGATGTCCGGTGGACAGCAGCAAAGAGTTGGTGTGGCAAGAGCCCTTGTGCTGGATCCGGAGATTATCTTCGCGGATGAACCGACCGGCAATCTGGATTCCCATACATCCGCAGAAGTACTGGGACTGATGAGAAAAGTGGTACAGGAAAAGAATCAGACCATGGTGATGGTAACTCATGATAACCATCTGGCAGGATTTGCGGATCGCATATTCCATATCATAGATGGAAAAATTGTGAAAATCGAGACACGGAGTGAATATAAGGAGGACGAGCAATGAAGAAGTGGTGGATGAAAGGACTTGCAGTGGCCCTGTGTGCGGGAATGCTGGCACCGGCAGCAGCGGTGAGCGTGCCAGAAATAGGGATGACGGTGTATGCGAAAGAGCAGACGACTCCAACGCCTGGAACGGATAATAATGATAATAAGAATAATGACGTAAATCCGGAAGCAGAACTTCAGAAAGCAAAAGGCGGTGCTATGAATCAGCTTCAGGACTATCAGCGACTGATCGATCCGGATGGTAAAAAAGAAACCGAGCTTAATGTGATTGTGACGAACGCATTGGAGCAGATAAAAAAAATGACGACTAAGGATGGTGTTGACGCTTATATTACCAAGGCAAAAGGAGATATGGATAAAGTAGTCAACCCACCCAAAGATGACAGCAATGACGACGATGATGACGATGAAGATACCGTTCCGGTAAATGCGGATCATTTTCTCATGGTAGGCGGTACCTGGGTAACTCCGGTAGCCAATGCAGGGCAGGAAGTCAGCATTGTTCTTCCGGTTGTCAATATGGGCAAGACCAATGTGACCAATGCAGTGGTTACACCGGTATTAAGCACCGATACAGCAACCTGGCCATTTGAGATCACCCAGTCCAGTTATTCCCAGAACATTGCGGACCTTCCCGGCACTGACACCGGAATGTCTGATATGGACCGGAGACGGGAACTTACCTGGAACCTGAAAACCAGAAGTGATGTGGGAAATGGCTATCAGAAGATTTCTTTCAATGTGCGGTATTTTGCATCTGATGGAAGCAGCCAGACGACCACCCTTGATACTTACATCCAGACCAGTGGTACAGCCGGTGTCAGCGCGGATGGAAAATCATCTGTGCCGCGGGTGATTGTAACCGGATTTGAGACCAATCCGGAGACGGTACATGCAGGTGAAAGTTTTATGCTGACCCTGCATCTGAAAAATACTTCCACAGCAACCAGTGTCAGCAATATGCTGTTTGAGTTTGATGCAGCAGTAGAGGGCAAGGATTCCGAGACGACCTATGAATCTTTCCTGCCGACCGCAGGTTCCAACACGATCTTTGTAGATAAGATGGCAAAAAATGGAACCAAAGATATCCAGATTGAAATGGAAGCAAGAGCCGATCTGGCACAGAAACCATATGCTATCGACGTTAACATGAGCTATGAGGATGAGCATGTCAACGCTTACACCAACAAAGCGAGTGTATCCATTCCAGTGAAACAGGCAGCCCGGGTTGACATGAGTGAGCCGGAGGTGAATCCTTCCAGTATTGAAGTGGGCAGTGAAGCAAATATTATGTTCAGTATCTACAATCTGGGAAAGACCAAGCTTTACAATGTGAAAGTGTCTGCAGACAGTGAATTCGTGAGCAGCGGTGATGCTTTTGTAGGTAATCTGGATTCCGGAGCAACCGGTTCCGTAGATATGTATGTGAATGGTCTGGCACCTACGACAGACGATGGAACGGTAAAACTTAATATTTCTTATGAGGATGAGACCGGAGAGGCAACTGTGATTGAGAAGACCGTTTCCTTATATGTCAGCGAACCTATGATGGATGATAGTATGGGAATGGACGATATGCCTGCGGATGATCAGACCGGAACCGGCGGCAGCGTTGGAAAGGCAGTTCCTGTGATTGTTGTCTTCCTGATTGCAGCAGGTGGTATTGCCATCATCATCAGTCTGAAGAAAAGGAAACTGAAAGAACAGAAAAAACTGGAAGAAGACCTCATTGATCTGGATGAAGAGGATGACGAGAAGGAGTAAAGCATGAAATTTCTGGATTTACTTCGAATGAGCAGTTCGAATCTGCTCAGAAGGAAGCTTCGTACGGCATTGACCGTACTTGGCGTTGTCATAGGAACGGCATCCATTGTAGTCATGATTTCTCTGGGCTTGGGACTTCAGAAAAGTTCACTTGAGCAGATAGAGCAGTATGGAGGGCTGACCACCATCAATGTCAATACATGGGGCAACTGGGACAGCTCTTCCTCAAATACGGAAGAACTCCGGATTGATGATGCATTGGTGGAAAAAATCGCAGCCATGCCTCATGTGGAAATTGCTTCGCCGATGCTGTCTGTTAATGTACTGGCGAAACAGGGGGCTTATATGGGAAACCTGCAGGTATATGGAATGACCCAGGAAGCTATGAAGTCCATGAATATGGAGGTGGGAGAAGGAACGCTTCCTCCTGCCAATGGAGGTCTGCAGTTTTTCTATGGCAATCAGGTCATTACGAATTTTTACAATGCCAAGACGAATGAATACTACTGGGATACAATGACAGTGCCGGATGTAGATCTGATGAAGGATCCAGTGTTTGTGATCTTTGACACGGATGCTTATTATAATTCCACCAGCGGTGGAGATGGCAGCGGTAAGGTGACGGCACCTCCGAAGAAGTATATTATTCCCACCAGCGGATTGATGGCGGGAACGGTAGATGATTACAGCGAGAACAGCTACAATGTGTATGCAGACATTGATCAGCTAAAGGCAATGCTGAAGAAGATTTTCAAGGGAAAAGCCATTCCCGGACAGCCGACGAACAAAGCGGGGAAACCTTATAAAGAGATCTATTATGATCAGGTCTATGTAAAAGTAGACAGCATGGAAAATGTACAGGAGATCCAGAAAGCAATTCAGGACATGGGATATGGGGCAAGCAGTAATGCAGAATGGATGCAGCAGACGAAAGACCAGATGAAAATGATTCAGCTGGTGCTGGGAGGAATTGGTGCCGTATCCCTGTTTGTAGCAGCCATCGGTATTGCCAATACCATGATGATGTCCATTTATGAACGGACGAAGGAGATTGGTATTATTAAGGTACTGGGATGCGACATGAACAATATCCGTACGATGTTTTTGCTGGAGGCCGGATTTATTGGATTTTTCGGCGGACTGGTCGGACTGATACTCAGCGAAACGATATCTTTTATTATTAATATGGTGGCAGCCGGGGCAGACGGAAGTGGATATTATTCCGGCATTTCCTATATACCTGTATGGCTTGTTCTGGCAGCACTGGTATTTGCCGTACTGGTCGGTATGGTGGCTGGTTTCTTCCCGGCACTTCGTGCCATGAAATTAAGCCCGCTGGCGGCTATTCGAAATGAATAAAGAAACAGGAAAAACGAGACAAAGCCCAGAGAAATGAGTTCTGTCTCGTTTTTTTAAAAAGGACATTGACTTCCTGAAAACCTGTGTTACGATAAAGAAAGCGAGGAAGTTAATGATGACAGACAGAAAATTGAACACAAGAGAAGAAGCCGATGCCCGCTACAAATGGGCCATCGAAGATTTATATAAGGATGATGAAGACTGCAAGAGAGATTATGAACTTCTGAAAAGCCGGATCCCAGAACTTACAAAGTTCCGTGGACGGCTTGGCGAGAGCGCAGAAGTTCTCTTATCCATGCAGAAATTAAGTGACGAACTGAACCAACTGCTGGAGAAAGTATATGTTTATGCAAATCAGCGCCTTCATGAAAATACAGACAACAGCACGTACCAGAATCTGGCAAGTCAGGCCCAGGGATTGTTAGTGGAACTCTCCGAGAGCCTGTCTTTTGTGGAGCCAGAGCTCATGGAGCTGCCGGACGGAATCATTGAGACATTCCTGGATGAAAATGAAGAGCTTTTGGTATACCGCCAGTATTTTGAAAATATAATAAGACAGAAAAAACATGTCCTGCCCACAGAACAGGAACAGCTTTTGGCGGCTATGGGAGAGGTGGCAGAAAGCCCAAAGGATATTTTCTCCATGTTTAACAATGCGGATATTCGCTTTCCGGAGATTACCGGGGAAGATGGGCATCCGGTGCAGGTGACCCATGGACGTTATATGTCTCTCATGCAGAGCCGGAACCGTCAGGTGCGAAAAGATGCCTTTGAAGCTATGTATGGAGTCTATGGTGACTGGAGAAATACGCTGGCTGCCATGTATCGTGCCAATGTGAAGCAGGAGGCATTTCTGGCGAAGGCACATAAGTATACATCTGACCTGGAAGCAGCTCTGGATGGAAGCCATATTCCGGTGAAAGTCTATGATCAGCTTATTGAAGCAGTGCATGAATCCATGCCGCTTATGTACCGCTATATGAAGCTGCGGAAAAAACTTCTTGGCGTGGAAGAACTTCATATGTATGATCTCTATGTGCCTGTGATCGAGCAGGATCACAGTGAGATTCCATTTGAGCAGGCGAAGAAAACTGTATTAGAAGGGCTCGCTCCCATGGGCGAAGAATATTTACATCTGCTCAGAGAAGGATTTGATCACGGATGGATAGATGTCTACGAGAATCAGGGCAAACGGACAGGTGCGTATTCCTGGGGAGCCTATGGAACACATCCTTACGTGCTGCTCAACTATCAGGGAACGTTGCACGATGTCTTTACACTTGCCCATGAGATGGGGCATGCTCTGCATTCCTGGTATTCTGATGAGCATCAGCCCTATATTTATGCAGGCTACCGGATCTTCGTGGCAGAGGTGGCATCTACCTGCAACGAGGCATTGCTCATTCATTATCTGATGGAACAGAGTAAAAAGGCCGGAGACCAGAAGAAGACCATGTATCTTATGAACTATTTTCTGGAACAGTTCCGGACCACATTGTTCCGGCAGACGATGTTTGCAGAATTTGAGAAGATTACCCACGGACTGCAGGAACAGGGAGAGACATTGACGGCAGACCGGTTATGTGAGATTTATTATGATCTGAATAAGCTGTATTTTGGGGAAGAGATCTGTGTGGATCAGGAGATTGCCATGGAATGGGCCAGGATTCCACATTTCTATACACCATTTTATGTTTATCAGTATGCGACCGGATTTTCGGCAGCCATTGCTCTGTCCAAACAGATTCTGGAACAGGGAGCTCCTGCGGTGGAACAGTATAAGAAATTCCTGAAGGGAGGAAGTTCCATGTATCCGCTGGAACTTCTGAAGATGGCAGGAGTGGATATGGAGCAGAAAGCTCCGGTACAGGATGCACTTGCGGTATTTGCACAATATCTCGATGAGATGGAAAGGCTTGCAGACCATGACACTGTATGAAGCAATTTTTCGGAGAAAATCAATCAGAAAATACAGGGATACAGAGATTGATCCCAAACTGTTGGAGAAGATCGAACAGTATGGAGAGGATGCAGTCGGCATCCGCCCGGAGATCCGGATGAAATGGAAAATTTTAAAAGGCTCTGACAAACGTCTGGCAGGACTTTTTCTGGTGAAAGCACCCTATTATGTGGTGCTTTATTCGGAGATCTGTGAGGATTACCGGAAAAATGCAGGATGCCTTATGGAACAGCTGGCGCTGTATCTGCATACGAAGGGCATCGGCAGCTGCTATCAGGGCGGTGCCCGTGTGAAACATGACGAGGAAAAGGAACTGGAGCCGGTCATGATCATGGCATTTGGTTACCCGGCAGAACCATTGGAGCGGGATCGGGAAGCATTCAAGCGGATGGAACTGAATCGGTTTGTGAAAGTCCATGGAAATTTTGGCAAAGTGCAGCGAAAACTTCTGGAAGCAGCAAGGGTGGCTCCTTCCGCCATGAACCTGCAGCCCTGGCGTTTTGTAGTGACCGATGGCAAAATTCATATGTTTGTGAAGAAGCCGGGAAAGATCGGCTATCAGATGCAGCAGGATTTTAATCTCTTTGATGCAGGTATTGCACTGGCACATATGCTGGTGACCGCAGAAGAGCAGTGGTTTGACCTGGAATACCAGAAATTGGACAGCATTCTGGAAAAAGATTTCCCAAACAATATGTATGTGGGCAGCCTGCTGATCCTGAATGAAAGTGAAAAGATCTGAAAGATAAAAAATATCTGTTGACAAATGTACCGTTTTCCGGTATCATATGTTTTGTCGCTGATACAGTGACAGCACAACAGATTTTGCACGAGTGGCTCAGTGGTGGAGTATCGCCTTGCCAAGGCGAGGGTCGCGGGTTCGAATCCCGTCTCGTGCTCTTAAAGGATTCAGAATTTATCTGGATCCTTTTTCTTTTGTCGGTCTTCTTATATTTATTAGTATAATTTATAACATAATTAACATATATTAAATTTACTAATCAGAAAAAGTGTGATATGATAACCTTAACAATGTGAACAACGGGGCAGGATTGTGGCTCCGTAAGATAGAACCATATGAGCTGATGGAGGTAGAGAAGCATGGTAAGACGCGTCTTTGTGGAAAAGAAACCCGAGTTTGCAGTAAAGGCAAAAGAGCTGCAGGAGGAGATCAGAAGTTATCTTGGTATCCAGACCGTGACAGGTGTCCGTGTCCTGATCCGTTATGACGTAGAGAATATTTCTGATGAGACTTTTGAAGAAGCATGCCATACGGTATTTGCAGAGCCGCCGGTAGATACTCTTTATCAGGAAAGCTTTGAGACCGCCAAAGGAGCCGCAGTATTCGGTGTTGAGTTCCTTCCGGGACAGTTCGACCAGAGAGCAGATTCCGCTGTACAGTGCGTACAGTTCTTGAATTCCGCTGAAAAGCCGGTGATCCGTACCGCTGTCATCTATGTAATTGAAGGAAATACGACAGAGGCAGAGCTTGCTTCCATCAAGGCATTTTGTATCAACCCGGTAGATTCCCGTGAAACTGTCATGGAGAAACCGGAGACTCTGGTAACTGTATTTGAGGATCCGGCTGATGTAAAGATTTTTGATGGATTTAAAAATATGCCGGAAGAAGAGCTGAAAGAACTTTACAGCTCCTTAAATCTGGCTATGACCTTCAAGGATTTCCAGCATATCCAGAACTACTTCAGAGGTGAGGAGAACCGTGACCCGTCCATGACCGAGATCCGCGTGCTGGATACGTATTGGTCCGATCACTGCCGCCATACCACCTTCTCTACGGAGCTTAAGGATGTAAAATTCGAAGACGGATATTATCGTGCACCCATTGGGAAAACCTATGAGCAGTACGTAGCTGACCATAAAGAGATTTTCAAAGGAAGAGACGATAAGTTCATCTGTCTTATGGATCTGGCGCTGATGGCTATGAGAAAGCTGAAAAAAGAAGGAAAACTCAAGGATCAGGAGGAATCTGACGAGATCAATGCCTGCTCCATC
>OKVK01001533.1_pt1 | contig 11756 bp, 6 predicted proteins | sample 1604771 | NCBI WGS metagenome assembly OKVK01 (sample SAMN01760906, study PRJEB22395) | human gut metagenome | reverse complement strand
CTCCTCTGTTGCAGAATCGCCTGTTGCCGGAGCCCCTGGAGCCTCTTCGGTCTTTGATGCACCGCAGCCTGACAGAGATACTGCCATCGCACCTGCCAGTAAACCTGCAATCAATTTCTTCTTCATAATCTATTCCTCTCTTCTTGCGCCTTTTGTTTCGTTATTTTTTTCGAAGAATAACGCTTCGTATATTATAACGAAAAGGTGCAGATGGTGCAAGGGATTCGTCAACATTTTCTAATTACACCAGTACCTGTATCCGCTCCCGTATTAATTGTTTTACCATTAACTTTTGATCTTCTGACAAATAGGAACTATCCACCTGTGTCAAAAGCTTTTTCTCCATGAGACAGATTCTCTTTATCATATTCTCTGCCGCTTTTGGCACAATTTCACAGGACTCTGCCAGTTTCCGAAATTCTTTCTTATGTATATTTCGTTTTTTACCATTAATAGTAAGTGCTAGTTGTTCTTTATCCTCCGGCATAATCACATTTATAGGAAGCATGTCATACGCTTTTGATAACTGGAATTTTCGATTTCCTGGCTCTGTCTCCTTTAAGGAAAAATTTTTTAAATGCATATCAGAATTTCCCATAACAAAAGAAGCTATCACTCGCAGAAACATTTCTGACAGGTCTAATCCTGACATAATCGAATATTTTTTTATAATTCGTCCGCAGTTTTCATATGAACCTTTATACTTATCCTGCGTTAATCGCCTCGACAACTGACAAAAATCTTCCATTGCATACAGCTTAACTTCTTTGTCTGTTATTTCCCGGTCAATTCTTTTGGTAATATAAGCGTATTCATTTCCAATTTTAATCAAAGCATGTGGCACCGTCTGAATTCCCATAAGTTCAGCAAGGCGCATAGCAAGGTCTTCATATTCTGGCATATTCTCGAATTCTTCTGTCTGAGGCTTCAAAATATATCCCGTAGGATAATCCACCATAGTAAGACGATTCTGCAATTCTTTCGATAAATGTAAGGACAATTTTTTCTGAACTCCAGGTACCGTAAGTCCTTCATTTACAGTTTCCCATGCCAGAGTTTCCAATTGTTCTTTTGTGATGTCTAAAATAGGCAGCGTATCGGTCTGAAAAAACTTTTTCACACATTTCTTATGCCACTGCCATTCCTTTTCCGCACTCGATGCGGCATCTGTAATCGTTTTTCCGCAGCATAAACAATTCATATCTTTTCCCCTCTGATGCATACATCTCCAATACAATCTTTGCATGCAAGTAGCAACAGTCCAAAACGATCTTTCTGATTAATTTTCCAATTTCTACTGACAATCCCAAGAAGCCATCCTTCCGGAATCAGACCATCGAAAAACGGAAACAAAATAGTCGTTTCATATGGCTCTTCACGTAAAGGCAGCGTCAAACTGACCGCTGCTGCATCTTCTCGCTCAAGGTAATCTTTATCATAAGAAAATGAATAGCCTTCTTCTGTTTCAGCAATAATTCCGGCGAAATGATTTTGAATATATACATAGCCCTTTCTATATTCTGACTCCACCTGTTACTCCTCCTTCTCCCCCGGTACAGCTTCTTTCCCGAACATTGCCAATGCCTGATTCACTTTATCCAGACGCACGGTTTCCTTTCCCTGTTCCAATTCTCGTACAAAACGAAGACCTAATCCGGAACGTATTGCAAATTCTTCCTGCGTCAATCCAACTCTTTTTCTTTCTTGTTTTATATAATCTCCAATAATACTCATATATTATATAATACTCCCGTTCGGGTATAATTTCAATGTTCTTACGAAAATTATTCCCGTTCGGGTATAATTTATTCATCAACACTCAAAATACTCCCGTTCGGGTATAAACATTTTACTGAAACTCTCCAAAATACACATCAAAGAAGTTCTGTGTCATCCTCCGCATATCCTCTACCATGGCATGATATCGCTCCATAAAGACCCTTCCTTCCGGTGTGATGGTCGAACTTCCACCATTCTTTCCACCATTACACCGATTAAGAAACCGAAAGCCCAGTTCTTTTTCTGCCCGGTTAATGATCTTCCATCCTTTGGAATAGGACATATTCATTTTTGCCGCAGCAGCCTGAATAGAACCTGTCTCATCAATATATTTCAGAAGATCGTAGACGCCAGGACCGAAGAAATCTTCTTCTCTGGAAATGACCAGCTTATTCCGAAAATGAAGGGTGGTGGCATTCCAGCGATCTTTCAAATATTGACTGATATGGTCGACCCCATTTTCCTCTAACAGAGAATAGGTAATGCCTGGATCATCAGTGAACAAATGTTCTGCATTCGACTGTGTCCATAAATCCTCTACATTCTGTTGTTCATCCAAGTCAGCATCCATCACAATGCTTCGTGGCCATCCAGGCTGTTCCTCATATACCGGCACCGCTGAATGTTCACAGTCAAGCAGCTGCTCCAGTGTTTTATCTGCAAATGCCGGATATTCTACTGGAAGCACCAGTACCCGATCCATCTGTTCCTTTGCTTGAAAAAGCCCAAGAGCCAGTGCATCCGTAAAACTGTGCCTCTGATAATCCTCATCCTCTATGATGACCACATTATTATGACTCAGATGCAGTTGCAGTGTCTCACTGTGGCATCCTGTCAGTACCAATATGGGTGAAATTTTTGCCTTTCGCAGTTTCGCAATCTCTCCCTTAATAACCGTTGTCCCATCCAGTGGATACATGGGAAGAAATACGGGAATGCCTTCATTGTCCTGCTGCCCTTCTCCATAATCACCGGAGGCAATGATTAAAGCTCCTGTTTTCATGCTGTTCTTTCTCCACAATCCATGTAAATAATTCTTACCTCGTCATTTTGCGCGAGATATTTGTATATCCTTTCGATACTACTTCTAAAACATTCTTCAAAAAGTAAAACTATCCAAGGAACTCCGAAGGTCTTCCGTAGCTACTAATATAAACACCTTTTTGCGCACGGGTCATCGCCACATACAATAAGCATTTTTCGGAGGTAATAGATTCCATCTCAGAAACAGCATCAGTCTTATTGATTGCAGAGGAAAGAGGAATAATCCTGTTGTTCACAGCTGCAATAAATACATACTTAAATTCCAATCCCTTCACTCGGTGCATAGTGGCAACTCGTAGTCCATCAAAACTACGATCATCAACTTTATTTCTCTTAATTGCATAGGAACGAATCCCTGCTCTTGTAAAAAGTGCAATGTAATCGTCAACCAGCTTTTTGGTACGTGCTACAACGCATATATCAGTGAGAGAAACGCCATTTTCTTTTAGCTTCTTCACTTCACGGAGAAGGAAAGCAAATTCGTCATTAGCATTTCCAAAATTCTCAACTATCGGTTTTTCTCCATGTGTGAGGGACTGGCACTTATCTCCGAGATCTAAATCTTCGTCCAAATCGTCAAAAGAAATACCGTTCAATAGTGCAAAAGCGTGTTTCCGGATTTCCTCTGTAGTACGATAGTTGATTTTCAAGACACTACTACGGCCACGGACATTTATACCACACTTAGAAAGGGTAGGATGATTTCGATATATTCTCTGGTGAGAGTCACCAACTATGAAAATATCATTGGGATGTTCCTCTCCTGCCAACGCTCTAATCAAGCGATATGCATTGTCGCTGAAATCCTGTCCTTCGTCGATAATAATACTTGCATATCTTGGTTTTCTGCCAGCAGATTGAAGCAGTTTGGTACTTTCATACATGGCGGTATTTATATCACGTATCTGATTCTCTTTCATCAGATTTTGATAGTTTTCAAAAACCTTCCAGACCAGCATTCTTTTTTTACGATCAAGTCTGGTGCCACGACCGTTTCTGGTTGCCTTTACATATTTTTCGAGTGTAAGAGCCTCTTGTGCGATCACAATTCTATTCCACTCTTCTTCATAGAACGTAGTCTCATACGGCAAATCGATGTTTGCTAACAAAACTGCTCTCTCCCAAAGGGGATTTATTACATCGTCATAGCCTATTTGAGCAGAGAATCCAGACTCTCGAAGGAACTGATTCACCCAGGCATCCAGATGAATGACTTCTATTCTTCGGAGTTCTTCCAATGTACAGATCTTACGAAGATTCTCTCGGATGTCAGCTGCGAGATTTGCAGTAAAGGTTGTCATCAAAATCCTCTGCTGTCCTTCGCATTTGGACGCTAAATGTTTCGCCCTATGCATGGCAACTACGGTTTTGCCAGTACCAGCACCGCCGAGCACTCTTGCAGAACCCGAATACTCTTTCTGTACAATTTTTCTCTGTGTCGGATGAAGAAATACACGCCATTTTTCCAGTGGTTCTGCCATAATTCGACGCAATTCATCTTCTCCATCGACCACAACAAAAGATTTCAGCGTTGTAGGAACATCTAATGCAGCTGCTAAATCTTCGCTGGAAACAGAGGTGTTCTGCTCTTCAGAAACAAGCTCTAATACTTCTTCCATAGGAAAACCTTCTGCCAACCAAGAAAGATGCTCATAAGCATCATGTGGCATAGCGGATTCCGATTTATAAAAATCCTCTTTATTAGCAAAACTTCTAACCAGATCAAGCTGAACCTCAGGCACACCGAGTCTAAGCAAATCATCATCTTTTGCAAGGGCAAATAGAGCAACTTTTTCAGGTGCAGATACCTGTTCTACTACAGTTTGAACATCAAACACCTGAATTGCACCTGTTTTAGGGTTGACTTCGCATCGTTTACGAGCAGCCCATTGATACGCTTCGTCATGGTGATCTACCCACAAAAGTAGATAGACTCCAGCTTCTTGCTGACGAACAACAATACCACGATAAGTATCATCAATACGAACAGAAAAAATTTTCTTATCTATTCCCGAATTGAGTTTCTCATAGTTAATGCCAGGAGACATCGGATTGTTTCGGAACTTATTTACGAACTCCGTTACTTTACCTTGTACTTGTCTCGGAAGACGAGCAAATGCTGTTAAAAAATCCGATGAGATTGCCACTTTAACATTATCTGTCATTGGTTATCACCTCCAAAATAGCTTGCGACATCCATATTCGTCGCATCCAGCAAATTCAGGATTCTCCATCCCAATTTTTCGAGTTTCTCCTTATCTTCAGCTTGTTCAGCAGTCATAAAACCAATTCGTCTATCAGGCCATGCAATTTCAACAGTAGCAACCACTTCTCCATCATCACCTTCAACTTCGTAACCAATGTTATCTTCATCCGGGGCCGGTACGCCAGCGTCTTTTGCGATCTCGACAAATGCTTTTGCATCATCATCGAACAGAAGCTCCTTAATTGCATTCCAAGCATCATCAACCGCGGCTACAGGCGCAACGATATCAGAATCAGCATTTATTGCAACTGGCAGTGCGAGGTAATCCATGTGGCTCATGCCTACAGATGATACCGCTATAAACTCATCCGAGAATTGCATCAAGTTACAGAATCTCCAAAACCCATTCCACTCCTGCTCATATTTGTCTGTTCTCCGATCCTTTTCATCATTGAGAACAGCGCAAACAGCAACAGCACCCTTCGCTTTAAGTTCAGATGCAAGGATAGCAGAATAAATTGCCAGATGCGCATTAGAAGTTCTCGGAATCCAGATACCGAATATGGTTCCAGGAAACACGAAATCAGCATTAGTAAAGTGTGTCTGGTCATTTACAGCTTTTACAATTGTCTCCCAATTATTGAAAGCAAGATTGTTCTTCATCAAAGCAGGTTCCAACAAGGACAGAGAATATGCGTATGCTTGTCCTTTAAAAACGATCTCTGCATCAGGTAGTTTAAGATATTCCAGCAACAAATCGAAGGAAGATAACTTTGCCGGTTCAATGACATCTGCTTTTTGTTTCTTAATCATATTCTGATACATCGTCTTTCCAGAAGGCATTTTTTCTGCTTCAAGTGTTGTTGTATAGAAATCGCCCTGTGGTGCAAATACACTTTGAACATCCTTAAAGCTTAGTGACCAAATACGGAAATTGCCACTTCTGCGAATAGCTTCTCGCTTAATTGTATCATCAGAAACGATGTCTTTGTGATATAGAAAACCATCTGTAAATACGGCCACAGGCTTGTGATCTGGTGCGGAAACCGGCCAGAACACAAAATCCGGCTTACAAGATACTGAAACACTTGAGCCAACATCCAGCAGAACCTGAGGCTCGATTTCCCAAGCCAAGTCCTCTATCTTCACATAATAACTATGTTTGCCATTGCGGATTGTGTCACTTACATTGGCAGTACCGACCTTGGTGCGAATTGCTTCCATAAAGCGCTGTTCTAATTCGCTATCAAACAACGGATTGACAGGAATATCATTAATCTTATCAATCTTCTGAACATTATCTTTACCAGAAAGAATCGATTTCATAATTCTGATAGCCGTAGTCCTTGAAATGTTACCTATCTGCTGACTCTGGCGATAGGCGTATAAGCAATGGTAACATCCATCCTTCTGCGGGTCATCCTTGCAGGAGCAATTCTCCATTACATGAAGTGCCTTTTCAAAAATTTCAATCAGAGCGTTCTTTTCATGCATCAACTGTTTCAGATAACCCGTACCACCCGGAACAGAATCATAAATAACAAGATACTGCTTTCGATAATCTGCATCGGGAACAGGGACTTCACTGACAGTTGCCCTTAGATGATCAACATTACCGAAATACTCTTTCATACCTAACATAAATGCAGCCACAAACGATTCCATTTTTACAGAGGAAGAATCCATTGTAGTCGCTGGAACAAGAAGTCGGAGAATTTCTGTGCTGAACTCACGGTACAGGAACAGACATTCTTCATAAGCGTCAGCCTGCATTAAAGTGGGCATCTTTCTTGTCTTGCAGGCAAAGCTATGGTTGGCTTTTCCGTTTTCAGGTTGGATTTTGCCGCAATATTTACAGATTCTAAAGCCCTTGCGTACTTCTTCGACACCGGACACGGACAATTTTTCACCAGTCATGTCACTCTCACCAAAGTTAATTTCACGCAGAGTTGCTTTTCGAACGAACTCATATCCAAACGGAAAATCCTCGTTGTCCATACGATATGCGCTGGAAATATCATGATCCTCATCTACATCAACCAAGAGTTGCTTGCAATAGAAAATATTATTTCGATCATCGCTTTCATCGTTAATTAGGCTCTTAGTATAGTCCATGTTAGAATAGACCATTTGAACCTTCAGCATGGTTCTAACCTGTCCAGCATCAGCCCAGGCAGAACTGCCGCACTGAGGGCAAGCCGATGTATTCTTGCCCATTTCCTCAATCTGAGCATGAGAACAATTCGGACAAAGTCTCCATCTTGCGGCCTGAGCGGTTGTCAAATCAACCTGATCTATGGTCAGCTTACGACCGTCAACATAAAAGCTATTATTGGGAGCAAATTCGCTAATAGCGGAGGAAGCGCCGCGACTATATTCATAGACCATCTTCTCGTATTTTTTCTTCTGAGCTGGTGTTTCTTCATCCTCCTTACGATAGAGCACCGCTCGCAGAATAATACCAGCTTCTGGGAAAGCGTAATTCGGAAGCAATCCCTCGTCAGACAGGAAATTAAAGATATTTTTCTTGCCAATTTCTTGAAGAACCGTAAGCAACGCTGCTTCTTCACGCTTTAGTTCTTTGATTTCCTCATCATAGGAACTATCTTTAGGTTTATCTTCAAGATCACGAATCATCGCTTTTAGGGCATCAACGCTTGTTCTCAATGCATCCTGTTGTTTTTTCAAATCCCCGAATGCATCCAGAATTTTGACATACATAGGACTGTCATTAGCTGCTTTTCCTCTGGCAAACATTTGCAACTCTTCTCTTGCACTATCATCAAGGTACGCTGCAAACATCTGCATGAAAGAGTTTAACTGACGAGATAACGTGCTTTGTACATAATTCAAGAAGTTAAACGGGAACATATCATCCGGGCGGACATCCAATTTTTTCAGAACAATACCAACTTTATCAGGAATAGCGCCATCAGGAATTCCCTTTTTAACCCAAGAATCCATGCAGAAAGCTACAAACTGCCTTTCCAAAACAGCAGATGCTCGAAGGAATATTTTAGGTGGAGTGACCTCGCCGGCAATCATATCCAACGGATCAGAATAGAAATATAAATCGTGGGGTCTTGCATTCGCAACAGCCAAGGTCAGTGCATTACCATCCTTACGGCCTGCTCGACCTGCCCTCTGTAAGAATTGGCTCTGAGCTGGCGGCATACTACACAAAATGACAGTAGACAAGTCACCAATATCAATACCCATTTCCAAGGTCGGAGTACACGATAATACATTGGGGTCCCAAATCTCCTGAGTATCCTTACTGCGCTTAAAATCCATTTCGAGCTGCTCTCTATTGGGGCGCTCTAACAAACCCGTGTGTTCCCTTGCGTTAATACGAACCAAATCACCAGCACTGTAAAGACGGCCATAATAATTTATTTCGCCTGTCTCATATTCTTCGAGAAAACCGCCACAGGTAGTCCTTTGGCAAGGCGCACCAATCCAAAGCTCTGCATTTTCTGCTGCAACAGCATATACAGAACCACATTTATCACAACGCATCTGCATCACATCATCCGTGATAAAGACATGTTCCTTATTTAGTCCGTAGATCTTATAATTGACCGAAGAAGGAACCAGAGATATTACATTTTGCTTCACTGCTTCATCCAAAATAAATTTACTGATTGCCCGAAAAGTGCTGTCATCTACCAGCACTTCGTTACAGCAGGAAGCGATCCAGTCCACATACTTATTAGCAGAAGGTGAGTCAAACTCAAAAGATGAGCGACCATTGCCAATATGCTCAGCAATAAAGCGCGGTGTATTTCGACCCGACTGACGGCCGGGCAGCCAACGATTTCTGTCGTTTGACAACATATAACCATTGCCCTCACCTATGGTATATTCATCGAACACTTTATCCTCAAAGGCACCATTTTTGCGCATTAGATTCAAGTATCCGATAACCATGCGTTTGAACGAATCCGAGTTTTCAGCGGTCAGCACCCCAAGTTCGTTGATTGTCCTTTCCTGTACGGCATCAGCAATCCGAACAATATCTTCCGTAACAAAAGAAATAACAGAGCAATTAGACTTTTCAAGCGTTCGCCCAATGTTACCGGCAAGACCAAATTCAAGCATGATTTCGTATTTAATGCGTTGCTCTACTTCATATACCAAAATTTGTGCCTGCTTATCCTTGCCCAAGCTGCGCTTCTCAACCATATCTTCATAGGCTTGCTTCCAAGTCAGATTAGGAGCAATAAAGAAGCTTACAAACTGCTCATCGGTCATGCGCTCATGCCAATACTTAATAAAACCATTCTGAAAATCCGCAAGGTTTTTCCCAGAACCTATTTCAGTACAGTATTTTTGAATAGCAGTTCTAAGTCCAAAACGCCATGTCCTTGAGTTGAAAAATCCTGCTCTGTGCGCAGCATCCTGGACATTATCAGAGAATGCCAACGTCTTTTTATCATCATTAAACTTGGACGCAAACATTTGAGAAATGCTTGCGCTAATTTCTGTTGCGCTACGAAGACCCATCAACGACAGGCCACGACGACTGCCACAGCAGGGACAAACGTATTGCTTGTGATTCTTAGTGCCAGAAGTCCTGATTGGATTGGGAATCATAACATCAACCATTTCGGCACCGCAGTTGACGCACTCATCGGTTCCATCCTCACCAAGTTTTACTTGCAGACAATCGGGGCAAATTCTTGCAGGAATCATACCAAAAACACGTTCATCGTGAGAATGAGGAAACATCATCACGATTTTTTCGTCCGCACGGAAATATAGATTATAGAACAATTCCAGATTTGTCATGGTGGCATTGCTACGTTCATTGAGTACGGATACCCAACCTGTAATACCACAATCACGACAGTTTACAACAGGAAGATACTGCTTTGCCTGTTGTTTATTCAGATCGTGAACGATTTCATAAGTAATTTCATTTGGGTCTATTTTCGCAACTAAGCGACGAAGTTCCCTCATCCAAAGCTGAACCTGAACATTCAAAAAAGGACGTAGCTTTCCCACCTTTCCCGTTCTTGCGTGAGAAATCAAAGCAAAGAGGGAATTGATAACTACAGCTGCATCAGGCAGGGTTTTCAAGTCCGGGTAATGGGTCGTCAAATCTTCTGCTATTTTAGAAACCTGATAATATGTACCGCCGGTCAGATTGATAACCGATTGCATGAAACTGTGATGCATCAATTCGTATCCAAGCTGGATTCTGCCTTCATCGTCAAGGACATCAAAAGAAAAATTCGGGAGCCAATCTTTTACCGCGCTCTGCAAGTAGGCCGAAGGCTCATCTTCCTCAGACAATTTTTCCAGCTCTATCGCCTGCTCTACTGTTGGCAACGTAAATTCCGTCACTTCGGCTCCCGCAAAGAATTCTTGCGCACTCAAACGGTCTTCTGTGATAATTGCGTCCTTGTCAAACGGCTCACCAAAGATTTCTTCTGCGTAGTTCAGAATATTGCTATTGTTTTCCTTTGAGCCCATCGTTGCAGATGTACCGACGCAGCACAGGTATCCATCATAGATGCCCAAGCGCCGTTTCAAACGACGAAGCAAACAAGCCAAATCTGTGCCTTGTGCACCATCGAATGTATGCAGCTCATCGACTGCGATATATTTCAGAGTCTCAGGCTCATTATCCTGCCACAAGAGAGCATCTTTCGGACGCACCAGCAGATAGTCCAGCATTTTATAGTTGGTCATCAGAATATCCGGCGCGTTGTTCAGCATGGTTTCGTGGTCTGTAATAACGCCATGTTCACTCATAGTACGGGCGGGCGTATGCTCTTGTCCACCAACATACATCCCGACAGTCACATTTCCACGGAGTTCATCACTTCCATAGATCAGCTCCGCTATACGTTTCGCCTGATCCGTTGCCAAGGCATTCATCGGATAAATAATAAGTGCTTTTATTCCTCGCTCGCCACGGTGCTGATAGCAATACTCCAGAATTGGATAGAGGAAGCACTCGGTTTTACCAGAACCAGTACCCGTTGCAACTAACGTGGATCTACCATCATCTCCGGTCAGTCGCTCAAAAGCTTTTTGCTGATGCACATAAGGAAGATATGCAGGATGAATTGCTTCAAAACAAGTTGGCATTTCCGCTGCAACACGAAACGGAAGGCGCACAGCAACATAAGGTTCATGATAAACAGAGCCTTTATTCGCCAGCATTTTCTCTACGGAACCTTTGAACGGTTCGTTGGTCATCGGGAATGTGGTTTCTATGTAATCTCCGATGCCTTTCTGTAATTGTTTAGCGAGTATGGATGGTAACATACTGCAATCCTCCTTTGTACTATCTAAGAATTCCATGTGTTATACGGCAGTTCTATAGATCTTTCCATGTTCTGGAATATGAATCAACGCACCTTCATTTTCCTCTATTATCTTGGTAGAATGATCCGCAATGGTTTCACTAAGTTTACCTACATCAGTGTTGATACCTAATGCTTGGATTTCCGCAGATGTTGCAAAGATGTATTGATCGGATTGCTTCTGCATAAGCAATTCCAAATCTTTTTCTTGATCCTTGGTGGGTATCAACTCTACAATATCAGCAAGTAAAAGCTCGTATATTTGAAAATGCTTCCCATATTCAAGTTTGCTAATATGTCTGCCGCAAACTCTATAAGAAATCTCATTCCAATTTACTAAGGCAGTGTCAACCATTTCTTCTCTGAATTCTCGGCTCAAATCATGAAGCTGCTCTCTAGCGGCTCCATTC
>OKVK01001532.1_pt1 | contig 11757 bp, 13 predicted proteins | sample 1604771 | NCBI WGS metagenome assembly OKVK01 (sample SAMN01760906, study PRJEB22395) | human gut metagenome | reverse complement strand
ATCCAATTCAATATTTTTCTTTCTGCACTGCTTCGCTTTTTCGCTCATAACTGCGTTTACAACTCTGTTCTGACAATACTCTTCTGGTCTGGTTTCGTCAAGACTTTTCTGAAAATGATCCATCTCCACTTTTGCTGCCTCAACCTCTCCATTTGCTATTCTTTTTCGAATATTCTCCAGCTGATCATCAAATATTTGTTTTAAGTGAAGTAGTTCCTGTTCTTTTTCTGCAAACATCTCATGTCTGATGCATTCTATTTCCTGCAGATAAGAAACTTCTTCTATTTCTTTCTGAATCTCTTCTTTTTTACGTCCGCAGATCAATTCATAGAAAAGAACACCATCTGCTATCAGGAATACCAGTATTCCTGATAGACCCCATAAATCCAGTTTTTGTTGACTGCAGATATATCCGACTACTAGCAGAATCTGACTGGCGGGGATCATTAAAACCAACAATTTTTTCATGGCCGATTCTCCTCCATATTGCGAAGTACCAGAAGATAATTTTGAAAGTCATGACGTATTCTGGCCGTCTCTTCCTGCATTTCCTTTAACTGCTCATAGCGAATCTGTTCCATTTCGTAGTAATGTCGGGTTTCTCGGAGTTCTGTTTCCAATCTGTATCGTTCTTCTGACCGGTTCAATAATTCAAATACACCGATTTCTGTTATTACACTTAATAACAACCCCCAGAAAAGTAACCACGTGATTCCATTCATCATCACCATGTCTTCTTGTATCATTGCTTCCACAAAAAAACACTGTCCAACAGGTAACAGCAGGCAAAAAAGCTGATGTGTATTTTTATGCCACCGTATATTTTTAAATCGATTCCACAGATAGCAATCAGCATAATATACAATCACTTGTAGCGGAATCATTATTAATGTTCCAAATATAGTATAGGTTGTTCCTGCCTCCATCGCCCGGTTTCCATAAATTCCACCCATTCTCAGTAAATACATAGTTAGCGATTCAGCAACTGCCAGACTAAGCATATTCAATATCATCGCCAATATCGTCTGTACAATTGTCCCTCTATATACCAAAAGCATATATAGAATCAGTAATACAGCCTGTAGTATCATGAGTATATTTACATTCGCATTTACTCCCTTGTATAGTCCCGGAAGTTTCAAAATACAAAGCAATGCAATAAAAATACCCGTAAGTATAGCCGTCTTTTTTACAGAGTACCTTATATTTAAAGCTTTACTGAAAAACAATGCTGTCAGGAAAAAACCATATACATATGCAATAACACTTAACAGTACTGTCCACATATTTCCACTTTCTCCTTTTTTCTAAAGTTTTTTTGTTACGTGATCCAGCCACGCTTCTTTTGCTGCACCCAGTCTCGATTTACTCACTGGTATATGCTTTTTTTCTATCGTTCCATTTTCTGCAGCCAGTAAAATCTCTGATCTTCGAAATTCATAAATACAATCCATATTTACAATATAACTTTTATGACAATTTAAAAATCGCTGATCTAACTGTTGCTTCAGGGTTTCCATATTCTCTCCACACTGGCACTCCTGCCTCATCGTATAAATATATGTTTTATGCAGTCTGTTTTCCAGATAACGAATCTCTGAAAAAGGAATTGCGAGCATTCCTCCCTGACGTTTAATCAACAGTTTTCCTCCATCCTCTTGTGCCTCTCTTCGTATTTTATCAAAAATCTTTTTCAGTTGTTCTATTCGTACAGGTTTTGTCAAAAATCCGCTTAAATTACTCTGTCCCAGAAAAATATCTTCCACGTATTCCAAAGTGTAAGATGTGATATAAACTAATTTTGTATACGGACAGCTTTGATATAATTGCCTTGCAAAATCAATCCCATTCTTCTCTGCTTTCCAGTCAATATCCATAAATACCACGTCATATTCTTTTTCTTCATTTACCATGCAGAAGAATATCTCTATATCCGAATAAATATCTACTTTTTTGATATCTTCTTCTTGAAGCAGAAGCTCCTGCATTTCGCGCAAAGTTTCCGACTGATCATCACACACCGCAACCCTCATCATTTGTTCTCCTGTATGTATTCACTAAGTTCACTTTATTATACCACGAATTTACATAACAAAAAAGCAGAGTATCTATTTACTCTGCTTTTATATAATCCCTAATTCTTTTTCCAGCCACTGAATTACAATTCCACAATATCGTCTTATTTCGTCAGCTCCGCAACGACCTGGTTAATGACTTTACCGTCAGCTTTGCCTTTCAGTTCGCCCATAACGGTTTTCATGATCATACCTTTATTCTTGGTAGCCAGCACTTCAGCAAATTTGCTGGTGAGAATTTCTTTTACTTCTTCTGCACTTAAAAGCTTCGGAGCAAACTCACTCATCACTTCGTAACGTGCTTTGTACTCTGCCAGAAGATCTTCTCTGGAAGCCGGGCAGGTATCAATCTGCTCTTTTACACTTTTCAATTCTTTTAAAATGACCTGACTTACCATATCTTCCGGGATATCATCGCGGCAGCCTGCGTCGATACCTGCTTTTTTCACTGCAGATACCAGTGCGGAAATGGAATCTTTTCTCGCTTTGTCCTTTGCCTTCATTGCTGCGATCATTGCATCCTGTAAATCTTTTAATTTCATGACTTCTTTTCCTCCTCAAGCCTTCTGGCATACTCCTCGTAGCAGAAACGGATGATATCCTTTCTGGTTACGATGCCGATAAATATTTTTTTATCGTCAATAACCGGAACAAAGTTCTGGTTCATGGCCATCTGTACCAAATCCTCCATGGTTGCGTCGATGGAAACCGGTTTGAACGGAATGCGCCGTTCTACACTGGTCACTGGAATATTCTCCGCTTCCTTCAGATTCATGTTATAGCGCTTTTTCAGCGTCCATAAAATATCCCCTTCTGTAACTGTTCCCACATAGTGTCCTTCCCGGTCAATCATAGGAATGGCGGTATAACCGCTCCGTTCCAGTTTCTCAATGGCCTGTCTGAGGGTCCATTCCTTTTGGAGATGGGCCACCTCACTTTTCGGGGTCAGAAAAAATAATACATTCATCCTTCTCTTTTCATCCTGTCGTAATTATAGTTTTTACAGTACTTTACATCAGCGGAGCCAGTACACGGAGTACGGAAGTAAGAAGATCTCCAATCACACCCTGTCTGCAGTCTCCCATGGTTACTTCATGACACTTCGGGAAACACTCCTCCATATCCTTTTTCACATCCATCACTGCTTTACACCCATACAGCAGTGTTCCACACTCAAAGTGCAGGTAAAGACTCCGGAAATCCATATTGATGGTTCCTACTGCCGCAATCCGGTCGTCGCACACATAGGATTTTGCATGAACAAATCCCGGCGTGTATTCATAGATCTTGACACCTGCCCGAAGAAGCGGCGGATAATAAGATTTCGCCATATAAAATACCATCGGTTTATCCGGAATACCAGGCATAAGAATCCTTACATCCACACCGCGCTTGGCTGCCGTACAAAGTGCATTTTCCATTTCATCACTGATCAGCAGATAGGGTGTTGCTATATAAACGTAATCCTTCGCCTGATTCAGGATATTGATATAGACATTCTCCCCCAGTTCTTCAAAATCCAGCGGTGTATCGGAGTATGGCACCACATAGCCGTCGCTTTCAAAAGGTTCCGGATGCCACCGATGGGGATCAAAGGCTTTAAAATCCGTCTCCGGCTCCCGGAATGCATTCCACATTTCCAGAAACATCATGCTGAAATTGAAGACGGCCTCACCATGAATCCGCACCCCTGTATCTTTCCAGTGTCCGAACCTCATCTTCCGGTTGATATATTCATCTGCCAGATTGATGCCGCCATTGTAAGCTGTGTGACCGTCAATCACCAAAATTTTCCGATGGTCACGGTTATTCATGGCAAGAGACAAAAACGGTACAAAACGGTTGAATGCCATGCATTTGATACCTTTAGATTCCATAATCTTTGTATAATGTATTGGCAGCAATGACACGCATCCTACGTCATCATAAATAAGCCGGACATCCACACCTTCTTTTACTTTCCGTTCCAGTATCTCCAGAATCATGTCCCACATGACACCTTCAGCAATAATGAAATATTCCAGATAAATATAATGTTTTGCCGCCTGCAGATCTTTTAACATGGCATCAAACATCTTTTCACCCACCGGAAAATATTCAACTGTCGTATTTTTCCACGCCGGATAGGGGCCATAATTTCCAATATACCGGATATTTCCGGCAACCCTGGCATCCTGTTCCTCGATTTCCTGCAGGACATCTTCATTTTGCTTCAGCGCATCTGTCATACTGTCTTTGACAACTGCCATCTTTGCAGCCAGTTTTTTCCCCGGCTTTTTGTTGCCGATCATTACATAAAGGATGCCTCCCAAAAGCGGAATCACCATAATGAGGATCATCCAGGCTATTTTGTAAGCAGAATTTTCATCCTTCCGGATCAGATATAACAGAATAATCACACTCAGCACACGGAAAAAACCATTAACGACAATTGAATAATTCGCGAGTCTGTTCAGAAACAACAGGTACCATGACAACTGCACCAGCAGAGCCAGTCCTACCACAACTACACGACTGGTAAATATCTTCAGGAGTTTCCTCATATGCGCTTTCATTCACTCACCTCATGTCTAACTATCCGATACCAGTATATCCCTTTTTCCAGTGGTTTTCCATTAAAACTTTATGAATTCTGATCAAGATGTACAGTCATCTGCGGGAACGGGATGTCTATCTGTTCGGCATTCAGTCGGTTATGAACAGCTTCCAGCACACTCCATTTCACTGCCCAGTAGTCCTCGCATTTGACCCACGGACGGATCAGCACGTTCACGCCGCTGTCTCCCAGATTATCCACTGCTACGATCGGAGCCGGATCTTTCAAAATCCGTTCATCCTGATTCAGGATGTCCATAATCACTTCTCTTGCCTTCTTCAGGTCAGAACCATATCCCACATCTACGCTCATATCCACGCGGCGAATTTCATTGGCTGAATAATTCGTGATATTACTGTTGGAAAGACTACCATTTGGCAGTACTACATTTCGGTTATCCACCGTATGTAAGGTTGTGTAGAACAGGGATATCACTGCTACCGTTCCTTCACAGCCACAGGCGCTCACATAATCCCCCACCACAAAGGGTTTCAGAATCAGAATCAGGATACCGCCTGCAAAGTTGGACAGGCTGCCCTGCAAAGACAGACCAATGGCTACTCCAGCAGAACCAAGGATAGTAATAAAAGAAGTTGTCTGCACTCCAAAATGTCCTAACAGTGCCAGAATCAATACCGCATAGGCTGCAAATTTTACAAATGCGTCCAGAAACTGCACGACTCCGGTATCAATATTGGAACGCTCCAGTGCACTTTTTAACAGTTTTCTTGCCACATTAATAACTTTAATGCCAATAATCAGGAGAATCACTGCCCATACAATGGACAGCCCCGCATCCAGAAATTTCGGCCATACATTGTCAATCCAGTTCGTCATTTCTGTTTCCATAGCTTATACCTCCTTTATCAATCATTTGTAAACCGGTCGATAAAATCCTGTTCGGAAATAATCTCCACGCCCAGTTCTTTTGCTTTTTTATTTTTGGAAGAATTGGACATCACATCGTTGTTGATGAGATAATCCGTCTTTGATGTCACGCTGCCGGTTACCTTACCGCCCTTTGTTTCAATAAAATCTTTAAGGGCCGCCCGGTTATCAAACTGCTCCAGACTTCCGGTGATGACAAATACTTTTCCTGACAGGTTCTGCTGGCTCTCATCTACTGTCTCTTTATAGAGATCCAGCTCTCCCAGCAGATCGTCAAGCCATCGGTTGTGCTCCTCATTTTTAAAATAAGCCTCCACGCTGGCACCGATCACGCCGCCAATACCAGGAATCTGGCTCAGTTCCTCCGCCGTTGCTTTCCGAAGCTTCGTTCCATCGTCATCATACTCTTTGCAAAGCATCTTCGCATTGGCAAGTCCAATATTCGGAATACCAAGGCTGTAGATCACTCTGGAAAGAGTCGTATGTCTTGCTTTCTGCACACTGTCCATAAGGTTTTCATAGGATTTTACACCCATGCCTTCCATCCCGACGATCTCTTCTTTGTAGCGATCCAGACGGAACAGATCCGCATATTCCTTGATAAATCCTTTGTCAATGAATTTCTCTAGCGTCATCTCTGACAAACCGTCAATGTTCATGGCATCTCTGCTTACAAATAATGTAAATGCTTTGATTTTCTTTGCCGGACATTCCGGATTGGTGCAATAAAGGGATTCCACATCATTGGTTTTCCGGATTTCCGTGGCACCACCGCACACCGGACAGACAGACGGAATCTCTACCGTTCCGCTTCCAGTCAGGTTCTCTGCAATCTGCGGAATGATCATATTGGCCTTATAGACGGTGATCACATCACCAATACCTAGCTTTAATCCTTTTAAAATGCTCACATTATGAACAGACGCACGGCTGACGGTTGTCCCTTCCAGTTCCACCGGTTCAAAGATGGCCACTGGATTGATAAGGCCGGTTCTGGACGGACTCCACTCAATCTCCTGCAGATGAGTTTCCCGCAGTTCATCCTGCCATTTGAACGCATAGGAATCTCTTGGAAATTTTGCTGTTCTTCCTAAAGACTGCCCATATGCAATGTCATCATAGGTTGCCACCAGTCCATCGGATGGGAAATCATTGTGTACAATGGCTTCTGAAAACCACTGTACAGTCTCCGGCACCTGGACACCAGTCACCTTCTTATATTCCACCACATCAAAGCCCTGGCTTTTCAGCCACAGAAACTGCTTTTCTCTGGAATTATCAAACTTCACACCTTCGGCCTGAACCAGTGCGAATGCATAAAAATAGACATTTCGCTTTGCCGTGATCTCATTATTCAGCTGACGGACGGAACCGCTGCATAAGTTTCGCGGATTTTTATATTTGGCTGCTTCATCCTCGATCTCTTCATTGATTCTCTCAAAGTCAGAATAACGAATCACTGCCTCACCTCGCAGAATCACCTGTTCTTTGCAGGGAATCGTAAGCGGAACGTTTTTAAAAACTCTTGCATTGTTGGTAATAACCTCGCCCACTTCTCCGTTCCCACGGGTAACAGCTTTGGCAAGCTGGCCATTTTCATAGGTCAGAACAACCGTCAGCCCATCCAGTTTCCAGGACAGCAACACCTCATGATCTCCGGCAAATGCCGCCAGTTCTCCCACATCCTTGGTCTTATCAAGTGAAAGCATCGGTGACGCATGGCGCTCTTTCGGCAGCTCGTCCACCGCTTCATAGCCTACTGTCATGGTAGGACTGCCGGATAATACCGTGCCAGTCTCTTTCTCTAATGCCGTCAGTTCATCATAGAGCCTATCATACTCCAGATTGCTCATAATCTCCCGGTCTTCTGCATAGTAAGCCTTCGACGCATTCCGGAGCAGTTCTCCCAACTCCTTCATACGTGCAATCTGCTGCTCCTTATTCGTCATCCTGCATATCCTCCTCATTAAGTTTCTGGAGATAACCAGGTTCATTGGAGGAGTCCTCCAGAAGATACATCAGTTCCTGAATCTCTGCCTCTGTCACATTCCGGTACCCGCCTGTGGTCAGGTGTCCCAGATGAATATTCATAATCCGGACACGCTTAATACCGGTTACATGAAATCCCAGCTCTTTACACATGCGGCGGATCTGGCGGTTCAGTCCCTGGGTCAGAATAATTTTGAATTTCTTCTTGCCCAGACGTTCCACCTGACAGGGTCTGGTGGTTACATCCAGTTCTTTTAAATGGACGCCTGCTGCTATATCTTTCAGAAAACGGTCGTTGAATTCTTTATCTACCGTTACTTCGTATTCCTTCTCATGATAATTTGCTGCACGCATCATTTGATTAATGATATCCCCATTATTCGTCATAAGAAGTAACCCTTCAGAATCTTTATCCAGACGCCCTGCATAAGTAATCCGTTTGGGATAATGAAGAAAATCAATGATGTTCACATCACCGCCCTGACTTTTTTCTGAGCAGACTACTCCCCTTGGTTTATTCACTGCCAGAAGAATGAGCTTATCCTTTTTATCTTTCTGTACTGGTTTTCCATTCAGGCAAACCTTCTGCCCTTCCTCAATCTGCATGCCGACAGTCGCTTTCATGCCGTCAACGGTCACTTTCCCAGCTTCGATAAGCCGATCTGCCTCCCTTCGGGAGCAGACACCCGCCTCACTCATATATTTATTTAAACGTATCATGGTATGTACTTCCTTTCCCGGAACTTTTTGCCGCTCTTTTCAGCTTCTGTTTCGTGGGGCTCCATACTGCCCCACGCCATTCTATCATACCAAATTTTCCTTCAAATGACCAGTGACTATCTAAGATACGCTTTCAGTTTCTCAATATTTTTCTCTTCAAAATCCATCAGTTCCTGCGCAATTTCATAATATTCTTTCTGCACACTCTGATTACTCTTCACTGCCTTCATGAGATCTACAATACCTTTTGTATTTCCCTGAATCATCATATCGGCCAGATGGCTGGTACTGGCATTCAACAGGGTATTCATCTGAATACCTCCCCACAGCATTGTCTTTCCTACCAGATTTTCCTCCGGCAGCGGCTCTTCTGCCTTCATATATTCTTTTTGGATCTTCTCCTCAAACTGCATGAATTTACATGCCTGGCGGTTCAGATCCAACGCCAGATCATCATCCTCCACCTTACTGATCATCACATTGATGGCTTCCCGTCCCATCCGGCTGTTCCGGTAATTTTCCTTCATGACAGCTCTGTCCGCATCTGAAAACATAAAAAAGCTCCTTTCCCTTGTATTGCTACTAGGGTATGGAGCTTTTCCATATTTATTCACTTTTCAAAAATTCATTACTCCAGGAATTCGGTCTTCACATAACCGGTCTCACCTTTGTACTCAACCTTGCTCCAACCATTATCATAGGACTCAATCTGTGTAATGACATCTCCCTGATATGCAAGGGCAATACGGTCAGAATCCGTAGACGCCTCCGAACGGATATTGACACTCTCCGTAACACGGGTCTCTCTGTTCTGTGCCTCTGCTGCCGGTTCTTCTTCCTCTGCTGGCTCTTCGTTCTGCTCTTCTGCTGCCGGTTCTTCCCCAGTCTCCTCCTGAGTATCCTCCTGCTCAGCGGCCTCATCTGCTGCAGGAGCTTCCTCTTCAGCAGTTTCCGTATTCTCATTTGCCTTACCGGTCGCATTCTGAACAAATTCTGCCAGAGTCGGATCACTGTTCAGTGCTTCCTGATAGCGGGCATTGACGTCATCGTAAAGGGCTTTTACTTCCGGATCCTGTTCCAGCTCCTGCACATAAGCCTGCAGTGTCTGATCCTCCTCTACATTATTATAGCGGATATAACGGTTGCCGGATTCATCCTTCGGTCCGATATACAGGCAGCTGATATAAGGCGCCAGCATCTCCACTCCGGCAATCTTCATATCACAGCATACAAATACAATATAAGAATCCTCGTCCGGGCCCTTCTTTGTATAACATTTCAGGTCACTGTAAGATTCATATGCTTTATCCAGTTTTTTAACTTCTTCTTTGTCTGCATCTGATAACTCATCTACGATGGATTCCAACGCATCCACATCACCATTTACGATACAATCCAGATATTTACTCACCAGACGTTCAATTGATGAATGACTGTTTTCTTCCAACTCATTCGGTTCTTCTTCCTGCTCCTGCTGATCTGCTGCCTGCTGATCTGCTGCCTCCTGGGTTTCCTGCGGTTCTTCCGGTACCGTTTCTGTCTTCCGGCCGCCCGCCACAAGCGCAATGATCACAACCAGCACCACTGCAGCACCGATTACATAATACTTATATTTTTCCAATAACTCTCTAAAATTTCCCTGTTCCATTCCATTTCCTCCAAATCTAGTCCGTGTATTTCACACAACATCAGTTCCCTCATAACCAAATCCTTTGGATTTTGGATACAAAAAATGCACCTGACAAGATTCGAACTTGCGACACCGGGCGTCGGAGGCCCGTGCTCTATCCAGCTGAGCTACAGGTGCATGGCTTATTACCTCAACTATAATACACCATGTTGAGGAAATAAGCAAATGTTTTTTGTAATAAAATTGTAATATTTACGATTTTTTAAAATTTCAGTCGTTCTTCGTCCGCATCATAATAATATGCATGGTCTGACAGAAACTCTTCTCTGCTCACACAACGCCGGTTCACGTCCCGGATCATTGCATCCAGATCGTTCCGTGACATTTCCTGATCAGAAGGAATCAGGATCAGTTCATGAATGCTGCTCGGAATCACATGATAACTCTGTCCGAAACGCTCCGCACACATTTTCTGAACATCCTGATCCACGATCACAGCTGCTCCGAACTCTTTCCGACTGTTGCTTAAAACATAAAGACCGCTCCCGGAAAGATCAAGGCCGTACTCCTCCAGAAGCTGCTCCAACGGATGAAGAAATACCGGTACACTGCGCATATTCTCCGATGCCGTCAGAAGAAGATCTTCCTCTGTCTTCTCCCAGCGTTCCATATGCGTCCGGCTGATCAGGGCTGTCGCATTCCTGATAATATGATCAGGAATCCTCAGATAGAATACAAGCGAAAGATCCATCCAGTCCACGTGTGGTGTCTTCTCCAGCAATTCCCTGTTACGTTCCCTTGATACCAGCCGATAAAAAATTCTGTCTTTCATTCGGTCAAAATGAAGCACTTCGTTTAATTCCTCTGAGGGAAGTTTTCTGCTTTCCCGCTGAATCTGAAGAACCGCAGTGGCAATCTCCCGGATATCTGTCATATCCATATTTTTCCGATAATAATGATTCACATATACAGTCGGTTCTTCCTTCCGGTACGGCATCCGATAGGAAAATCCATCCAGACGGACGCTGTTATTTTTGAGAACCTCCACACGGCGGATCTCCTCACCGTTCTTCATAAGGTCATGCAGTTCCTGTTCCAGACAATCTAAAAACTTCTCATATGTCATATTCATCCTTTCCGTTTCTTCTATCGGATTATGCTTTGTCCGATGCTTTTATCATTGGGGAAAGTTTTGTGCGACTGCACAAGAATGTTCTATACCTGTCTATCAGTTTACATGACCTTTCTGTTTTTTGCAACTTCTTTTTACAGTTCTCTGATCTTTATTCAAGAATCACGTCGTCAATCAGTCCGTCTCCATCAGCTGCTGTGGTTGCCAGCTGATCGCAGCGCTCGTTCTGCGCATGGCCGTCATGGCCTTTGACCCAGATAAATGTGACCTGATGGGGTCCTTTTGCTTTCAACAGCCGCTTCCACAGATCCGGGTTCTTTACAGGCTTTTTCTGGCTGTTGACCCAGTTTTTCCTAAGCCATGAATCAATCCAGTGCTGATTAAAGGCATCTACCAGATATTTGGAATCTGAATACAGCTCCACTTCACACGGCCGATTCAACGCCTCCAGACCGACGATTGCCGCCATCAGTTCCATCCGGTTATTGGTAGTCTTTTTATATCCCTGAGAATACTCCCTGATATGTTCTTCTCCTTTGGAGTCCATATAAGAAAGAATGGTTCCTTATCCTCCCGGTCCGTCAGGATTGCCGCGTGCCGCACCATCTGTATAAATTTTTACTTTCATAGATTCCACTCCTGCGCTGTATCTTTGATCGGATAATAATGTTCCAGCATGCCGTTTAATTCCGGCTCCTTTTGAAGTTTTCTGCAGACTTCATACTGT
>OKVK01001529.1_pt1 | contig 11779 bp, 10 predicted proteins | sample 1604771 | NCBI WGS metagenome assembly OKVK01 (sample SAMN01760906, study PRJEB22395) | human gut metagenome | reverse complement strand
GGGCAGCGTCGTCCTCCGCAGCGGCAGATCCGCCGGAATCCCGGTCGGAGATGCGTTTCTCGGCCGCGTGATCGATCCGCTCGGCGCGCCGATCGACGGCAAGGGCAAAATTTCCGAATCGGATTATTACCCCATTGAAGCTCCCGCCCCCGGCATCATCGACCGCCAGCCGGTCGACAAGCCCATGCAGACGGGACTTCTGGCCATCGATTCCATGTTCCCCATCGGCCGCGGCCAGCGCGAACTCATCATCGGCGACCGCCAAACCGGCAAGACGGCCATTGCGCTCGACACGATCCTCAACCAGAAGGATCAGAACGTCGTGTGCATCTATGTCGCCATCGGCCAGAAGGCGTCGAGCGTTGCGCAGCTCGTGCAGGCGCTGCAGGCGCACGACGCGCTGCGGTATACCATCGTCCTCTGCGCGGCGGCCAGCGATTCCGCGCCGCTGCAGTACATCGCTCCCTACGCAGGCTGCGCGATGGGCGAATACTTCATGCATCAGGGGCGCGACGTGCTGATTGTGTACGACGATCTTTCCAAGCATGCGGTCGCGTACCGCGCATTGAGCCTGCTTCTGAAGCGGTCTCCCGGCCGTGAGGCCTACCCCGGCGACGTCTTTTATCTGCATTCGCGTCTTCTCGAACGCGCGGCGCATCTGGCCGACCACCTGGGCGGCGGCAGCATGACGGCGCTTCCCATCGTCGAGACGCAGGCGGGCGACGTCTCCGCTTATATCCCGACCAATATCATCTCCATCACCGACGGTCAGATCTTCCTCGAGAGCAGCCTGTTCTTCGCGGGTCAGCGGCCGGCCGTCAACGTCGGCCTGTCCGTGTCCCGTGTCGGCGGCGCGGCGCAGACGAAGGCCATGAAAAAGGCTGCTGGCGCGATCCGTCTGGAGTTGGCGCAGTACCGCGAGATGGAGGTCTTCATGCAGTTTTCCAGCGATCTGGACGACGCGACGCGCCGCCAGCTCGCCTACGGGCAGGGGCTCATGCAGCTGCTGCGGCAGGAGCAGTCCCACCCGTATTCCCAGCACGCGCAGGTGCTCCTGCTCGTGAGCGCGCTCGGTCATGTCTTTTTGCCCGTGCCGCCCGCGCAGGTGCGGAGCACCGCGCAGAAGCTGCTCGCCGCATTGGAGCAGCAGCTCTCCGCCCTCTGCAGCCGGATCGACACGACCGGCCAGCTGACAGACGTGGACTGCGCGCAGATCCTTGACGCGGCAAAGCGCTTCATCGCGCAGCAACTGAACCCGGACGGTGAGCGCAAATGAGCGGCACAAAGGAGATCAAGGACCGCATCGCAAGCGTGCGTGACACGCAGAAGATCACGAACGCGATGTATCTCATCGCGTCAACCAAGCTGCGGAAAGCTCGCGCGGAACTCGACCGGACGCGGCCCTATTTTGACGCGCTGCGCAGCGAGATCAAGCGCGTCTTCCGCACGGTCGAGGGCGTGGAGAGCCGGTATTTCTATCCCGGCGACGATCATCCGCTCCGCGGAACCTATGCCTATCTCGTCATCACCGCAGACAAGGGTCTGGCCGGCATGTATAACCAGAACGTGCTGCGCGAGGCGCAGCGGCTTCTGAACGAGCACGCCGATGCGAAGCTCTTTGTCGTCGGCGAGTATGGACGGCAGTATTTTGCGCACCATCAGATCCCGGTCGAGCGGAGCTTCCTCTACACTGCGCAGAACCCGACCATGCAGCGTGCCCGCGAGATCAGCAGTACGCTTCTCGATTTCTACGACAGCGGGCAGGTGCAAAAAATCTTCGTCATTTACACCGACATGAAAAACGCCATGACGGAGGAGGCAAAGTCCACGCGGCTGCTGCCCTTCCACCGCCAGACGTTCGCGTCCAGACCGGAAGAAAAGGCGGTCAAGACGCCGTTCCGCTTTGAACCGTCTATCGAAACGGTTCTCGATACGCTGATTCCGAGTTATGTATCAGGCTTTCTCTATAGCGCGCTGGTTGACAGCTTTTGCAGCGAGCAGAACGCCAGAATGACGGCCATGCGCACGGCCAACGACAACGCCGAGGCGCTCTTGGCTACGCTTTCCTCCGATTATCAGCGGCTGCGGCAGGCAGAGATCACACAGGAAATTACAGAAATCACCGCAGGCGCAGCCGCGCAGCGGCGAAACGCAAGGGAGACGCAGACACTATGAATACAGGTAAAATTCTGACCGTTTCCGGCCCTGTCGTGGACTGCGGCTTTGAAACGGGGCAGCTGCCCGCTATCCGCGAGGCGCTGCATGTCACGCTACACGGCGAAGTTCGCGTGATGGAGGTCGTGCAGCAGCTTTCCGCGACGCGTGTGCGCTGTGTGCTGCTGGGCGCAAGTGAGCAGCTTTCACGCGGCATGCCGGTCAAGGCGACCGGCACCGGCATTCAGGTACCAGTCGGTGAAGCAACGCTTGGCCGGATGTTTAACGTATTGGGCGAACCCATCGACGGCGAGGGTGCCTTGCCCAGTGAGACACCGCAGTGGGAAATTCACCGCAAGCCCCCGGTTTTTTCTGAACAGCGCCCGGCAACAGAACTGCTGGAGACAGGCATCAAGGTCATCGACCTGCTGGAGCCGTATCCAAAGGGCGGCAAGATTGGTCTGTTCGGCGGCGCAGGCGTCGGCAAAACGGTGCTCATTCAGGAACTCATTCACAACGTCGCAACGGAGCACGGCGGCTATTCCGTCTTCACCGGCGTCGGCGAGCGCAGCCGTGAGGGCAATGACCTCTGGAACGAAATGCACGAGAGCGGTGTGCTGCAAAAGACGGCGCTGGTCTTCGGACAGATGAACGAATCGCCCGGCGTGCGCATGCGCGTAGCGCTTTCCGGTCTGACGATGGCCGAATATTTTCGTGATACCGAAAAGAAGGACGTTCTGCTGTTCATCGACAACATTTTCCGCTTTGTGCAGGCAGGCAGCGAGGTTTCGACGCTGCTTGGCCGCATGCCATCCGCCGTCGGCTATCAGCCGACGCTGGCGGAGGAAATGGGCGCGCTGCAGGAGCGCATCGCCTCGACCTCCAACGGCTCGGTCACGTCTGTGCAGGCCGTCTATGTCCCGGCAGACGATCTGACTGACCCGGCCCCGGCCACGACATTTACGCATCTGGACGCGACGACCGTTCTGAGCCGGAAGATTGCTGAACAGGGCCTCTACCCTGCCGTCGATCCACTGGCATCCTCATCCCGGATTCTGGAGGCATCCATCGTTGGGCAGGCGCATTATGAGACGGCCCGGCGCGTACAGGAGATGCTGCAGAAATACAAGGAGTTGCAGGACATCATTGCCATTCTCGGCATGGATGAGCTGAGTGAAGACGATAAGCTGACCGTCGCACGTGCAAGAAAGATCCAGAGATTCCTCTCCCAGCCGACGCATGTCGCGGAGAAGTTCACCGGCATTCCGGGCGTTTACGTCCCGCTGACCGAGACGCTGCGCGGGTTCCAGTCGATTTTGAGCGGCGATATGGACGCCTATCCGGAAGCCGCGTTCTATAACGTCGGCACGATCGACGAAGCCGTCCGCAAGGCGGAGCAGCTGCAGAAGGAGGCCTCCCTGTGAACAGCTTCCGCGTGCATATTCTGGCCGCCGACCACACGTTTTACGACGGTCCGTGCGAATCGCTGATCATCCCCGCACCGGACGGACAGTACGGCATCTGGGCCGGGCACGCTAACACAATCTGCGCGATCATCCCCGGCACACTGCGCCTGCGCGTCCCAGAGGGCGCGGAACAAATCGCAGCAGTCTCCTCCGGCGTGGTCAAGATTGAAGACAATGATGTGCTGGTACTGGTAGACTCGGCTGAACGGCCGGAGGATATCGACCGCCTGCGCGCACAGCACGCGGCAGACGCCGCGAAGGAAGCCATTCTGCAAAAATGCTCCATCCGGGAATACCGCGAAGCGCATCTGACGCTGGCACGGGCAATCGCCCGCCTGCACGTCAAGTCTCTCTCCGAACAATAGCCCATTCCCCTTTCTTTTGCCGGGGTCTTCGCAGCAAACTGCTGCGGGGCCCCGGCTTTGTCTTTTCGTCTTTCAGCGGCAGATACCAATGGCACACACGGCCGCAAAGGATACCTGTCATGAAATTTTTTTGTAAGCCTATTGACATTGTCCGTCTACTCGTGTAGAATGTTCCCATATTCTACACGAGTAGACAGGAGGTGTTGAAAACGGAAATTCCGAAAATCCACGAAGGAGAATATCGCTTCTGCCTGATTCTATGGAAGCATGAGCCGGTCACGGCAGCGCAGCTTGCAAAGCTTTGCCTGGAGCAGCTGGGCTGGAAGCGAACGACAACCTACACGATCATCAAGCGGCTTGGTGAGCGCGGAATCCTGAAAAACGAAAACGGTATTGTGACCGCGCTTGTTTCCAAGGATGAGGCGCAGGCCTGCGAGATTGACGACCTGGTCGAGAAAAAATTCGAGGGGTCTTTGCCTACCTTTATCGCCGCATTTACAAAACGGCAGGATCTGTCTGAGCAGGAACTTGACGAGGTACAGCAGATGATCGACCGCATCCGTAGAGGAGAAACACAATGAGCGCACTCTTTCTGAAAATTCTCAACATGAGCGTCTGCGCAAGCTGGATTGCAGCGGCGGTTCTGGTACTGCGGTTCTGCCTGAAAAGAGCGCCGAAATGGGTAAATGTGCTGCTTTGGGGCTTTGTTGCCGCGCGGCTGATCTGCCCGGTTTCCATTGAAAGCGCGCTGAGTCTGATTCCGCGCGCGGACGCCATCAGTTCAGCGGTTCTGACAGCGCCCGGACAAACAGCAGCCGCTCCAGTGATTGGCGGCGCAGCCGCTGCGGCGAACCCGCTTCAGACATGGATTCCCATCCTAGCGTGGGTCTGGCTTGCCGGCGTTGTCGTGCTTTTTCTGTACACCACCGTCAGCACGCTCCGGCTGCGCCGGAAGGTCTGCGAGGCAGTTCGTCTGCGGGGGAACATTTATCAGTCCGAGCAAGTCGCCTCACCGTTCGTGCTTGGGACGTTCCAGCCCAGGATCTATCTTCCCTACCGTATGGGCAGCCGCGACCAACAGCACGTCATCGCACACGAACAGGCCCATCTGCGGCGCGGCGATCACCTGTGGAAGCCGCTTGGCTTCCTGCTGCTGACGATTCACTGGTTCAACCCTCTGATGTGGCTCAGCTATGTGCTGTTGTGCCGGGATATTGAATTGGCCTGTGACGAAAAAGTAATCAAAGAATTGGGCTTCGAGCAAAGAGCCGATTATATGCAGGCACTTGTCTCGTGCAGCGTCAGCCGCCGCAGAATTGCGGCCTGCCCACTCGCTTTCGGCGAAATCGGAGTAAAGGAGCGTGTAAAATCTGTTATGAACTATAAAAAACCAACCTTCTGGATCATTCTGCTGGTCGTCATCGCCTGCATCGCTCTCGTGGTCTGCTTCCTGACTGACCCGGTGGACTCCAAGACGGAGGAACCGGCTGATACCATCGTTTCCAACACGGAAAACACCCCTGATTCGGCGGATACAACGCTGGAAGAATCCTCTCAGCCCACAGTCCCGAGCGAACCGGAGCAGCCTACCGAACAGGATGTGCTGAAAGGAGCCCTGTCCGCCGCTGAGGAAGCTGACACCTCGATTCTAGATGAACTAATCAGCAACGCGGTTCTGGACCACTATGCGGACGCTGTGCAGCCCGGACAGATCCATGTGGAAAGCCATGTCACTCTGGCGGAGGACAAACACGACACACAGTCCGTCACCGTATATCTGCTTGTTCTTCAGGAAACCTACAGTGTGGACGGCGAATCGCTGACGCTGGAGAATGGAAGCTATATTCCCACGGCGATCACGTTCTCGCTCAGTACCTCCGGCGGCGCGCCGATAGAATACTGGGAGCCCAGCGACGGCAGCTATTCCGACGACATCCGCGCCAAATTCCCGTCCGCAGCGGCAGACGAAGCGCTGCAGAACGATCAAGCGTATATCGAGGATTTGAAAACCGTGTGCTATCAAAAAGCGCTCGAAGCAAAGAATGGCGCTGCGTCCTGATACCCTATGCCGGAAGACGCACCAGATCGGTTTGAGGCATGGCTGGATGAAACGAACCGGATCGTATCTTTTCATGAAATTCCAGACAGCCGGTATTACAGCACAGAAGCATCTGACTTCTGGCAGAGAATCACCAGCCTGATTCTGGCCGGATATCGGGTACAATAAATTCGGACAAGAAGCGCCGAAGAGAAATTTTTGGTTCTCTCCGGCGCTTTGTTCTTTCAAGTCTTCATAAATCCGCAGCAGTCAATCTCGGATAGTTCCTGAAACCCGGCAGACTGATAAAATACCCTGGTTTCCGGTGTATTGTCTGTCACAAGTTCGATCTGCCGCACATCGGCATATCGTTCAAGTACTGCCCGCAGCAGCGCAGAGCCGATTCCCTGCCGCTGATAGTCCGGACGCACCAGAATATCCTGCACAAATATAATGGTATGTCCGTCGCCCACCGCGCGAACCAGCCCCAGAAGCGTTGTTCCTTCATAGGCTGCCAGCGTCAGCAGCGAGTTTTCAAAACCTTTCCGCAGCGTATCCGGAGCATCCGTATAGGCAGTCCAGCCTACCTCTGCATACAGCCGTAGAATCTCCGCTTCCTTGTATTCTGTATAGTCTTTGATTGTCATATAAGCAACCTCCAGTTTCTGCATTCTGAATATTGCTTTTTTTAGCGCAGCCGCATGCACATCCCTCCGTATGATTTCATCAACGCCAGCCGATACAGACTGTTTCAGCGCAGCTTTGCCTGCCGCAGCGCGAGGATGCGGTTCATTTCGTTGGACACGATCATGTAGCCCTCATCAACACCCATACCGGGCTTGGCAAGGATCTGCACCGGCTGGGTCGCCATGGCGCAATGGACACAGACCTGGGCCGAGCGATCTGTTTCGTTACAGGTGCCGCCCTGATAGGCACCGATGCCGTGTGCCTTGCAGTAGAGCACCGCCTCAATGGTATTGTTGATGCCGCCGAGGTCGGGCGTCTTGATCTGCACCATGTGGCCGGCTCTGCGGTCGGCAAATTCCCGGATGTCTTCGAGCGTGTTGCACCATTCGTCGGCGACCAGTTCGACCTGAATTCCGCGGCGGTCTAGTTCCGCTGTCAGTCCCGCAAGCGCAACGATCTGCGTTTCGCGGTCGCAGTCACAGTCCATCGGGCCTTCGATGCGCAGATGGAAGGGCTTTGCCGCCTGCTCCAATTCTGCAAGATAATCTGCCATGGCAGCATAATTGTTGTTTCCGAACGCAGCGCCGATGGTGCCGTAGACGTCGATGTGCAGGACCGGCTGATAGTTCTCGTCCGCGCGCATGGTCAGGATGCGGCCGCGCAGCCATTTGACATACTCCAGCAGCTTTTCGCCGTGCTCTCCAAGCTTGGTCTGCACGTTATTAATAAGCGCATGCGGCAGCACCTGCGCGCGCTTGATGATCATCTTGTCGGCGTTGTCATAGCGGTCGTCGCCGGACTGCGTAAAGATGGGGATCGGCGTCTGGCTGACCGTGCAGCCGTATTCGTCCGCAACGACCTCGCACATCAGCCGTCCCGTTGCCTTTGCGACCGCGTCCAGAATGGCCTGCGAGACGCCGTAGCGGATGGCCGTGTGCAGGCGCTTACCGTTTACCTCGATGGCCTCCATCTGCGCGCACAGGCCGCGGAAATCATCCGCCTCCCGACCCAGAAGCATCGGGCGGACATACTGCTCAATGATGGGGATAAAGTCCTTCGCCAGAAACAGCGGGTCGCGTCCGCCCGCGCCGGAATACTGCACCGCCGCACAGTCGCCGAAAGCAATCTGTCCGTCTTCCAGAATGATCATGACCGATACGGCCTCGCCCTTCATGCGTACGGCGGAAAACCCCTCCGTGACAGGCTGGCCGATGTAGAACATACCGTCGTGACCCGCGCCGCGCTTGATGGCACGCTGATCGTCAAAATAAAATCCTGTGCTGCCCGCAGCGCACACAACATCCTTGATCTTCATTTTCTGTTCCTCCTTCATTTATCTGGGCCGCCCGACCAGACGGCCCTTGCTGATGGCGTAAACGTCGTCGGTTACCATCTGGAACGTCGCCTTCCGGTGCTCAAAAGCAGCACGCTCCGCGATTTTTCCCATGTGGTAGTCCCGAAGTTCCTTTGTAAACGGGAGATTGCCCATGTTCATGATGCGCACCGCGCCGTCGTTGTCGCGGCACGGCAGCATCTGGCCGGCGTTATAGCGGCAGGGCGCAAACGGCACGTCCAAAACGCCCGCCTTCACGCCGCGGCACACACCGAGCGCAATATCGCCTCTGCCTAGTTCAAAGCATTTGTCAACAATACAGCGCGTCTCCTGCCGGATGATCTCCATCTCTTCATCCAGATGCGTGTTGGCAAACGTCTGCTCAGACATCATGCTGACGACCTGCCGCGTACAGCGCAGGCCCTGCGCGTTTGCCTCCATCGTCGGGATGCCGATGGCTTCGTGCGGGCTTTTGACAATGACCTTCGTGGCCTTGGAGAGCGCCGCGATCAGCGCGCCGGTCGAAATAACGCCGAACGCCTTCGCCTCATCTGCCGGGAAACCGCCCATCCACTGGTGCAGCACCGTCGTGACAAACACGTCGTGATAGCCGTACTTCGCCAGATATTCTTCCGTCAATTCCTCAAGCGTGCGGACTGCGGCGACATCCTGAATCAGATTGCCGCACTGACCGTATCCGACTGTGATGTTCTTCACGCCTTGCTCCGCCGCAAGCAGCGCCTCAATGATGGCGGCAGAATGGGAAATGCAGGGCGGCACAAGCGTGCCGGTCAGCGGTCCATACGGCTCGCGGTTGATGGAAACGCCCATCTCTTCATACAGCCCGGTCAGCCGGTCAACATACTGCCAGTTGGCGATGGTCGTCTCCATCGGGACATTTTTGCAGTAGGGCAGATTGTAGGAGATGCCGCCGCCCTCATAGCTGGTGAAGCCGCCCGCATAGGCAATTTCGGTCAGAAGCCGCGCATCCGGGGTACCGTGGCGCACCTGCACCGGTACATTGACACTCTCCACAACCCTCCGGCAGCCGTAGACGCCGTGGTTGACGGCCGGGAAGCCGTTGAGCATGGCGCGGCCCTCTTCCTGGGAGGCCTTGATGCCCTCTTCGGCCTCGGTATAGCGATTCTGCCGGGTGTAGCTGTCAATGGTAGTAGGCAGCAGGTCGGCCTCGCCCTCTTTCTCCAGATACTGTAGTAGTTTGATGTGTTCCTCCAGAACCGGCACACCGGCGCGCGGCTGGATGAGCGTTTTATGCTCTTTTTTCGCTTCGATCAGCCTGGCGGAAAAATTGCGGCTTGGCTTCTGCTGCTTCTGATATACCGCAGCCTCCGTCAGATCGACGTCCCGGCCTGTCGGCCACTGCTGCAAAACCTCCTGCCGCATTGCCATGAATTCCCCTTCCGGGATCTTTCTGTTCTGAATTTCCATCAGTTGATCTCCTCTTTCATGATTTGGAGCGCGATCTCCGGCTCACGCTGCGAGAGCAGGCCCATCGCCGCCAAAATATAATGTTTGTCCAGAATGATATCCGCCTTTTTCGGGCGGAGCGACATAGGAGAAGCCGGGTCATAGCAGGCAAAGCGCGCAATCTGCCGCGCACGCTGCGAATGGATGAGACTTCCGCCCGTCACGACGACCCTGCGCACCTCGCTCAGATCCTTTCCGCTCTGCACGAAGGTCTGTCCGAGCATCGTATACGTTTCTTCGAGCGTACCGGCGTGGCGCGTCACAGCAGTCTGCACGGCCATGGAGGCAACTGCGTAATCGAGCCGTTCCAGTTCCGTGTCGTGCTCCGGCAGCGTCTGCGTATTGTGCGCGAGCAGCTGCACGAGCGTCTCCACCCGCTCCGGCGAAAGCCTGGAAAGTTCCGCCAGCCGCTGTGCGCCCGCCGCAGCCAACACGCCCTCGATGGAATAGCGCATACCGATATCGCCCTCCACCGTCCGCTTGGCATACGGTTCCGGCAGGCCCTTGTAGACCCGGTTCATCTGCCGGGGCATGCCTTCGGCAATGGAATACACATCTGTTGTCGCACCACCGACATCCACGCCGATCAGTTCGCCGATGCCGGGCGTTTTGTCCGTTCCCTTTGCCAGCAGCGTCATGGCCTGCATGACCGCCGCAGGTGTCGGCATCATCGGGCCGCTCATCTGCTCCGCAGCGGCGCTCAGTCCCTTCGCCTGCACGATGCGACGCAGGAAAATGCTGCGGATAGTCTTCTGTGTGTCCTCTGTTTTGAGCACGCCAAACTTCGGCATGACGTTTTCGCAGACGGACACCTCACAGCCCTCCAGCGCCTTCCGGCACTGCTGCATAGCCGTGCGGTTCCCTGCCAGAACGATGGGAAACTGCGGCCGGATCGTCGCCAGCATCTGCGCGTTATGAATGACGCAGGCACTGTTGCCGCCGTCTGTACCGCCGACCAGAAGGAAGATGTCCGGGTTTACGCGCTGAATCGTCTCCAGATCATCCTGCGTCAGTTCAAACGAAAACTGCCCGACGATCTTCGCGCCCGCGCCGAGGCTTGCCAGCCGCGCGGCCTCCATCGTCAGCTCCGGCACAAGTCCGCTGACCATCATCCGCAGGCCGCCCGCCGCCGAGGAGCAGGCATACGACTGCGCAAATGTCAATGGCCCCGTCTGCGCAAGCAGCGCGTCCAGCGCCTTCTGAAAGCCGATGCGCACGTCTTCGGCGACCGTCGTATACGACTGTGCTGTGCCGAGAATTCGGGCCGCATCCAGATCAACGGCAGTCAGCTTTGTATAGGTACTGCCAAAATCCGTCAATAATACAGGCTTCATTGCGCCCCCTCTTCGTGATACAAAATCTCCCGCAGCGCAGCGATGGTCGTCTCCGGCGGCGTGCCAGGCGGAAAGGCACGGTCAAAGCCCATGGCCTTGAAGCGCTTTTCCACGTCTGCGAAATCCTGCTTGCCGACGACAATATTCCCGCCGACAAGCAGCGGAATCCCGGCAAGACCAGCTTCGTCGCACTTTTCCCGCATGCCGCGGCAGTCCAACTCGCCCTGTCCGTAGAGCGAGGATACCACGATGGCGTCCGCGTCCGCTTCGATCGCGGCCTCGATATACTCCTCCTGCGAGACCATGACGCCCAGATTTACAACATCAAAGCCCGCCTCGGTGAACGCGTGATAGAGGATCTTGTTCCCAACCGCGTGCACGTCCGCGCCGATGACGCCGATGATGAGTACCTTTTTCCGTTCTTCGTTCATAGCTGCACCTCACCTCATACTCCGCTGCCGCACGCTTCACGCTGCCGCATACTGTCAAGATAGTTCTGTCTTCCGATCTCATAAAGGTTATTGCCCTCGCTGTCGATGATGACCGTCACAGGGAAATCTTCCACATACAGCCGCCGTACAGCCTCTGGGCCGAGATCGGGATAGGCGATGACCTCCGCTTTTTTGATGCACTGGCTCAAGAGCGCGCCGCAGCCGCCGGTCGCGCCGAAATAGACGGCGCCGCAGGCGCGGATCGCCTCTATGACCGCCTCGCTGCGCTTGCCCTTGCCGATCATGCCGGTCAGGCCCTGTCGCAGCAGCGCCGGGCTGTAGGTGTCCATGCGGTAGGAGGTCGTCGGCCCGGCCGAACCGATTGCCTGCCCCGGCTTTGCCGGCGTCGGGCCGACAAAATAGATGACCGCGCCGCGCATATCAAACGGCAGGGGCTGCCCCGCTTCCCGCAGCGCGCAGAGG
>OKVK01001527.1_pt1 | contig 11786 bp, 10 predicted proteins | sample 1604771 | NCBI WGS metagenome assembly OKVK01 (sample SAMN01760906, study PRJEB22395) | human gut metagenome | reverse complement strand
CCACCTCTATCAGGTGGCGATACTTTTTTGGGCAGGCGAGTTATTTGCCTGATACGAAAAATAAGAATAAAAAAGAAATGGAACTGATTTATTTCAGATCCATTTCCGCTTTTTATTCTTATCTTATAATATCTTCAATAGGTTTCCAAATATCATTATTCATGACATTTTCATCCCATTCAGTATTTGATATATATATTTGAGAACCAACAGCTCTTACAAATCCCCATTTAACTTCTGCAACTCTCTCTGCATAATGCTTCAACGCTTCAAATTTCTTACTTGCATATCCATCAATATTGTTGGAACTACCATCCGAAGTTATTCCACCCTTCGCCTCAATAATCCAAACATCACCATTTTCAGTTTGAACGATATAATCTGGATAGAAATGATTTCTTCTAAATGCTTTTCTATAAACGATTCCAAAATATTCATCACCCTTATCACCATTCTTATAAACATGTTTTACAGGATGCTTATCATCTTCACACCATTGCTCAAATGCAATTTCAGTGCAAGTTCTATTTGGAGCAATTAGAATATTATTTCCGTATCCCTCAAAAACATTTGTGTTCATATTTTGGGTTGAAGCAATTTTCTTATGCTGTTTATAGTATTGGTATGGAGGTATACTCCATTCTTTTTCAAGAACTTCTGTCTCTTTAACATCAGCAATTTTATTTTCATCAATCTTACTAAACAATTCAACTAATCTATCTCTATTATTTACAAGAAATGCATTATATTCTCTTAAAGTCATCCCTTCTAATAATTTATTCTCAGCTTCAAAATCTTTTTCTTCCTGCGAGAACAATGACATCTGCATATCCTGTGGACCAAAAAGAACCCTTAACGCATTATTGGAAATATTTTCATCAATACCAATAGCTCTTGCAATCCTTCTCTTAGCATCTCTGATAATGAAACCATCATCATGATTGTTAATCTGGTGTTCACCGCCAAAGATGGAATTAAGTTTCGTCATATCGTGAGTGGTTCTTGCTACACCTTCTATAGCCGAAGTTTTAAGCTTAGTACCAAACATATATCCCTTACTTACTTCCATTTCTCTTTTATCAAGCTTACCATCATGATTCAAATCACATTCCGAAAGCATCTGTTCTCTAACAACCTTTACAACAGCTTCTGGATTAACCGATATTCTATCGTTGCCATCAAGCATTTCCCTTGTTAGCGTCACATTAAATACATCAGATTTTTTCTTGTACTGATATGTATAGAAGCTATCGCTAATACTACTTGTTAAACCTTCCGAGAACTGGCTATCAAGTGTATATAAATAACAGCAATCCAATAAATCACTATCGTAATGCTCTCGCTCTGGCATTCTTCTAATTCTTCCAACGGTTTGAATATTAAACCTTTCAGTTCCACCCTCACGAAGTTTTACAAGAATCTTTGCTCTAGGACAATCCCATCCTGTTGCAATCGCTTGTTTGAACAATAAGAATCTGTATTCTCCATTAAGTTTTGTAATTTCTTCTGGTTTATCTGGATGATCTCCGCTAAACCAAGAAGCAACAAAACCGGATGATTCTGGATACCCCATATCATCAAGTGCCTGTTTTACTCTATCAATCCATTCCTGATTTCCATTAGGGAACTGAATAACAACAAGCGGATTAATGTCTAAACCACGCTTTTCATACTCTGCCTTAACCTGTTTTCTTTTCTTATCTGCCAACTCAAGAAGCATTAAATCATCATCAAGATTATTATTCTCCTGTATTGCCTGTGTAACGCCCTCATTAACTGATATTCCCATAGCAATAAGACCAGCTTTAATAACTTCATCATCTGAAATAATTTCCACATGGTCTGCTATGGTTACAGGTGTTGCTGATATTCTAAGAACATGCGCAGGATGAATATTAGCTACATATTGATTTGCTGTATTCCGATATTTATGTTCCTCATCAATAATCATAAATATGTCAATATTAGAATTATGACATGCATAAATCTTTGACATAAAATCTTTATGTTCACCCTCTTTCAGAACAACATTTGACTTACTATTGATTTTATCCCAATTAATAAAAAACACTTGCCCACTAGGGTTTTGCTCATTTATAAAAGAATACACATCACCAAACTGAATACCAGATGTGAGTTCTTCGAAACTATCTTGTGATTGTTTCTGTAATCCTCCTGCACCAGGACACAACCAAAGAAACACTGTATTGGGGTTTTCATCAAGATAATCGTCTATAAATTTACACGCTATTACTGTTTTACCCGAACCTGTTGGAGCATACAAGACCATTTCTTCGTGGTCAGCACATTTATTCAACAAATTCTCTTCATGTTTCGTTTGAAAATCGAAAAGTCTTCCAATAAACACTATTCCACTGCCTCCCTTAATTCTTGTCCAAAAAATTCTCTTGGAATATATTTAAATCCTTTATTTCTTAGCAACTCTAATTCTTCTGCATTTAAGATTATATTCTGATTTAACCATATTCTGCGAATTGATGAATATTTTGAATCGTCCATAATATATTTATTTATGTCATCCTTATTCAAAATCAAAACATTTTCTTTTCCGTCTATTTCTAATGCATTTTGCAGCTCAATCATTTCTTTTATATGTAAACACAATGCGTTACTTAATAAATAGTCCTTAGGTTTTCGAGGCGTCCAGTCACACTTAAGATACTTAATATTGCAATCAAATCCTTCTGACATTTTTATTGGTTTGCCATCTATTCCATTGACTAAATATTCCCCTTTTAACTTTTTCCCTTGAAAATCAATACCTTCAATACTTCCTCTCGTTCTTGGCCAAGTAACCATATGAGCAATACCATAAGCTTCCCATTCAGCATCCCCTTTTTTATATCCAGCCTTAACTAATTGCTTTTCTTCCTTTGCAGAACATTCATTATTTGTCACCATAATGCATTTACGATTTCCGCCATCAGTTTTATTCAATAAATTAACAGCATGCTGCGTTGTTCCTGACCCTGCAAAAAAATCTAACACTATTGCTTCTGGTTTGTCTTTTACAAAAAATGAAATAGCATCAAAAACGGAATATAAAGACTTGGGATAAGAAAAAGACCGTGCATCTAAAATTTGATTCAATAAATTAATTCCATAATCTGTTGCATTATGCCGCTTTAAATTCCAAACCGTTTTTGGATTAACAACCTTCGGAACAGAATCTATTCGTTTCAAATCAAGAACTCCATCTTCTGTTTTTCCACCAACAACTATTTCCCCTTCTTCAATCCTCTTTTGTAAGCCTGAAGGTATATAATTTAATAACCATCTACCACTTTTCTCCTGACCCACTACTCTAACATATCCTTTTTCTATCCATTCTCTAGTAGTTTTAGGTACAGCCCTCCATGATGATTCTTCACCATTTTTACGAACTGGGAATACAGCTGTCAAACCTTCGTATTTCGGGAATTCATCCTGTCCACAATTAACATCAAGTGGTTCTCCTACTTTAATAATCTGCTTTTTTTCCTCATCAATATATATAGGATAAAACTGATTATTATGATTATATCTAAGATTATTTGTACGATTATATGAATCCCACACTCTTCCTTTTCTCGACTCATCAGTATTTCCTAACATATTATCTTCTGTTTTAACTACCGATGCTTTACCTATTCTACAAATATAAACATATTCGTCCACTCTTGAAAATTCATTTGCTCGATTTGTTCCTCTTGGATTTATCACATCTGTAATCATTTGAATTTTTGCTTCTGGGAATAATTCTTCTAGAAGACATCCCAAGTGTAAATATTCCTTCTCATCTATTGTGCAAATCAAAACAGAATCATTCGGGTTCAGCAATTTTTTTGCCATCAACAGTCTTACCTTCATCATTGACAGCCATTTACTATGTCTATAAACATCTTCTTTTACAACATAATTGTTATTATACTTCCAATCCTTAGCACCTGTATTATAAGGTGGGTCTATATATATACACGAAATCTTACCTCTATGTGTTTTCTCAAGAAGATAAAGGGCTTGCAAATTATCACCTTCTATCAAAAAGTTCCATGGATTTTCTATTTTTTTACAAATTCTTCTTTGTCTATCCTCACACAAAACAGGAATATTTTCTTTCAGTAATTCATCAACTTCCTCAGTATGTTCTTCAAATACTAATCCAAATTTTTTGTCTTTAATGTGATTCTCAATTTCATTAAATGCTCTCACGGATGCATCATCCGAATGTTCCTTCTTTAATTTCTCAAGGAAAGCTATCATCTGGTCTCTTTTTTGTTTTGTAATATTTGCCATTAGACCTTCTCCTTCTAAAATATATGCAATTAGGAGGATAGAAGTTTCCTTCCATCCTCCCATTATCATACTATTGAGCATGTTCTCTTTTTAATATAATTTTGCTCCTGCTGGAATATGGTTATCTACCATAATCAGATGCAGTTCTTCATCCTCTGAATCTTTAAGGTTGTTTACTGCTGAAAGTAACATACCACAGGATTCAATTCCCATCATTGCTCTAGGTGGAAGGTTTGTAATAGCAATAAGTGTCTTTCCAACTAATTCTTCTGGTTCATAATATGCATGAATACCAGAAAGGATTGTTCTATCTACACCTGTACCATCATCAAGAGTAAACTGTAAAAGTTTTTTGCTCTTTGGTACTGCTACACATTCCTTAACCTTAACCACTCTAAAATCTGATTTTGAGAATGTATCAAAGTCAACTGTTTCCTCAAACAATGGCTCAATCTTTACATTTGAGAAATCAATCTTCTCTTCAACGGTCGCAATCTGGTCGCAATTTTCTGTCGAATTACTCTTAGCTGCCTTATTTTCCTGCTTATCTGAGCCTAACGACTTCATCGTCGGGAGCTTTTTCGCTCTTGCTGTAAAGGTCTGTAAGATGATTTGTATTTCTTTAAATCATTACAGCAATTTCTGTACTAAGATGCATTAAAATAGTCAATTTAAAACCATTATTTAGTCATATATTAGTCATATTAAATTTTTTTGGTCAATTGCCTAGCCCTCAAATCAGAGGACTCTTTTCTATATTATATCGTTGTTTCTAAAATACATCCATGTTCTTGGCAAGTTTCTCCAAAGCCTCTCTAGTAACCTCCGGATTTGCCTCCGCATAAATGTTCATGGTTGTGCTGACATCTGCATGTCCCATTACTTCTTGAATAACTTTTACATTGGTTTCGTTCTCACAAAACCTTGAAGCAAATGTGTGTCTAAAAATGTGACATGAAAACCTGGGCAACATTATAGGTTCTCTCTTCTTTTTCTTTGCCTCTACCTCTTCTTCAGCATTGTGAGTATCAACGATTCTCTTGATTGCACGATTTACTGCCTGCGGATTATGTGGATTTCCAAACCGATTAGTAAATATAAAGTTTGTCATTCCATCAACCTCTGCAACACAAAAACCTTCTTCCTGCTGACGCTGGTATTCAGACTTGAGCACTTCATACACCGGTCCCATCATTGGAATTGTCCTTATTCCTGCTTCTGTTTTAGGTTCTGAAACCCTAAACTCACACTTGAATGAATTGTCAGATCTTGTGTAATAAGTAAGACTATGGTTAATATTGATTGTTCGTTTCTTCATATCAACATCGTCCCATCTGATGCCTATTGCCTCACCGATTCTGCATCCAGTTCCAAGCAGAAATACAAAAAACGGATACCAATGGAAGAAAAACGGATTCTTCGCAACATAATCAATAAATTCTCTCTGCTGCTCTACTGTCAGTGCTCTTCGACTCTTTCTAGCACCACCATTTCTTTTTTTCACCTCGGCATAAGCTCCATCTACAGGATTTCTTCTTATTATATCATCTCGTACTGCCAGCTCAAATGTAGGTCGCAATACAGTATTGATACTCTCCAAAGTATTTACCTGCAATCCTTTGTTCGTAATCAAATCCGTATAGAAAAATAAGACATCAGAATACTTTACATCCTTAATCTTTTTCTTTCCAAAAGTATCCCTGATAAAATGATCCCATGTATATAAGTAATTTGCCTTTGTAGTACTTCGCAACTCCGTCTTGGTAGAAATATATCTATCAAACAGAAAATTCACATCTGCACTTCCGGCAACATATACATTTAATCCGTCCATCTGGTCACGAACAAGTTCGTCTTCTTTCTGCCTAAGTGTTACAAGAGATTTCGCATATATCGTCCTTTTTTTCCCTAATGGATCAGTATAAATATATGAATACCTGCCATCTGTTTTACGATAATGCTCTCCTTTTCGTAATACTCTTCCTTTACCATCTTTTCTACAAGCCATCTTTTCTCCTTTCTCAAAAAGAAAAGAGCCTGCATTACTTCTGGTCAGCCATTAGTTTCTCTAATACTGCCATTTTAACTACTTGCGTCATAGTCATGTTATGATTTTTGGTGTATTCAAGCAACAATTCATGTTCTTCACCATTCAGTCTGATTGTAACCTTCTTATCAGCAGGTTTTTCAGCCTTTGGTCGTCCCATCTTTGCCAATATATCACCTCCATCTGAACATAGTATACTTTATGTCCGACATAAAGTCAAGTATATTAATGCAAACTCTTTCATATTCTTTTTAATTTATTTGTAGAATTCCTCGTCTTCTATATGAAATGTCTCCAGATATTCATCAAGAATATCAAGGTTCACCAGCACCAGTCTATTCATCTTATAACATGCTTTCGCATCCTTTTGCTTGAATCTTGATAATCCCTTATTCTTCGGCTCCGACTGATGAATGGTACTCTTGCGATAGGACTTCTTTCTATCCGTATCAGTTACCTTTGCACCAGCTGTCTTAGGACCTCTCTCTACTGTATAGATGTTACTCCCCTTAATCTTGGCTCCCTTCGGTTCGTGGGCATGAATCTTGGCTTTCTCCTTGGTGTGAATGACCATCGGTTTGTCATCAACCTTTCTAATTTTCAATTTTCTCACCTCCTACTTTGAAAAATAAAATAAGCCGCTAGGGAGCAAAAATTACTCCTTAACGGCTATGTAAAATCATTCAATATTCAATTATTAAAAGCAACATGAAACTGAAATTTCACGCAGACTATTCCTATACCGTAATGTCTATTCTGACCGATGATTTCTTCTCACCAAAATGCTTTATTTCGATATCCTTCATTTCCTCTATAACATCTTTTTCAATTTGGTGAACATCACTTAATTGTAAATCTCGCTTCGAATCATTTACTATTTTTGCTGCCTCATCTACTGAAACAGTTGTATCTGATGTTAACTGTTCAGACATTTCAGTATCGTTTGAATCCTCTGCAACCTGCCCCTTTTCTATAGATGTCTCTACAATTTCCTCTTCTGTTGGCAAATCCCTATATTCTGTACTTTTTACAAATCTTGTGAATGACTCTACAGCTCTAAAAGTATTTCCCATGATACGTTGAGCTTCCTTAAGCTTTTCACTCTTTGGAATATTTGGATTATTCACGATACTTTTTAGTTCTGCCAAATTTCCATTCATCTCATTTACTTGAAGCCTTTGAGCCTCTTCTTTTGTCTTACATCTCTCCAACCTACGCTCATAAGCTTCTTGTTCCATTCTTGCCGCTTTATATTCCATATAGGCTTTAGGGTCTTTCTGACGAATAGCATCTTCTTCTGAAGCTGTTAATTCTTGACCGCTTGCAATCTTGTTATAAATCTGACTATATGCAGAACTTTCTTTGTCTCGCTCAAGTTGCTCTCGGAAATGCTGAATCATGCTTTCTTCCTGACTTGTTACAGTCATACCCTCTTGCTTCTTTACAACATCCCCGGTAGCCTTCTTTTGCTCCCAATCATTTACTAACTGCATCTGATTCACAGCGTTTCGTATTGTACCTGCAATCATAGCACACCTCCAATTCCCGGTTAATGCTACGATTAAATAGTGATATCAAACTTCATACCCTGTGTTGCCTTTTCTTCTGTTATCTTACTCCAATCCAGTTCAGAAATCTTTTCAAATAATTCTTCTTTTGAATTTGCCTGAATTGTAGTCCGCTTAACAGTTACATCCTTCTTTTCCTGCTTTTTCTCCTCTGCACGTTTTTCCTTTAATTCTTCAAGCCGTTCTTTCTGCTTTTCTGTAATCTTCTCCAAATCAGCAAAAAGTGTCATCTTTCCATCATCATCAAAGGACATAGTTAACTTATTTAATACAGTTCCACTATTGTCTGTCGTTCCCCAAGCACGTTCAAACCCAAACTGTTCATTGATTTTATCTGACATCTCAACTGCAGTTTTTACCGTAGACAATTTTTCCCGTGCATATTTCTCATCGGATGCCATTCTTTCAAGTTCAGCACTTGAAAAAACAACTGTAAATTCCTTATCGCTTTGGTCTACTAATCCTCTGAAATCATCGCCTTTATCAGCAATAATAAAATCGAAATCCGCATTATCCTTACGCAATGTTTCCAGATATTTCTGTGCCTTAGAAGATAACTTATCTTCGCTGGATTTTATTTTCTGTGCATTGGGCTGCACATCTTTTGCTTTCTCTGTGTTATTTTGCTTACTAACAGTATTGCTCTTATAATAATCTGTTACCTGTGTTAAATTAGCTGCTCTAATCATGGTATCATCCTCCTTGAAAATTGATACAGAAATCCGTTTCTATATCTGTAATATCGGCACTTTATATCCAAAAGTTAATAGTGCGTAAAATTCAAATTTTCTTTTCCCTAATAATTACAAATATTCCTTGGAAATTGCTTCCACACCATACATTTCCATAAATGCATCCAGGTCCGCTGCATCCCCAATCAACATATTCTCGTCAAAGTGTACGATAAGCATATCTTAAAATCCAGCCACATGTTCTCCGGTACAAATGATACATTTTAGAACTGCTTCCTTATTTATTTTTCATATCGAATCTTATATGCTTTCTTCTTAAAAATAGGGAATATCTAATTTATTATCATCAAGGTCGGACATTCATCCGACCTCTTGATTATACTATAGATTCTATAAAAATTCATCTGTTATCACTGCAGCATTGCTTCTTTTTTCTTCTGTTCCGCAATCTTCTCATGAATGTTGGTATTATACAGCCTGTACAAATCCGTATCCTTGCTGATCTGATTATCAAAGGGAATTACTACCGAACCACACTTAATAAGTCCCATTCCAGAGGCGGTATTAGTTACGAACCGAAGCTGTGCCTCTGATACCCCGATAACCTCCGCCATCTTTGAACTGTCTGTATTTGCCTGCTTCAAGAGTGCCACAAACTCAGAGTTTGCAAGCATTGTGGTTGCTGTGTAATTCTGCAACAGATCGACAACATTCTGCGTGATACCGGTACAAAGACCTCCCTGCTTTCTTACCTTCTTCCAGAGCTGCTGCAGATATTTTGCAGAATACTCCGAATTAAGCAGGACATGGAACTCATCAATATAGAGCCATGTTGCCTTGCCTCGCTTACCATTCTCAACAATCCTGTTCTGAATGGACTCCATCATAACAAGCATTGTGATAGGACTAAGCTCTGTACCTAAGTCCCTGATGCCATAGACTGTAAATCTGTTATCCACATCCACATTTGTCTGGTGGTTGAAGATGTTAAGCGAACCATTTACAAAAAGTTCCAAAGACAATGCAATGTCTTTTGCCTCGTCCTCCGGCTGTGCCATGAGAATATCGTAAAAATCACTCATTACCGGGATATACTTCTCTTTGCTCCTTGCAATGTCGATATACAGCTTTCTCACACAGCGGTCAATGATTGACTTCTGTCTTGAATTTAAGCTGTCTCCGATACACTGCTCACAAAGACCAAGCATAAACTCGCCTTTTTCTCTTACCATTCCCTTGGAATCATTCGGATCAAGGCTCCACACATCCATCTCCAGCGGATTCACATAGTTATCCGTGTAGGTGGACATATTTACCACTGTTCCACCATAAGTCTCAGCAATATCAAAGTATTCGTTCATTGGATCTATAACGATTATTTCATCATCTCCCGACAAGAATACGCTGCCCATTTCCATCTTGCAGAAGAAGGATTTACCGGAACCCGGCACACCAAATACAAAGCCATTTCCATTGATGAGCTTCTTTCTGTTACCGATATTCACATTCTTGCTGATCTGGTTGATGCCATAATAGTTTCCTGTGCTGTCATTTAATTCCTGCACATTAAATGGCATAAGCACCGCAAGTGACTGGGTAAGAAGTGTACGCATTGTCTCCACCTGTCTTACACCAATCGGAAGTGCTGTGTTGAGTGCTTCCCTCTGCTTTAAGTAGTGTGTATCAATCGTGCAACTGTTACGCTTTCCGATAGTCTCCACAGTCTCACATACACTCTCAAGCTCCTTCTTGCTTTCTGCCATAAGAATAATGGTTACTCCCACAAAGAAAAGGCACTGGTCATTCTCACGGACATCATCCATGATTTCCTCAATCTCCTTTTTCTCCGTCCTTTTGGCATATGAGATTTCCGTAGAAAAATCGTTATTCTTATTACGGACTCTCTGCTGCTTAATGATATCCGACTCAATACCAAGGTATTTCTTCTGAAGCACCTTTGTTGTCAGATCCTTGGGAACAGGCACCACATCAATGCTCGTGATGGAATGAACCGGAAGGGAAGTAATCTCATTGATGAATCTGTCTGACAAACTGCTCGGATACTTTTTGATAAAAAGTGCCTTGCAGAATTTACTCTCATCCTCAAAATGGTCCGGGAAATATTTCACCATTCCATTACATAGATCATTTCTAAAATCTGGCCCGACCTTCTTAGCCTTTTTGATATCAAAATCAAAACTGCCCTCATCTCCAAGATGATAATAGTCATAGAGCACTTTCAGTCTCTCATTTCCATTAAGTGGTACAATGTCTGCACCAAGCTCAATGAAAGCCTTGTGTATCGTTGCCTCAAGGGTTGCAAACTGTGCCTTTGCCTCCTCGAAGTTCTTTCTCTCAATCGTGATTGTCAGGTATCTCTCCTGCTCAATCCCCTGTCTGCCCTCAATAATCTTCTCCTCAATGATGTCATTGTAGATTCTTCTATAATTGTTGAAGCCATCGTTTTTCTCAGCAATCAGAACCTTGTCACGGAGTTCATCCATGTTTTTGTTCTTATTGTTGATCGTAATCTTATAATTACAGTCCAGCGAATTTAAGAACTTGCAGTATCTCTCAAATATGCCGATCTGCTCATCCTCCGTTGCTGTTGTGTAATTGATGTCCTGAAAGCGGTAGCATTTGGAATACTTATTTTTGCTTACTTCAAAAATGCCGTTTTCAGCCACCGCCATAATCTCTATGGTTTCCTGAATGGATTTAGGTGTCTTATACAAAGGCTCACTCGCCTTCTTTAATAACTTAAATCCGTCTGTAAATAAACCCATGTCTCTAACCTCGCTTTCTTATAATGAAAGCCCGCCGGGAACTTCACCCTGCGGGCTGTGTTCCCGACCTTGCGGTCAGATACTATTCGTTTCTAATGCATTGCCTTATATGCTGCAATGCCTGCTACTGCCGCCACAATGACTGCGACAAGTCCAAGCAGCATATTTCTCGTCTTTTTCTTCATCGCTTCAAACTCCTCCTGCTTCTTTACAGCCGAATCAGCTGTTACAGTCTCCGGTTCAGCCTTTCTGCCTTTCTTCTTTACCTGTTCATTCTGTTCTGCTTCTAACTGCTTTATTGCAGGCTCTCCTTCTGTTGATACATAGGTAAGCGCCCTGTTGCCAAACATAAAATGCAGTTTCTTTCCCATATACTCGTAGAAATTCATTCCATTAA
>OKVK01001517.1_pt1 | contig 11850 bp, 9 predicted proteins | sample 1604771 | NCBI WGS metagenome assembly OKVK01 (sample SAMN01760906, study PRJEB22395) | human gut metagenome | reverse complement strand
CAGTAAGGTATTGCTTATGGATGAGCCTTTTTCGGCGCTGGATAAACAGACAATTAATATTCTTCGGGAAGAATTGGTGGAGATCTGGCAAAAGACCGGACTGCGTGCTTATCATATGTCTGGTAAGAAAACCTATGATTCGAGAATGGAATATCGAAGAGAGGGTGTCCCCATGGGACTTCCTGGAATCAGTGAATTCGAAGTATGGAGAACAGATGAGGAGCTGATCCGAAAAACATCCGGAATATTGTCAGAAATTGGTAATAATTGAAAAATACCAAAGTTTTTTCTCCCGACAGTTGTCAAAAATGCAAAAATAGGGTATACTATGGTTACGGATTTCCTGGGGTGTTCGATAGCCCTGTTATTTTGAACCTACATTTACGTTTATGGGATTCCAATATCGCAGGCTGGATGTCACGCCTCCGTCCTTACTGGACGCCAGTGGAAGGCTGAATGCTCTGTTGAGGTTACCCACCTAGCTTTGGCTAGGCGTCAAAATACAGGGAACGGCACTTTGGGAAACGGAAGATATCGGGTATTGCAGAAGATGCAGTACCCGTTTTTTTGTGCAGCAGAGAGGATGCTAAAATGAGTGGGAAAAAATGGAAGGGAAAGTTGTTACTGCTGATTTGTCTGACGGCATGGCTGCTTTTTTTACTGATACAGGACAGAACTCATGATGCGGAAGAACCGCCATCCGGAAATGGCGAGGAACTGATCCTGCCTGAGCCGGGAGTTCCTGAGCAGGAGGAAACACTTTCGAAGATTCCATCTGCAGATGCCTGCATCCGGGTATTGATTCTGAACAAAAGCGGCGGAATCTATCATGAAACAAAAGAACCAGATAGAAAATATCCGGGAACAATGCAGGATTATGAAACAGAGAATGGCTGGGTCATCGTCAATGAGGTTCCGCTGGAAGAATATCTTCGGAGAGTTGTACCAAGCGAGATGCCATCCGGTTATGCGGAAGAGGCACTGAAGGCCCAGGCAGTCTGTGCCCGTACGTATGCAGTCTGGCAGATGCAGGAATATGCATATCCGGAATATGAGGCGCATGTGGATGACAGTGTTTCTTTTCAGGTTTATAATCAGGTGGAAAGCCAGGAAAGTACAGATCAGGCAGTACAGGAGACGAAAGGCCAGATTATGCTGTATGAAGGCCGGCCGGTAAAAGCCTATTATTTTGCTACTTCCTGCGGCGTGACAACTGATGAGGCAATCTGGGAGGATGCGGATCCGACAAAAACACCTTACATAGAAGGACGAAGAACAGGGAATGGAAGCCTGAAGAAAAGTCTTACGGAGGAGACCGTTTTTGAACGATTTATTCGGAAAAAACATGCGGGAGATCTGGAGATTGCAGAACCATGGTACCGTTGGAACTGTTATCTTTCTCTTGCACAGATTACGGACAATGTACAGAAATGGCTTCAGGTACGCAGTGAGAAGACGAAAGACGGGATTCTGGTGAAGAATGGGGATCAGTGGATAAAACGTGAAGACTGTGATCCGGGAGAAATCAGAAGCGTATCCATTGAGAAGAGAAATACTGGAGGTGCGGCACTGGAAATGCTGATGGAGGGAACGAAAGAAACCCTGAAAATCAGATACGAGTATAATATACGCATGTTTCTCGGAGCACCAGAAGAAAAAATTTACAAAAATGATGGAACAGTGAAAGAGGGAAGTCCACTTCTTCCCAGCGGCTATTTTGTGCTGGAACCTGTACAGAAAGATGGGAAAACAGTTGGATATGAAGTGTATGGAGGCGGTCTGGGACATGGAGCCGGTATGAGCCAGAATGGAGCGCGGATTCTGGCAGAGCAGGGGGAATCTTACGAGTCCATTCTTCATTATTTTTATAAAGACATAGAACTTGCTATTTTGGAATAAACAGGGTATGATAAGCAGGCAAACCATGCACGGAAAGGGTAAAATCATATGCTGCGCAGACTGATTATCATGATACTGGAAATAAAAAAGGACCTGGAGAGTGCTCATGTAGGGGCATATGCGGCGCAGTCTGCGTATTTTATTATTCTGTCATTTCTGCCGCTCACGATTATGCTGCTGTCACTGGTACAATTTACCGGAGTAGGAAAAGCAGACCTTTATAATCTGATTCAGACGGTGATTCCCCTGGGGTTCCGAAGCTGGGTTATTGGCATGGTGGATGAGATGTACAGCCGGACGATAGCTACGATTTCATTGTCTGCACTGGTCATGGTATGGTCTGCCGGAAAAAGTTTTATGGCGCTGAACCGGGGAATGAATGCCATCTGTCAGGTGGATCGAAAACCTAATTATCTGATGCTTCGCCTGAGGGGAGCGGTCTTTGCCTTGATTTTTGTACTGCTTGTGGTGGCATCTCTGGTGCTCATTGTCTTTGGAACCTCCATTCATCTGTGGATCAGGTATCATTTTCCGTTTCTGACAGTAATCACGCGGATTCTGCTTACGTTCCGTCTGTTGATCATGTTGGTCTTATTTATGGTATTTTTTGCAGTGCTTTATATGATGCTGCCAAACCGTAAGACGACTTTTGCGGATCAGCTGCCGGGGGCTTTGTTTTCTGCGGTGGCATGGTATTTGTTTTCCTTTGGATTTTCCATTTATATTGAATACACCAGAGCCTATACCATGTATGGAAGTCTGACTACGTTAATGTTATTTATGTTCTGGCTTTATTTTGTTATGTATATTGTGCTGATCGGTGTGGAGATCAACCATTTCTGGCTTGACCGGTAAAAAATTTTGTGTTATAGTAGTTGTCGATATGGAAATGCGTAGAAGGTGTCAGTAGCAACCTGTTTTCCGACAGAGAGGAAGAGCCAGCGGCTGTAAGCTCATCCCGGTTCAGACAGTATTGTGAATTTCCCACTGGAGCAGCATCCTTGAAATTATTTATGAAAAGTAGGGGAATGACGTTCACCGCACGTTACGCGGCATGAGTGTCCGGTCGAAAGAAGATCGGAAATAAGGGTGGTACCACGGATTACAGACTTCGTCCCTGTTTGGGGATGGAGTTTTTTTATTATCTGAAACAAAGGAAACCCTGAGACTATATTAAAGGAGTTCAGTCATGAAAGAAAAACTGCAGAAAATCAGAGAAGAGGCTATTGCACGTATCAAAGCATCCGGCAATCCTGATGCGCTGAATGAAGTACGTGTATCCGTACTTGGAAAGAAAGGGGAGCTTACAGCACTCTTAAAGAGTATGAAAGAGTTAGCTCCGGAAGACCGTCCGGCTTTCGGACAGCTGGTAAATGATACCAGAGCCGAGATCGAGAAGGTGATGGAAGAAGCAAAGAAGAACATGGATAAGCTGCTTCTGGAGGCAAAACTGAAATCAGAAGTGATCGATGTTACTCTTCCGGCAAAGAAGAACAGTGTCGGACACAGACATCCGAACACCATTGCTCTGGAAGAAGTAGAGCGTATCTTCATTGGTATGGGATACGAAGTGATTGAAGGACCGGAGGTTGAGTATGATCTTTACAACTTCGAAAAACTGAATATTCCGGCAAATCATCCGGCAAAGGATGAGCAGGATACTTTCTATATCAACAAAGACATCGTGCTCAGAACTCAGACCTCCCCGGTGCAGGCAAGAATCATGGAAAAAGGAAAGCTTCCGATTCGTATGATTTCTCCGGGACGTGTATTCCGTTCTGACGAAGTAGACGCAACTCATTCTCCGTCCTTCCATCAGATCGAGGGACTGGTTATTGATAAGAATATTACCTTTGCTGACCTGAAGGGAACTCTGGAAGAGTTCGCAAAAGAGCTGTTTGGAGCAGAGACTAAGACTAAATTCCGTCCCCATCACTTCCCCTTTACGGAGCCGAGTGCAGAGGTAGACGTATCCTGCTTCAAATGTGGCGGTAAAGGATGCCGCTTCTGTAAAGGTTCCGGCTGGATTGAGATTCTTGGCTGCGGTATGGTACATCCTCATGTACTGGAGATGTGCGGCATTGACCCGAACGAGTACACTGGTTTTGCATTTGGTGTAGGTCTGGAACGTATCGCACTGTTGAAATATGAGATTGACGACATGAGACTGCTGTATGAAAACGACATCAGATTCTTGAAACAGTTCTAAGGAGGAAATTACAAGATGAATACATCTTTATCATGGATAAAAGCATATGTGCCGGAGCTTGATGTGACGGCTCAGGAGTTCACCGATGCCATGACCCTGTCTGGTTCCAAGGTGGAAGGATTTACAAAAATGGATGCTGACCTGGAGAAAATCGTTATCGGTCAGATTCAGAAAATCGAACGTCATCCAGATGCAGATAAGCTGATCATCTGCCAGGTAGATATCGGAGAGGCAGAACCCATTCAGATCGTAACCGGTGCTCCGAACGTGAAAGAAGGAGATAAAGTTCCGGTTGTTCTGGACGGCGGACGTGTAGCTGGCGGTCATGACGGCAAGATGACACCGGGAGGAATTAAGATCAAAAAAGGCAAACTCCGCGGGGTTGAGTCTAACGGTATGATGTGCTCCATCGAGGAACTTGGTTCTACCAGAGACATGTATCCGGAAGCACCGGAATACGGTATCTATATCTTCCCGGAAGATGCGAAAATTGGCGCAGATGCCATCGGTGCACTGGGACTTCATGATGTGGAGTTTGAATTTGAGATTACTTCCAACCGTGTAGACTGTTACAGCACGTTAGGTCTTGCAAGAGAGACTGCTGCAACCTTCCACAAAGAGTTCAAAGCTCCGGTAGTAGAAGTCAAAGGCTGCGGCGGAGATGTCAATGATTATATAAAAGTAGAAGTACAGGCAGAGGATCTCTGTTCCAGATATTGTGCAAGAGTTGTAAAAAATATCCGTCTTGCTCCGTCACCGGAATGGATGCAGAGAAGACTGGCATCCGTTGGTATCCGCCCGATCAATAACATTGTGGACATCACCAACTACGTCATGGAAGAGTATGGTCAGCCTATGCACGCGTATGATCTGGATACCATTGCAGACCATAAGATCGTAGTCCGCCGTGCAGCAAATGATGAAAAATTTGTTACTCTGGATGGTCAGGAGAGAACACTGGATGAGAACGTTCTGGTCATCTGCGATGGTGAAAAAGCCGTTGGTATGGCAGGTATCATGGGTGGAGAGAACTCCATGATCACCGATGATGTAAAGACCATGCTCTTCGAGGCAGCCTGCTTCGACGGTACCAATATTCGTCTTTCCAGCAAACGTGTAGGTCTTCGTACGGAAGCTTCCGGAAAGTTTGAGAAGGGTCTGGATCCCAACAATGCACAGGCAGCCATCGACCGTGCATGCCAGCTCATTGAAGAACTGGATGCCGGTGATGTAGTAGATGGAACCGTAGATGTATATCCGGTGAAGAAAGAGGAAGTTCGTATTCCCTTTGAGCCGGACCGCATCAATGCTCTGCTGGGAACCGATATCAGTAAAGAGCAGATGCTCGAGTACTTCAAACCGATTGAGCTTGCTTATGATGAGAAGACCAATGAGATCGTAGCTCCGACTTTCCGTCAGGATCTGTTCCGTACTGCAGATCTGGCTGAGGAAGTAGCACGTTTCTTTGGATATGATAATATTCCGACGACTCTGCCGAGAGGAGAGGCAACCACAGGAAAGCTTCCGTTCTATCTGAGAATTGAAGCTGTTGCAAGAGATATCGCAGAGTTCTGCGGATTCTCCCAGGGTATGACTTACAGCTTCGAGAGCCCGAAAGTATTTGACAAACTGATGCTTCCGGAGGATGCAAAAGAGCGTCAGGCTATCCTGATCTCCAATCCGCTGGGGGAGGACTTCTCCATTATGAGAACCATTTCCCTGAATGGAATGCTGACTTCTCTGGCCACCAACTACAATAGAAGAAATAAAAATGTACGTCTCTATGAGATGGGAAATATTTATCTGCCGAAGAGTCTTCCGCTGACGGAATTGCCGGATGAGAGAATGCAGTTCACTCTTGGCATGTATGGCGATGGCGACTTCTTCAGCATGAAGGGTGTCGTAGAAGAGTTCCTCGACAAGATCGGTATGCATGAGAAAGAAGTTTACGATCCGAATGCCGGAAAATCCTTCCTGCATCCGGGACGCCAGGCAAATATCGTTTATGATGGAACCGTGATTGGTTACATGGGTGAGGTTCATCCGACCGTTGCTGCAAATTATGGTATTGGTGACCGTGCTTATGTAGCTGTTCTGGACATGCCGTCTATCGTTGAAAAGGCAACCTTCGACAGAAAATATGAAGGCATTGCAAAATTCCCGGCAGTAACCAGAGACATTTCCATGGTACTTCCGAAAGAGATCCTGGTAGGACAGGTTGAGGAGATCATCGTGACCAGAGGCGGAAAGATTCTGGAGAACTACGAACTGTTCGACATTTACGAAGGTTCCCAGATCAAGGAAGGATTTAAGTCTGTCGCTTATTCCCTTTCCTTCCGTGCAAAGGATCATACTCTGACGGACACTGAGATTACTTCCGCAATGAAGAAAATCCTGGATGGTCTTAAGGCTCTGGGCGCAGAGCTGCGTCAGTAATGATGTCTGCAAAAAAATCCATCAGGGCGGGGCTTTTAATAGCTGCCGCCCTGGTTTTGTTGTTTGTGGCATTCAAAAGTCCCGGGGAAGCGCAGAAGATGGAAGAGGCAGATGATATTATCGTTTCCCAGGAGGACTCCTTCTGTGCCGGAGACCTGGTGTTGAAACTGTCTGATGCGGGCGGTTATCCGATTTACTACACGCTGGACGGCAGTATTCCTGGATTTGAAAGCGGATTTTATGAAGATCCCCTTGTTTTTACGGCTACAGATGAGGTGCGAAGCTGCGTGCTCCGTGCCCGTTCTTATGATGAGAGTACCGGAGAATGGGGAGATCTGTTTACAAGAACTTATTTTTATGCGGACAGCATGGAGACATTGAAAGAGCGGTTCAGTACCTATATTGTTTGTCTGACCAGTGATCCTTACAATCTGTATGATTATGAATATGGTATCATGGTGGAGGGAAAGATTCGGGATGAGTATGTGAACAGCCCGGAATATATTTCCGGAAAACTGACACAGCCTGCAAACTTTACCCAGCAGGGCAGAGACTGGGAACGGGATGCCTTTGTGGAGATTCTGTCTCCGGATGGAGAGCGCCTCATTGCCCAGGATGCAGGAATGCGGATCTTCGGGCATGCCAGCAGACAGTATTATTACAAATCCTTTAAACTCTATGCAAGGAAAGCTTACGGAAATGATACATTTGCCTATCCATTTTTTGCAGATAATACCCATGGAGCGGATCAGAAGGTACAGGATGCCTATCAACGTCTGGTCGTAAGGGCTCATGGCTTTGATAAGAGTGTGACCCTGTTCCGGGAAGAACTGTTTCAGACTCTGTGCAGTCAGATCGAAGGCATTGACAGTAAGTCTGTTGCACCGGCGTCTGTATGGCTGAACGGTGGTTACTATAATTTTGAATGGCTGCAGGAAGTTTATGATGATACTTATATGGAAGAAAATTACGGACTGATGCAGAAAGGAGATTATTACCAGAAAGTGGCTCTCCGAGCAAACAAATTTCCTGATGATCCGGATGAAAAAGCAGAAGATATTCGAGGAAAAGAAGATTATCAAAAAGTAGCAGAGTACGCAGAAAAAGACCTGACCGATGATGAGACCTTTGCGGAACTGGAACAGCTGGTTGATATTGATAATATGATTCAGTATTTTGCGATTGAGACCTATATCGCCAACTGGGACTGGCCGTTGAACAATATTAAGCTGTATCGATATTACAGCCAGAACAATGTCTATGGAACCGGACGACAGGATGGAAGATGGCGGTATCTTTATTATGATATGGAAGCAGGCTTCAATATTTATAATGAAGAACCGGAAGACTGGCTGGATATAGAGACCGTGATGGAGCAGAATCCGCTGTTTGGAGCTGTCATGAAGAGGCCGGATATGCAGGAAAAATTTGCGAAGTATATAGAACTTTGCATTAAGGAATATTTTACGGAAGACAGTGTCCGCGCGGCTGTCGAAAAACTTTGTGGGGAACGCGATGGCGAACTGGCAGAAAGTTTTGCTTACAAACACAGTATTGATGAGTCGTATACGATGAACATGGATGATGTAGAACAGAACAAAGAAGTAATCTATGACTTCGTGGAGAAACGTCCGGAGATGATGCGGCAGCAGATACAGGAACTGTTTGGAATTGAACTATAGGAGGTTATTATATTTTGGACGAACAGAATATGAGTTTACATGATTTTTATTATGATCTTCCCCAGGAACTGATTGCACAGGATCCACTGGAAGACCGTTCCAGTTCCAGACTGCTGGTACTGGACAGAGAGACCGGAAATACCGAACACCATATTTTCCGGGAGATTATTAATTATCTGAATCCGGGAGACTGTCTGGTGGTGAATAATACAAAGGTTATTCCGGCAAGGCTCATCGGAAACAAGGTTGGAACTGATGCGAAGATCGAAGTGCTTCTTCTGAAACGAAATGCAGATGATGTGTGGGAAACACTGGTGAAACCTGGAAAGAAAGCAAAACCGGGTACGAAGATCAGCTTCGGTGACGGGCTTCTTGTAGGAGAAGTAGTAGATGTTGTAGAGGATGGAAACCGGATGATCAAATTCACCTATGATGGTATCTTTGAAGAAATCCTGGATCAGCTGGGACAGATGCCGCTTCCACCCTATATTACCCATCAGCTGAAGGATAAGAATCGCTATCAGACGGTTTATGCGAAACACGATGGTTCTGCAGCGGCGCCGACGGCCGGACTTCATTTTACACCGGAGCTTTTACAGGCCATTAAGGACAAGGGTGTCAATATCGCCCACGTAACCCTACATGTAGGCCTTGGTACCTTCCGCCCGGTAAAGGTGGAAAATATCAAAGAGCATCATATGCACTCCGAGTTCTATATGGTGGAAGAGGATCAGGCGAAACTGATCAATGAGACAAAGACAAAGGGTGGGCGGATTATCGCAGTGGGCACTACCAGCTGCCGTACCCTGGAATCCGCTACAGGAGAGGATGGAATTTTAAAAGCCGGAAGCGGCTGGACGGAGATCTTCATCTATCCGGGATATCAATTTAAACTGATTGATTGTCTGATTACCAATTTCCATCTGCCGGAATCTACACTGATGATGCTGGTATCTGCACTGGCAGGAAGAGATAAGATCATGGCTGCTTATAAAGAGGCGGTAGAAATGAAATATCGGTTCTTCTCATTTGGAGATGCGATGTTTATAAAGTAAAAGAGTGACAAAATACCCCGGAGCAAAGTAACAGCTTCGGGGTAAAATTCTGCTTTTTTAATTTTCGTCTAACATCAGCTGAATCTTGGATTTGACAATATCGAAGGCCACATTATTCATACCACTGTTGATGACCACATCGGCCAGAGCACGGGTTGGCTCTACATACAGATAATGCATGGGTTTTACGGTGGTTAGATACTGATCTACAATGTTGTCAAGATCACGGCCGCGTTCTTTCACATCCCGCACGATCCGGCGGAGAATACGCTCATCAGCATCTGCCTCTACGTAAATTTTAATATCCATCATGCTGCGGAGCAGTGGATCTGCCAGAAGGAGAATTCCTTCTGCAAGGATGATCTTTTTCGGCTCAATATGAATAGTTTCCTGAGAACGATTGTGTGCGCTGTAATCGTAGACGGGGCAGTCAACAGCCTGACCTTTTTTTAACATTTTCAGATGTTTGATCATCAGATCAGTCTCCAATGAAGCCGGATGGTCATAATTTACTTTTTTCCGCTCTTCAAAAGGTACATCATCCTGCCTCCGATAGTAATTGTCGTGATAGACAACTGCTACGTCATTTGGAAATGCATCCCGCAGACGGTTGGTAAAGGTTGATTTTCCGGAACCGGTACCTCCGGCAATTCCGATAATCATAACGCTCATACAATAGTTTCCTCCTGTGTTCGTTCGCAATATACTGCGGTTTATTGTACACTTTTTTATAACAAATTTCTACAGGTAATTGCATAAAATATAAAAAGATTACAACATATGTGTTAAGAATATATCAAGATTCTCCCAGAAGGTTTGACTTTATTGAGAAAATGTACCATAATAAACAAGGCATAAGAGAAGATAAGAAACCGAAAGGAGTGTGTTTGCATGACAGAAATTCAGATTAAACTGCCACCGGAAAGTGTGAGCGCATTTGTAAAGAAAGCTCAGGACTGTGATTTTAATGTGGATATTGCATATGACCGTCTGGAGATTGACGCCAAGTCGTTGCTTGGTATTCTGAGTCTGGATCTGAATCGGATATTGAATGTAAAGATGTTTGGTCATAATGAGGTGCTGGAGGATTTCCTGCAGACGCTGGCTGTATAAAAAGAGAATATAAAAAAGGAGTTACTCAGGTGAATCTGAGCAGCTCCTTTTTTCGTTGATTTCTATTTTGCCAGCATGGAAAGATCTTCATAAAATCCAGGATAGCTGATTTTTACACAGTCAGCGCCGGTGATCTCGGTTTCTCCATCGGAAGCAAGGGCGGTGATGGCAAAGGTCATGGCAATGCGGTGATCAAGCTTACTGTCGATGACGGCACCATGGAGTGGATGTCCGCCTTCGATGATCATGCCATCATCGGTAGCGGTGACATGGGCACCCATGGCGGTAAGGTTTTGTACCATTACGTCAATACGGTTAGATTCTTTGACTTTCAGCTCCTGAGCATCTTTAATGACAGTAGTTCCCTCTGCAAAGCAGGCAAGAGCAGCGACTACCGGAAGTTCATCGATAAGAGTCGGAATTACGGCACCGCCTACGGTAGTTCCGTGAAGGGAACCCGCACGGACAAGAAGATCTGCTGTGGGTTCTCCGTTTCCAAGATTTTTATTGAGAAGCGTGATATCGGCTCCCATATTCTTACATACCCGAAGAAGTCCGTCTCTGGTCGGGTTAATTCCCACATTTTTAATAAGAATCTCGGAACCTGGAACAATCAGTCCTGCGGCGATGAAGTAAGCGGCAGAGGAAATGTCACCCGGTACCTCGATTTCCTGACCATGGAGCTCTGATCCGGGAACAATCGTGGCCGTAGTACCTTTACTGGTGATCTGTGCTCCGAAATGCTTCAGCATGATCTCTGTGTGATTGCGGGAAAGATAGGGTTCTGTCACACTGGTAGTGCCGTCTGCATAGAGACCTGCCAGCAGGATACAGGATTTGACCTGAGCAGAAGCAACTTTGGATTGATAGTGAATGCCGTGGAGCTGACTTTGGCGAATGCGAAGCGGTGCACAGCCGTTTCCGCGAATACTTTCAATATCGGCTCCCATCTGGCTTAGAGGGTCGATGATTCGTTTCATGGGACGGCTCTGGATGGATTCGTCACCGTTTAATTCTGTAGTAAAAGGCTGACCTGCGAGAATGCCGGAGATCAGGCGGGTGGTAGTACCGCTGTTACCCACATCCAGCATGGAATCCGGAGCAGTCAGTCCGTGGATGCCTTTTCCGCGAATAAGGATTTCATCCGGTGTTTCCTCAATCTCGATGCCCAGTTTCCGGAAACAGGCAATGGTAGAGAGGCAGTCTGTACCTCTTAAAAAGTTGGTGACTTTTGTGGTTCCGTCTGCCAGCGCGCCGAACATAACAGAGCGGTGGGAGATGCTTTTGTCGCCCGGAATGGTAACCGTTCCTTTTAAAGGAGCGGAAGCTTTCGTAAATTTCATAATTCATTACCTTTCGTAAATCACATAGCGATGTTTTCTTAAAATATCTGCAGCCTGTACCATGGCCTGTTCATCGTAAAATTCAATTCGAAGTACAGCTTCAATGAACTCCC
>OKVK01001512.1_pt1 | contig 11885 bp, 8 predicted proteins | sample 1604771 | NCBI WGS metagenome assembly OKVK01 (sample SAMN01760906, study PRJEB22395) | human gut metagenome | reverse complement strand
ACGGCGCGATCCTGGTGGTGGATGCGGCACAGGGCATTGAGGCACAGACACTGGCGAATGTCTATCTGGCACTGGATCATGACCTGGATGTCTTCCCGGTCATCAATAAGATCGACCTGCCCAGTGCGGATCCCCAGAGAGTGATTGAGGAGATCGAGGATGTTATCGGCATCGAGGCACAGGATGCACCGCTGATATCCGCAAAAAACGGTATCGGCATTGAGGAAGTGTTAGAGCAGATCGTGAAGAAAATTCCCGCACCAAAGGGTGATCCAACGAATCCTCTGCAGGCGCTGATATTTGATTCCGTGTATGATTCCTACAAGGGTGTCATTATCTTCTGCCGTGTCATGGAAGGTACCGTGAAAAAGGGCACTGTCATCCGTATGATGGCTACCGGAGCCAGGGAGGAAGTAGTGGAGGTCGGATACTTCGGCGCTGGTCAGTTTATTCCCTGCGAAGAGCTTTCCGCGGGAATGGTAGGTTATATTACCGCTTCCATTAAAAATGTAAAAGACACCGCAGTGGGTGATACGGTGACAGACGATAACAATCCCTGTGCAGTGCCCCTGCCCGGTTATAAAAAAGTCCAGTCCATGGTGTATTGCGGTCTGTATCCCGCAGACGGCTCCAAATACCCAGATCTGAGAGATGCCCTGGAAAAATTACAGTTAAACGATGCGTCCCTGTTTTATGAACCGGAGACCTCCGTGGCATTGGGATTTGGTTTCCGCTGCGGATTTCTGGGACTGTTGCATTTGGAGATTATTCAGGAGCGTCTGGAACGAGAGTATAATCTTGATCTGGTGACCACTGCTCCCGGAGTAGTCTATAAGGTACACAAGACGAATGGGGAAGTGATCGAGCTGACCAATCCGTCCAATCTGCCGGATCCTTCCGAGATCGAATACATGGAGGAGCCTGTGGTAAATGCGGAGATTATGGTAACCTCTGAATTTATCGGATCTATTATGGAATTGTGCCAGGAGCGTCGCGGCAAGTATCTTGGCATGGAATATATCGAAGGCACCAGAGCATTGTTAAAATACGAATTGCCTTTGAACGAGATTATTTACGATTTCTTTGATGCACTGAAATCCCGCTCCCGCGGTTATGCTTCTTTTGATTATGATCTGAAGGGTTATGAGAGATCCAATCTGGTGAAGCTGGACATTCTGATCAACCGCGAGGAAGTGGATGCACTGTCCTTCATTGTCTGTGCGGACTCCGCCTATGAGAGAGGCCGTAAGATGTGTGAGAAATTAAAGGATGAGATTCCGAGACACCTCTTCGAGATTCCCATTCAGGCAGCTATCGGCGGCAAGGTGATCGCCAGAGAGACCGTAAAGGCTATGCGTAAGGATGTGCTGGCAAAATGCTACGGCGGTGATATTACCCGTAAGAAAAAGCTGCTGGAGAAGCAGAAAGAGGGTAAAAAGCGTATGCGGCAGTTCGGTAACGTAGAGATCCCGCAGAAAGCATTTATGAGCGTTTTGAAACTGGATGACAAGAATTAACCATAATTTTTTGAAGGAGTAATATGAATCAGAAGGAACTGGAAATATATATTCATATTCCCTTTTGCATAAAAAAGTGCAGCTATTGTGACTTTCTGTCTGGTCCTGCTACGGAGCAGACGGTAGAGTCCTATATGGCTGCACTTTTTGCCGAAATCGAAGGGAAGTCCGGTAAATATCGGGATCGCAGAGTGGTGTCAGTGTTTATTGGTGGAGGAACGCCGTCGCGGCTTACCGGAGAGCAGATGGGGAAGCTGATGGCGTGTATCAGACGGCATTTTTCCCTGGCCCCGGCGGCAGAGATCACGACGGAAGTAAATCCGGGAACCGTGTCAGAGGAAAAGTTACGTACCTTTCGTAAGGCAGGGATCAATCGCCTGAGCATCGGAATGCAGTCCGCACAGGATGAAGAACTACGTGAACTCGGCAGGATCCATGATTTTGCCGGATTTCTTGAAGCATATGAAGCAGCGGTGCAGGCAGGATATACGAATATCAATGTGGATGTTATGAGCGGATTGCCGGGACAGACGCTTGAAAGTCTACGGGATACCCTGGGGAAACTATTGGCACTCCGGCCTATGCCACAGCATGTTTCGGCATATAGTCTGATCGTGGAGGAGGGAACCCCTTTTGCGAGGATGGCGGAGCGGGGAGAATTACAGCTGCCGGAGGAAGATACGGAGCGGGCAATGTATGAGGAGACCAGGGAGATACTGGCAAAATATGGCTTTCATCGTTATGAGATATCCAATTATGCCAGGGATGGGTATGAGTGCCTTCATAATGTTGGTTACTGGATCCGCAGGGATTATCTGGGCTTCGGCATTGGCGCGGCATCGCTGGTTGATAATGTGAGATTCCAGAATGGGCGGGATCTTATCACATATTTGGAGAATCCGCAGGATTGCCGGGAAGAAGAACAGGTGCTTACGGAGCAGGAGCAGATGGAGGAGACCATGTTTTTGGGACTGCGTCTGATCCGGGGAATCTCCTATGAACAGTTTGAAAAACAGTATGGCAGAAGTCTTCCCGAGGTATATGGACCGGTGATCACGCAGAATATTGCAGACGGCTTACTCCGGGAATACACAGAGGAGTCAGGGGAGAGATTTCTGGCACTTACGGAAAAGGGACTGGATGTAAGCAATTATGTGATGGCACAGTTTTTATTCTGAGGTCTGTGAGGACTGACAGGCACTTGTGGACAGAACAACACATAAAATAACATAAGCAACTGTCCACGGAGGTGCTTTTTGAAGACCTTTCAGCAACCCTTAACCGCAGGAGAAGAAGCTTATTATATCCGTTTACTCAGGGAAGGTACCGTGGAAGAAGCCATACAGGCGAAAGAAATTCTGGTGGAGAGGAATTTACGCCTGGTGGCGCATATCGCCAAAAAATACCAGAATGTGGAAGAAGATATGGAGGACCTGATCTCCATCGGATGTATCGGACTGATCAAAGCAGTGAATTCTTTCGATTCCGGAAAAGGCAGGCTGGCTACGTATGCCTGTCGTTGTATCGATAATGAACTTCTGATGATGCTGCGAAGCCGTAAAAAGCTGTCCAGGGAAGTATCTCTATATGAACCGATCGGCCAGGATAAGGAAGGCAATGCTATTCACCTCCTGGATGTGATCGAAGAGAAACAGAAGGATATCGTGGAGGATATGGAGCTCGGAAGAAATATCAGACGCCTGTTTTCGGCCCTTGATCACTGCCTGTCAGACAGAGAATACCGGATTCTTGTAATGCGTTACGGCCTGCGGGGGCAGAAAGAACATACGCAGCAGGAGGTCGGGGATATTCTTGGAATCTCCAGAAGCTATGTGTCCCGTATGGAAAAAAGAGCGCTGCATAAGCTTGCATCTAAGCTTCGGGAAGACTAAACACAATCTTGTCAATTATTAGACACTGTGATATATTTATTTTTGTAAGTACGTTTGGATAAGAGGGGGAATATCGGGGATGCATTTTGTGAAAACGGAAGAATTAAAGACGGGAATGCGTCTTGCCAGACCTATATATAATAAGAAAAGTATTCTTTTGTTTGACAGGAATTCTCTTTTGTCGGTACAGGCAATAGAGAGCATACGCAATTTCGGCCTGATCGGTGTCTATGTTTTAGAGCCTGCGGAACCGCTACCTCCCATGACGCAGGAGGATCTGGAATTTGAGCGGTTCCAGATCAAGGCGGTCAGTGCGATCGAAGAAGAGCTGGATCGCATTCTGAAGACCAGAAAACAGAGCAGGATCCAGACGATTGCGGAATGGTTATCCGCAACTACGGACATTTGGATGAGAAGATTAATTTTTATCAGAATCTGAGAAGCCTGGAAGATTATGTTTCCAGACATTCCCTGAATGTGGCAATACTCTGTGCCATGATTACCCATGTAATGAATATTCGAAGAGAGGAACAGTATCATACCGTATGTGCGGCCCTTCTTCATGATATGGGAAAACTGAAAAAACATGAGGATGTATATTTCGGAGCTCCTTATTCCAGAGAAGACGCGATCAGAAATTGTGAGACCCAGGAAGAGGCTTACAGCGTGATCGAAGATGCATTTGCGACGGAGGGACCCGCTATACGCCGGATCTGCCAGCAGGCGGCGGGAAAGCAGCTGGATCTCTTCCCGGAAGAAGGAAAAGAAAGCAGATATAAAATGCTGGAGGGATCCAATGTATTGCTGGTGGCGAACCGCTATGATGAGATTACCGCGATGACACTGCAGGGAACGGCCCAGTCAGAAGTGAAGGCAGCCCAGGAACTGCTGGAACATCCGGAAGTGTACGACCCGGAGACGGTTCAGGCATTATTAAGATCCATTAATATTCTGCCGCCCGGGGCAAGCGTAGAACTCAGTACCGGAGAAAAGGCGCTTGTTTTGAGAGAAAATAAAGAGAATGTGCTGTGTCCCACAGTGGTAAGCTTCCGTGACAACAGTATTTTGGATCTTGCTTTGCCACAGAATGAGGATATACAGATCGTTGATGTCATGAAGACGATGGATAACAGATATATACTGAAGAAATAAGAAATGAGGAAAAAATATGCCGACAATCGAAGAAATACTCAGAGCTGCCAAAGAAGCCGGAGCAAGTGATGTGCATCTTACGGTAGGTATTCCTCCCAAAATGCGGGTGAACGGTAATCTGATCACGATGGATTATCCCAAAATGCTGCCTGCGGATACCCTGGAGGTGCTGGTCAACATCATGACAGAAGTGCAGAGGGAGCGTTTTGAGGAACGGGGAGAATATGATATGTCGTTCTCTATTCCGAACTGTGGACGTTATCGTGTCAATGCGTATAAACAGAGGGGATCTGTTGCCCTGGCATTCCGTCTGGTGGGAACCAAGGTACCTTCACCGGAAGAACTGGGAGTACCGGAATCGGTGATTGATCTGTATCAGCGCAAACGTGGACTGGTGTTGGTCACCGGTCCTACCGGAAGCGGTAAATCTACCACACTTGCTGCCATTATAGATAAGATCAATAATAACAGGGATGCTCACGTGATTACCCTGGAGGACCCCATCGAGTACCTGCACCAGCATAAAATGTCCATGGTCAATCAGCGTGAGATCGGTATTGATTCCAACAATTATGCCAATGCCTTAAGAGCGGCTCTCCGTGAAGATCCGGATGTTATCCTCGTGGGAGAAATGCGTGATTTTGAGACAATCAGTGTAGCGATCACCGCGGCGGAGACGGGACATCTGGTATTGTCCACATTGCATACCATCGGTGCAGCCAGCACGGTAGACCGTGTCATTGATGTATTCCCGCCGCACCAGCAGCAACAGATCCGGGTACAGCTGTCCAATACACTGGAAGCCGTTATTTCCCAGCAGCTGATACCTACGGCAGACGGAAAACATCGTGTAGCGGCGTTTGAGGTCATGCATGCGAACCATGCAGTACGCAATCTGATCCGTGAGGGAAAGTCCCATCAGCTGGCAAGTGTCATGCAGACCAACCGCAAGCTGGGGATGATCACCATGGACGAGGCAATTGTCCAATTGTATTTTGAAGGCAAGATCGATAGAGAGCAGGCCATCCAGTTCGCACAGGATCCGGACAGCATGGAAAATAAGATCTGATCCTGAGGATCATAAAATGATAATCACCGTTAACGATTCAGAGTCCCGCTTCATAGGAATGAGAACAGGCTTTGAATCGTTGCGGAAATCAAATTTCGAAAAGCTAATTTCCAAGGAAAATTTCTAATACAAAATTCTTTTATTGCCCATCGGGCATTTCGCAGAGTTTCTGCATTTCGTTGGTTACCCAATATTTATCACAAAATTTATATACAAGGAGGTAGTTTATGTTTTCGACAATTGATTCCGGTGCAGTCTGCGGATTGCAAGCGTATCTGGTCCGCGTGGAGGTGGACCTGGCTGGGGGATTGCCCTCTTTTCAGATGGTGGGTTCTTTGGGGAGTGAGGTGAGAGAATCCAGGGAGAGAGTGTGTGTCGCCATGAAAAATTCGGGGTTTCAGATTCCGCCCTGCCATATAACAGTGAATCTTGCACCGGCAGGCAGGCGTAAGGACGGAACGGCATTTGATCTGCCTATTGCTGTAGGCTTGTTAAAAGATATGGAGCTTCTCACGGAGGAGGCGGTACGGGATACGCTGTTTTTGGGAGAACTGGGACTGAACGGTGAGATCAAAAGAGTCAAAGGAGTGCTGCCTATTGTTCGGGAAGCAGCAGACAAGGGAATCGGCAGAGTGATCGTTCCCCGGGAAAACGCATTGGAGGCAGCAGTGATCCCGGGGATTACGGTATGGGGTGTCGGGGAACTGGGAGAGCTTATTATGGCTCTGCTGCATCCGGATGCGGAAAATGAAAAAATATACAAACCCAGGATCCGGGCAGAAGAACTGTTACAGAAAAAGAAAGCAGACAGAAGAGGAGACTTTAAAGAGGTGTCGGGGCAGGAGAGTGCCAGGAGAGGTGCAATGATCGCGGCAGCGGGATTCCATAACCTGCTGATGATGGGACCGCCGGGGGTGGGAAAATCCATGATTGCCGGGAGAATTCCGGGGATATTACCGCCACTTACACTGGAGGAGAGTCTGGAGGTAACCAGTATTTACAGTGTGGCGGGGTTACTTACTCCGGAACAGGCGCTGATCACGGAGAGACCTTTTTACGCACCTCACCATACAGTCACTGCAGCGGCACTGATCGGCGGCGGAAATGCCTATCCCAGACCCGGAATGGTATCTCTGGCACATCGGGGTGTGTTGTTTTTGGACGAGCTTCCTGAATTTCAGCGGACGGTGCTGGACAGTATGCGGCAACCGTTGGAAGAACGCAGGGTACAGATTGCCAGGGCGTCGGGAGTGGTAACTTTTCCGTCGGATTTTATGCTGGTGGCTGCCATGAACCCCTGTCCCTGCGGATATTATCCGGATCGGAACAAATGCCGCTGCACACAGCCGCAGATAGAAAAATATCTCGGAAAAGTATCGGGACCGCTATTGGACCGTATTGATCTGTGCGTGGAACTGCAACCGGTGGATATTTTGCATTTACAGACAAAAATCACAGGAGAAAGCAGTGAACAGATGCGGGAGAGAATCGAAAGAGCCAGAAAAATGCAGGAGAAGAGGTATGCGGGAACAGAGTATCGCTTCAATGGGGATGTATCATCGGCAGATGTGGATCATTATTGTAGTCTGGGAGAAACGGAGAAAAATGTCATGGAACAGCTGTACCATACGTTGGAACTGAGCGCCAGGGCATATCATCGGATTTTGAAGACCGCCAGAACGATTGCCGATCTGGAGGAACAGGAAAACATTGCAAAAGAACATCTTCTGGAGGCAGCCTGCTATCGCCCCTCCGGAGAGTACTGGGGATAGAAGGGAGAACCGGAGATGACAGAGACGGAGAGAATGTATGCTTATTTTATATGCAGTATTCCCATGATCGGCGGGGTAAGAGCCGGTCAGTTGCTCAGCAGATTCGGGGACCCGCAGGGAGTCTATGAAGCCGGCACCGCCGGATGGAGGGAGATACTGAGTGATTCTGTTGTGGAGTATATGGACAGACAGAAAAAAAGCGGTAATCTTGAAGAAGAATATCACAGCTTAGGAGAAAAACAGATCGGACTGGTATTACAGGAGGAAGAGGGATTTCCACGAAAACTGCTGGAAATACCGGATCCACCATACGGCTTGTTTTATAAAGGAAAATTACCGGAACAGAAACAGCCGTCGGTGGCGGTCATCGGAGCCAGAGAGTGTTCGGAATACGGACGCTTTGTGGCGGAAGAACTGGGCAGATACCTCGGTAGTCAGGGAATACAGGTCATCAGCGGAATGGCAAGGGGAATCGATGGGATCAGCCAGCAGGCAGCGCTTTTGGCAGGCGGGACATCCTACGGAGTGCTGGGATGCGGAGTGGATATCTGTTATCCCAGCCAGAACAGAAAATTGTACGAGGAACTGATACAAAAAGGGGGACTGTTGTCCACTTATGCGCCGGGGACAAGGGCACTGCCGGCATATTTTCCCCCGAGGAACCGCATCGTCAGCGGGTTGGCGGATGCACTGATCGTGATAGAAGCCAGACAGAAAAGCGGGACGTTAATTACCGTGGATATGGCGCTGGAGCAGGGGAAGGATGTTTATGTGGTCCCCGGCAGAATCACGGACAGACTCAGTGACGGCTGTAACCGCCTGCTGACACAGGGGGCGGGTGTGTTCCTGTCACCGGAGAGCTTTGCGGATGAATTTTTGAGGAACTGGGAAGAAAAGCAGGAACCTTCGCCGTCGGATCCGGCGCAGAAAATTAGAGGCAGACGAAAGAGCCGGAAACGGATAGAAAAGCTGGAGGAGCCTTTGCGTCAGGTGTACAAATTGTTGGATTGTGTGCCGAAATCGACGGAGATTATTTTGCAGGAGGCATGGAAGAAAGGAGAATATATAGATATTGTCACGTTGCACCGGAGACTGATGGAATTGGAACTGATGGGATACGTAAAGCAGAATACCCCGGGGTATTTTGGTACTTCTGCGAATTGACAAGGGTTTTAGATCGGGGGTATAGTTAAGAATACAGACGCAAGAAAGGCAGGGGAACCCTATGAACGATAAAGATACTTACAGAATGCATACAAAAGTCATACAGATCGGAGACCGTAAGATCGGCGGCGGCAATCCTATCGCCATCCAGTCCATGACCAATACGAAGACGGAAGATGTGAAAGCTACGGTGGAACAGATCCTGCGACTGGAAAAGGCAGGCTGCGAGATCATCCGTTGTACGGTACCTACCTTAGAGGCGGCAGCAGCCATCCGTGAGATCAAGAAACAGATTCACATTCCTCTGGTAGCGGATATTCATTTTGATTATCGTATGGCACTGGCAGCCATCGAGAACGGTGCAGATAAGATCCGTATTAATCCCGGCAACATCGGAAGTACAGAGCGGGTGAAGGCGGTTGTGGATGCTGCGAAGGAGAGAAATATTCCCATTCGCGTAGGTGTGAACAGCGGATCTCTGGAGAAGCCACTGGTAGAAAAATACGGCGGCGTGACTGCGGAAGGCATTGTAGAGAGTGCTTTGGATAAAGTACACATGATCGAAGATCTGGGATATGATAATCTGGTCATCAGTATCAAGTCTTCGGATGTATTAATGTGCGTGAAAGCCCATGAACTGCTGGCAGGGAAGACTGTATATCCGCTGCATGTGGGCATTACCGAGTCCGGTACAGTGAACAGCGGCAATATTAAATCTGCCATCGGATTGTCCCTGATCTTAAGCCAGGGCATCGGGGATACCATCCGGGTATCTCTGACCGGAGATCCGGTGGAGGAGATCAAATCCGCGAAGCTGATCCTGCGTACCCTGGGACTCAGAAAGGGCGGAATCGAAGTCGTATCCTGCCCTACCTGTGGCAGAACCCAGATCAATCTGATCGACCTGGCGACCAGGGTGGAAAAGCTGGTGGAAGATTATCCGCTGGATATTAAGGTGGCAGTCATGGGCTGCGTGGTAAACGGTCCCGGAGAAGCAAAAGAAGCGGATCTGGGAGTAGCGGGCGGCATCGGAGAAGGACTGTTGATCAAACACGGTGAGATTATAAAAAAGCTTCCGGAGGATCAGCTGCTCCCCGCCTTAAAAGAGGAATTGGATCATTGGAGTTAAAATAGATGAGTAAACCTTTTTTTGAAGTATTTCCGAATTTACAGTTGCATACGGATATTCATGACCTGATGGGTCAGACAGAAGTAGAGAGAGTCTCGGCGACAAAGCGCAGAGACTTTCTTCGGGTGTATTTAAAAAGTACCCGTCTGATTCAGAAAGCAGATATCTGGACCGCGGAACAGGAGATTAAAAAGCAGTTGTTTCCGGATGCCAACCTGACGGTAAAAATATACGAAAAATTTGAACTTTCTTCCCAATACAATCCGGAAAAGCTGATGGATATCTATAAAGAAAGTATTCTGGAGGAATTTCGGGAATACAGTCATATCCAGTACAACGCCCTGAAGACGGCCAGAATCGAGTATCCTGCGGACAATGAAATGCTGATAACGATGGAGGATACGGTGCTGAACCGCAGTATGGAAGGAGAGATATTACAGATCCTTGAGAAGATACTGGTGGAACGCTGTGGATTCTCTGTGAAGCTCCATGCAGCCTATGTGGAAAAAGAGGCCGGAAGATTCAAGGAGGAAGAGGAAGCTAAGATCCGCATGAAGGTAGATGCCATCTACAGCCGCACCAGAGGCAGGAAGGAAGAGGCTGTGGACAGCACAGCGCCTGCGCAGGACACAGAGCAGGAAAATACACAGAGCCCGGAGGCGAAAAAGACAGACAATTCCGGCAAGGCAAAAAGCGAACCGGCAGGTGGCGTGACCAAGAGTTTCCAAAGTGGCGGCCGTGGCGAGTTCAAACGAGGAGAATTCAAAAAAGGAGAGTTTCGTAAGGGCGGCAGTTTTGAAAAGGGTGCCCTGAAGAGATCGGACAATCCCGATGTGATCTACGGCAGAGATTTTGAAGAGGAAGCCATGAAGATCGAGGAATTGATCGGTGATATGGGGGAAGTGACCATCCGCGGAAAAGTACTGTCTGTGGATACCAGGGATATTAAGAATGAAAAGACCATCATTATCTTCAATATGTCCGATTTTACCGATACCATGACTATCAAAATGTTCGTGCGTACCGAACAGGTGAAGGAAGTGACAGGGGATATTAAGCCGGGAGCCTTTTTAAAGGTAAAGGGAATCTGTATGATGGATAAGTTTGACCATGAACTGGCAATCGGCTCCATCGCGGGGATCAAGAAGATCCCTGATTTTACCAATACAAGAATGGATACTTCCGCCCGAAAACGTGTGGAGCTGCACTGCCATACCAAAATGAGTGATATGGATGGTGTCTCAGAGGCAAAAGATATCGTAAAACGTGCCTATAAATGGGGACATCGTGCCATCGCCATCACAGATCACGGCGTGGTACAGAGTTTTACCGATGCCAATCATGTCTGGGACGATCTGTGGAAAGCGGAAAAGGGCAAGCGAAAAGAAGCCGGAGACGAGAATCCGGACAAGCAGGACTTTTTCAAAATTATCTATGGAGTAGAGGCATACCTGGTGGATGATCTGAAGGAGATCGTGACCAATGATAAGGGACAGAGTCTGCACGAGGATTATGTGGTGTTCGATATCGAGACCACAGGATTCTCCCCCGTGAATAACCGGATCATTGAGATCGGTGCGGTAAAGGTGTCCGGCGGTGAGATCGTGGATCGTTTTTCCACCTTTGTGAATCCGGATGTGCCCATTCCTTTTGAAATTGAGAAGCTGACAAGTATCCGGGATGAGGATGTCATGGACTCTCCGCAGATCGATGTGATTCTGCCGCAATTTTTGCAGTTTTGTGAGGGCTGTATCATGGTGGCACACAATGCCGGCTTCGATATGAGCTTCATTATGGAGAACTGCAGAAGACTGGGATATCCGCAGGAGTTTACCTATGTGGATACCGTGGGCATCTCCAGAGTACTGTTGAAGAATCAGTCAAAGCATACCCTGGATGCGGTGGCGAAGACTTTGGGGATATCCCTGGAGAATCATCACCGGGCCGTGGATGATGCGGAGTGTACGGCACATATTTTTGTGAAATTTATTAAAATGCTGGAGGAGCAGGATATCTATAATCTGACGGAAGTCAATGCACTGGGGGCATCCAGTGTGGATGCTGTGAAAAAAATGCCCTCCTACCATGCCATTATTTTAGCAAAAAATGATCTGGGGCGCATCAACCTCTACCGACTGGTGTCCCAGTCACATCTGACCTATTTTAACAAGCATCCCCGGATTCCCAAGA
>OKVK01001506.1_pt1 | contig 11908 bp, 9 predicted proteins | sample 1604771 | NCBI WGS metagenome assembly OKVK01 (sample SAMN01760906, study PRJEB22395) | human gut metagenome | reverse complement strand
GCTGCATAAATATGTTGCCAGATATTTTGCATGTTATTTCCTATGCCTTTCTTGTGAAAATATAAGTGTACGATTGGTCAAACCGTATATGTTGCCTACCTTAATATAGCAAAAAGAAGAGAATGGCACAAGCCATTCTCTTCTTTTTCATGTATATTTTGTATAAAAATTATTCACCGATGTACTCAGCTACCAGTGCATCAAAAGTACCGTCAGCCTTCAGATCAGCCAGTGCCTGATTTACCTGCTCTACCAACTCGCTTCCCTTAGGCAGTGCGATAGCGTATTCCTCAGCTTCGAAGCCGAAATCAGCACCGTCGATGATCTTAACCTTACCCTCGAATTTGGTATTAAATACTTCTGCAGGGTTCTTATCAATGATAACAGCGTCTACTCTGCCGTTTACCAGATCATTTACAGCATCTACAGCTCTGTTGTAAGTCTGTGCGGTAGCACCTTCGATATCCTCTGCCAGGAGCATACCGGTGGTACCCAGCTGACAGCCGATGGTCTTGTTCTTCAGATCATCTGCAGCTGCGATCTCGGAATCTGCCGGTACGATCACAAACTGTACAGCTTCATAATACGCATCGGAGAAATCTACCTGCTCCTTACGATCATCAGTAACGGTCATTCCTGCGATAGCACCGTCGATTCTGTTGCCAATGGAACTAACCAGAGAGTCAAACTCCATATTCTCTACCTGTACTTCCATACCCAGTTTCTCGCCTACAGCCTTGATCAGAGCTACATCGAACCCGTCGGGTTCTCCGTCATCTCCTACATACTCAAAGGGAGGGAATTCTGCGTTGGTACCGAATACCAGTACGCCACCCTCGGTCTTATCAGCGGCCTCAGTAGTAGCTGCTACTTCTGTAGTGGTTGCTGCAGCAGTCTCTGCCACACTGCTCCCGGAAGCCTGAGAGCTCTCGTTTGCTGCGGAATCAGAACCACAGCCGGTCAACATTGCTGTACACATTACAGTTGCAAGTAACATTGCGATTGCTTTTTTCATAATATTATCCTCCTGTCTGTTTTCTACGGACGACAGCCGTCCTTAAACGTTGATTACTATAGCACCTTTTTGAAAATTGTGCAACTGTTTATGCATAAATATACGCAGCTTTACTCTGCAAATACAACATTACCGGGATCTGCACCCAGAAGGTTACCACTATATATGGAATAAACGGCTTCGGTACACGAAGTTTTCCATCCGGTGTCACATTTCTTCTGCAAAACTGTACTGCAGCCAGCAATGTCAACGCCGATAACATATGGATCAGAAACCACAACAGATTCCCCTGCCAGGCGCAGCCTGCCAACGCACATACAGAAAATGCATGACAGTCAGCTCTTCCGTACATTTGGGCAAACAATATCTGCTGCAGGAGTACAAACAATGCCATTGCTGCCGCCTGCTGTATGCTAAACCTGTCAGTAATCCTGCACACTCCATCCTCCATATAAGCTTCCGACACCGGAAGCCCCAGCAGTATTCCTGTCCATGGCAGGCACCACCACCATACATAATTATACACATAACTGTGTACAGCATCCATGCAGGCCGCCGCTAACAAACCTCCCGCCAGCAGGGAGCACAGGATCCCCTGTGCCCCCAGGATCACCAGTCTGTTTTCTTCCGGAAGTCTTCCATCCATTCCCCCTATAACAAGAATCACAACTGCATTGATCCAGGCCAGTCCCCCGAGAAGCCACGCTTTTCCGGGTTCCATCCTCTCGATGTCTCCCGATAGTTCCACACGCAGCAGCCAGATTGCACTACCATAGATAAGGCCTCCCAGAACCACCGACCACAGTATCCGGAACACGATTTCCAAGGCTCTCATACCTCCTTACCGTAACCGGGTACGCAGTTCATCCAACACATTTCCCGACACTCCGATCACGCTGATCGTCGGATGATCTTCCAGCCTCTTGTCACCTTTATAGGCCCGCACTGTGATTTCCTGTGTCTGGTTCTCCGGAGTATATAAAGGCACCATAAATTCCAGTTCTTCCGTCTTACGATACCCCTGACTTTCGGTATAATCATAGACTTTATTCAATGTCGGATCCAGTGCTGTCATACATTCCGGGAAAATGACTTCCACCCGGTCCGCATATCCCCATGTGGTAAAGGTAAGAATTCCGCTTTCGCCGCATTTGAAGACCGGCTCCTGCGGCTCCAAAATACGTTTCACACTGCTTTCCAGTGCAAATTCCGTCGTACCGTAACAGATACGGCTCTCATTCCCCACATGATCCGAAGCATATCCCAGTACCGTAAAATCCCCGCTGAACAGCGGTTCGTCCTCTGTGATTGTAATCACGATACAGCCATCTTCTCCGGGAAGGTAGGTCTTAGAAACAGCATTGTCCGTATTACTGATAACAATTGTAAAATGATCCACACCACTTAGAGCATCTGTGGCAGTAACACGTATGGTAACAGCTCCGTCTCTGCGATCGATCAGTGCCCGGTTCTCCAGTATTTCCATCCCCCGGATGACCGGAGCTTCTCCGTCAGCGATCAGAGCGATCCCGTTTTTCTGATCCTGCGTAGATACAGAATATATTTTATCTGTTCCGTGATCCGCTTCCGCTACCGGAATCACCCGAATCGTTTGTCCGTTCCGGTCTCCACTTATGACAAATTGCTGTACTCCGGTAAGTTCCTGATTCCGGTGTGACCGCAAAGTATAGGAATAGGAATGTTGCTGCAGCACATTGGTCCCCTCAGTCGCATAAGACAGTCCCTCCGCATCTGTCCGGATCACATCATCCGTTATCTCCGCAGACGGTGTGACAATGATATTTCTCGCCCTGCCACCGTCCTCCGTCACCGTTTCATATATTGTCCCATTCAGTTGATAGTCCGGTCTGGCTGTACCTTCCATATAAGATGCATTCGTTAACGTGAACGGTGTCTTTCCGTCCGCCCGGACATACCAGGTTTTGTCCGCTGCCGCCGGATATACATTGCCCTCTGCCTCGTTTATCTTAAGCTGTTTTGTATGAAGCTTCCACAGAATCTGTTTTCCATCCACACAAATATGTGTGGTCTCGCTTACATTTCCCGCCACATCCACAGCGGCAACATGCAGATACTGCACCCCATCCTTTACCTCCAGTTCCATATGGGGTTCTTTACAATAACCGGCATCGTCCGTTACGACGGTATCCCTGTTTTGATCCACAAGATAATAATATCCCCTGATACCGCTAAGCAATGTGTTTTTTGTGATATTGGAGTCACATAGTTTGGAAGTACTGCCCGTCAGATAAGATTCCGCTCTATGATAATATACCGTCCCGTAATCCTCCGGCTCTGTCCACGAGATTCTTATTCTTTCTCTGTCCAGTGCTTCTCTTACGACGTTCTCCGGAATTTTCCCGGGAGCCGCAAGATCAGTTGCCCTGACTCCCTTCAGCTGTAAAGTCTCCTGGTAACCTATTGCTTTTGACTGCAGACACAACAGCCCGTCTCCACTCCGTACTCCACTTTCACTTTCATATAGCAGTGCACATTCCGGATTTACATAACTGCTTCCGCCATATGCCGGCTTCGAGAATAGGACCTGGCCTTCCGTATAACCGCATACAAGAGTTCTCCCACCACTGAAACTAAGTGAGCTGATTCCCGCGGTAAACCAGACATTTCCTCTTAAATGAAAATTCAGATGCACGTAGATATGTGTCGTTCCTTCCGGTAATGAGATATGCAGGGACTGCCGGAAATCACTGGCTGCCGGGTCTCCGCCGCCATGTTTATCATAAAAAGGATAATCCCGAAATTTTCCCTGTGCAATTTTTGTTCCTTTTTGATCCAGGATTACAAATTCCGACGGCTGCTTCTCATCCGGCAGCCAGTCGGTATTCACAATATTTCCACCCAGAGATCCCCATCCATCGCAAAAATACGAAAGATTCAATGTCGTATTGCCATTGGTGGGAATCCCCCGATAACCGGAAACATTCCACATCTGTTCCTTAGGATAATTCCCGTTTCTGGCCCATCCGACCCGGACTATGGCACGGCTCCACTCATCATCGTCCGTACTTGTGGTATGTCCGTTATACTGATAAGAATTTGTGCCTGAGGAATCAAAGCAATTCGATCCCCACATAAAATATTCCCAATCTCCGAATGTTGGTGTATAAGAAGCATTTCTATAGCAGTCATTCGTATGGTGATGCACGATCTTCTCTCCGGCGGTTCCTCCATAATATCCGGCTCCGCCTCCGGCCATACCCGCTTCTCCTTCCTGCTGCCCGAGGACACTTTCCATGCTGCCACCCTTGCCGCCTGCACCGCCCGGTGATGCTCCACCGCCTCCTCCTGCGATCAGCAGGATTCCCTTCCGGTCGGATACCACGGATGTCATTCCTCCTCCGTTTCCATAATTTGAAGCTCTGCCGCCTTTGTTATACCCGTTTTGACCACCCACGGCATAAGTCAGTTGTTCCCCCCTCTGCAGCCAGAATGTTCCGGAGGCACTTCCCCCACATCCTCCCCGAAAGGAACCGTAGCCCTGTCCCTGCGCCCCCATCGCCTTTATGACGTAGAGTCCGGTATACGGCACGTTATATGTCCTCGTCTTTGCTTCATAAATACCGGTCAGTTCAACGGCCGCTCCGCTGTTGATATCCGTTGCACTATTAATCCGCATCCAGGCACCGTCTTCCAGTCTCTGATAAATAAGGTACGTTTTGTTGTTGTGATCCGTCTGCTCCCAGGACAGATCCACCGCTCCTTTTCCTTCGTTTTCCTTGTAGTTATCTTTCGCCAGCAGGGTAAGATCCACCCATTGCGCGTACAATGTCGTATTTTCGGACGGTATGATGCTGTCGCCCGCTCCTCCTGCCGGCCGTCGGAATTCCGAGTCATAATACCAGCCTCCAAAGGACCACCCGGGTCTGGTGGTCTCCGGTAATGTGACAGGTTCCGGCTGATAGACTGCCGTCAGCCTGTCCACATTACCGTCCGGAGCATCAAAGATATATTGCTTTCCATCCAGACTCCCCCGGAACGGATGCACCTTTTTCCATTCGACAAACCGATTTTTCCCTTGCACCGGAGTGATCTCCGATCCGCCATTAGCACGAAAACAGACTGTATACCCATCTGGTGCGCAGACCAGTTCTTCCTGCAACAGATATCTTTCAAGATATGGCTGCGTTACAGAAAATATCTCCCGGTCATCATACTTTCCTCCATTGGCATAAAGCACAAGGGTGCTTTCACTCCGCACCCATTGTGCATATAAATTGACTACACCATGATCGTTATCTGTCCAGGTTGTCCGGTCTCTCCAATCCGCCTGCCTGAGATTTTCGATTGCAGCTTTATCCGCATAAGTGGTTCCTGAACCATCTGGCTCTGTGTTCCAGCCCGCGAACAAATATCCGGTCCTGCTGTAATTGTTCTCTGTCAGGTGTGTCACCGGAGTGACCGTCTTGCCTTCGTAGACTATGGCATCGTTGTACATATGGATACTGTCATCCATATAACCGTTATAAGATGCACCTCCCGTATTGGCCTGATAACAGACCTTATACTGATTCCAGGAAATATTTTTACATTTATGTGCCGGCAGATCCACCCCCTGCTCCAGATTGTCGCAGAACGGACAGAGATAATAGTAGCTCATCGGTTTTCTTTCGTTGCCCAGATCCAGGTACTGTATCGAGGCCGCCGCTTCTCTGCTCATATAGATATTGTACTCTTCAATGGCTTCTCCACAATCCGCACAATAGGCTTTCCAGCCGGAATAATAATACTGCATGCATTTTTGTCTGCCAAAAGATACCCCGTGCCAGTTTTTTCCGGTATATCCATTATGAATACACTGTCCCGGCCGGTGGACCACTTTCCAATATCCCACAGGGATTTCTCCATACCGTTTCTCTGTATAAATATGTTCTCCCACTACCGGATCTCTCAGCGAAGAAGGAATCTGCGTATACACAGTGGTGCTGTCATCCCGGGCATACCACACATAATTCCGGTCTCCTGCGCAGGTTGTAAATGCACGTCCATCCGGACTGAAAGAAACATAAGGACTGTTGTAAATGGTCTTTTTCGCTGCCGCTTCCGACTGTATCGAAAACAGGAGCGCAATTCCCAGCACGAGTAATCCTGCCAGATATCTCCCATACCGCATTCTCATTCCTCCTGCCTATCCGTATCCTCTGCCTTGACCACACGCAAGGAGCCCTGTGCCAGTGCAGCATAAAAGTCCGCCACCCTTTCTTTTTCCATATAGATATTTACTCTCTGTGCCGGAGTTGTCCCATCATCACCGCCTATTGCAGCTCCATTCCGGTCAAACACCTGTTGGACAAACACATTTTCCCACAACAGTTTCCCGTTTTGTTCCTCTTCCTCCTGTTCCACACAATAAATATGGATCCTGTCTCCGGCACGCAGGACACCTCCCACTACCTGGTACAGATCTTCGGCGCGGAATCCGGCTATAACAGGTTCCCGCATCTGTTCTGTGATCTCCGACAGTTCCCGCAGCATGCCTGTAGTCAGTACCATCCCCTGTTCCACTCCATATGCCGCTATTCTTCCGCTTGCCGCCTCTGTGCTTTTCAGTGCAGTCTCCGGCACAATTCTTTTGTCGATTTCCATGACTGTAATATACTGCTCTGCATTTTCCGCGGAGATTTTTTCTCCCCTGGGAATTGCTGCCGTTACCACGCATACCTGTTCTTTTTCGTATTCCGTAAGCACTCTCTTTTCTGTCTGCAGCAAAAAAACAAATACTGCCATAGCCGCCACAAACGCTGCCAGGATACTTCCGTTCCAGATTCTATTCTTCCACGCCTGACTCATCTTCCGTTTTTTCATTCGTTTCCTCTCCCATATATTCACTGACCACATCTACCAGCTTACTTTTTTCAGCAGTTACTGTAATTCCCAGAAAACCTTCCACCGGATATGTGATCTCACTGTACACACCGGTATTCTCAATGGTCTGTCCCCCCGGAGTCCTCACTTCTCCCAGGGTTCCTTCCCATTCCAGGATCCTTCCGTCACCGTTTCGTTCCCACACCTGCACTTTTGTTCCCGTGACATTATAGATAATGTAATTTCGTATCTCTACCTTTCCGGAAATCAACTTGTGACTTACTGCTTCATAATTTTCATTTAACCCCAGATTTTCACGGACAGCAGAACAATATCCCGCATACGCCTGTTCCTGATCTGTGATATGTACCTTATGTGTGCTGCCATACTCCCGGATATCAATGACTGCCGATGCCAGATTGGACAGTGCCAATGCATCTTCCAGATACCGTGCGGATGCCTTGTACATTGCCAGTTGCAGCTGCATATACAACAAAATTGCCAGAAACAGTATCAGAAACAATCCCAGCACCCAGGAAACCTGTCCGCTTTCTGCTTTTTCTGTCTCCTGCCGGTTCTCAGTTTTTGGCAGTCGATACTCTCTTTTCCCGTATTTCATAATGTCCGCCCAGCTTTCCATGAATCTGCAGGATAATGCGTTCCCCATATCCTGCAGGTTCCAAAGTACTTCCCTCATAATCGATCTCTGTCAGTCCTGCCGTCTCCAGTTCTGCCGTGAGGTGTGCCTGCTCCGCCGGTTCCAGGTATCCTACCGTTTCCATTTTCAGCAGATAGGCCCTCGCCAGCTGTCCTACATTCTCTTTTGCCTGGAGCAGCTGCACATTCTGCAGGTAGTTCAGCATCACTACCGTCAGTGCCAGCACACACATGCCCATCGTCATCAGCTCTCCTATGTTCCCTGGCTGTTTCCCTCGTTCCGTCATCTTCTCTCCTATCCTATACCCCTGTCAGGATATCTGCCGCTTTGGTCTGCATCGCTGTTACAATGGTCTGTATAAACGTTGTCAGACTGTCCTTCATGACCACGCACAATAACAGTGCAATAATACACAGACCTACAGTGACCAGGATCCCGTCGATCCCCTGCTCCTGCCGTAAGGCATGTTCTTTTACTTTTCCCCAGATTCTCTGTAAATTCTTCATTTTTTGTCCCTTTCTTGTTTTATTTTATTGGTATTTCAGAATTGCACCACTGCCCGGAACATATATCCCACACAGGCATATAAAATGATTCCCAGTACCGCCCCCAGCATTCCCAGCTGATAAAAAGTAATACTACGGTCCAGAGCACTTTTTTGCTGTTGAAGCACCGTAAGTTCCATATCCTTCAACTGCTCTCCCATGTCCTTCAACAGATCTACCGCCTGCCCCGACTCTCCTGCCTGGATCAGGGTAATGCACAATGCATCGATCTGACGGTTGTCAAATTTCTGTTGGAAGTCAGACAAAGCCGTAACCAGATCCGACTGTATGACCAGATCTCCGGACAGTTCCATCAAAGCCTGCTGTAATCTCTGCGTCCGTACGCTCTGGCAGCATTCCGTCAAGGCATCCGTTACATAGACTCCGGCACAGGTCTGTACCTCCAGTGCCTGATAGATCAGCTGCAGATCCGGCATCATCTTATGATTGTCCTGTCGGTTCAGGTACAGCAATAACAGTTCCGGCACATAATACAGTCCCATTGCCGCAAGCAGTGCATATCCCCAGCCGATAGATTCCAGTGTCAGTACTGCGCCAAGAGAAAGAAACAGGCGCATCAGCAGGTATTTTACCGGTGTAATTTTCTTCCCATAGTGAAATTTTGCACCGTTTTTCCTTAATTTCTTTTCTGTTCCGGTGACCCAGTTTTCATACCTTCGGCTCTCCCGCAGCATTCCGGTAAATTCCTCGCAGGCATGCAACACCGTTTTCGGCATTGTTCCCATACCCAGCCGGAACACAAAAATTCCTCCCAGCACCGCTCCCAACAGTTCGGGAATCCAGATAACTCTCCAGCTCATTCTCCACACCTCCCTGACTAGCGGCGAAAACCATACAGTTTCCGCAAAAACAAAAACAATATCAGTCCATAGACACCCACTGCAAGATGCCCCGGTAAAGTCCCGGATACTATTTTCCAGACCGACACATCGATCAGCCGATCCACCGTCAGCAGGGCGAATACCGACATTCCCAGAAGCAATGCCATATTGATACCTGCCTCTCGAAGCATCCCTTTGCGTTCCTCTTCCATGCGCAGATACTCCCTCGCGGAACGTCTGCTGCTGTCTACCAGTGTGGTCAGATCTGCCATGTAGCGGATGCTGATCTCCAGATTTCTGGCCAGTTCCTTTATCTTGGGATGTTCTATTCGTTCCGCCATGGACAAAAGTGCCAGCGAACTGTCTCCGGTCGTCTGTGCTTCATATGCGCATTCCTCCAGTGCTCCTTTTAACGGCTCCTCCACATAACGGCTCACCTGACCCAGAACCATGGTGATCTCTCCCGCTGTCAGACTGTAATTCCCCAGAAAATTCAGACATTTCAGCAGATTTTCATTGGTCACCCGCAATTCTTCTGCCCGCAGTGTGCTCAGGAACAGATATTCCATGGCTCCGCATATCATTATTCCCAATAAAGCTACCTGGAATTTCCCGCTGCTTCCAAGCAACACTCCAAAGATCACCGTCATTCCCAGAAGATTTCCTACGATCCATTTCTCCGGGGTGCACGCCGGAAATCTGCGCCGCATACCGCAATAACAGAGAAATTCTTCCACCCGGCAGATCCAGGTATTGTTACGCTGTAGTTCCTGCAGCTTGTGCCGGTTTTCCAATACCCGCAGTCTTGCCGACTGATCCATCCCTTTTTTCGTCCGGGACAGCAGGCGTTTTGCCGTCTCTACCCACCGTATCCTTCCAAACAGAAGCAGAAAACCCGTAAATATTAAACAAAAGATCCATACGTATATGATCATAAGTCTCTCCTCTCATGTAATGGTCAAAACAATCTCTCATACTCCAGATTCTCTTTCTCCGCATTCCACCCCAGACAGGCGAAGATCTCCTTCACCTGGTAATGTTCCATAAACACCAGGGTCTGAAAGCAGTCCATCATTTTCATTAATTCGTTGCGGGAATAACGACTGTCATACATTGCATAGTCCACGATCTTCTCCGGTGCCCTGTCCGCAGAGGGTGCATGTACCGTAGCCGCACAGATCTGTCCTGTATACGCTGCATTCAACAGATACAATGCTTCTCCTCCCTTCACCTCACCTATGATAAAAAAATCCACGTCCATCGTCAGTCCCGCTATGCTGATATGTTTTAAATCATAATTCACACTGCTTTCCGAGGTTCCCGGAAGCGAATGAAGGAACATCATATCCGGATGAAACAGTGTGGTCAGCTCATCCGCCTGCTGTGCCACCAGAATTGCCATATCATCCGGAAGCGTCTCCTTCAACGCATTTAACAGTGTGGTTTTACCGGAAGAATTTCCTCCGCAGATCAGGGTCGATCCCTGTCGGAACCTCTGCACCAGCAGTTCTGCCGTATTCCTGTCCAGCATCTCTTTCTCCACCAGTTCTGTCATCATGGGAAAACTCTTCGGCACCTTCCGGATACACAGATAAGGTTCGCTGTAGGTATTGACAATGGGCATGGATAAGGTAAAACGAAAGATAAAGTCCGGATGACTTTCTGTATCCGTAAACCGTTGGATCGCATTCAGGTTAGAAATATTCACCTGATTTCTGGTTGCCACATAATCAATAAACTGCCGGTACTCCTTCTCCGAAGCAAAGGCAATTCCGGCATCCATACGTTTTCCTTCTCTCTTGATCCGGATACAGTCATGACTCACCACCCGGATATCCGAAATGCTTTTGTCATCCATGAGCGGTGACAGTCTGGAATAACCGAAAATATATTGTTCAAATGATTTTAAAAGTCTTTTCCTTTTCGTTGCCGGGAAATGATAATATTGATCGATATGTTTTCCTGCCTCCTGCAGAAATTCCTCCTTGCCCAACACACCCTTTTTTACCTGGATCAAAAGCACCTGTTTCTGTGTGATAAAATCTTCTACCAGCCTCTGCAATTCTGCATCAGAGGCGGTTTCTTCCCTTTTGTTTTCTCTTTCCTCCATACATCCTCCTGTTGGTTTTTCTCAAAATAATCCATTTTGCACTAATTAATACATTATGTGATTCCTGGTCGAATATGACCTGATATTTAGAATTTTGACCTCGACTGACCTGTCGGGTAATATGCAGATTACTCCCTTCCGTGGCATCTGTCAACGCCTCCGGAACTATTTTCTCATTTTCGGAAGAATGGCCAAAGAAAAACCGCATTCTGTCAGGTTAATTTCAAAAAGCCCGTCAGAATGCGGTCTGCGCATTTGTCTATTTTGTCTTTGTCTATTTTGCCATATCCAGCTCCCGTTCCTGCTGCCAAAGCAGTTTGTCGAACTCCTCCACCGGCATCGGCCGGTAGAATAAAAAGCCCTGTACATCGGTACAATTACAGCCTAACAGGAACTCCTTCTGTTCTTCCGTCTCCACACCTTCAATGACGATATGTGCTCCCAGCTGCTGCAGCATGGCAATGGTATTGCGGATAATGATCTGACTCTTATCTTTCTCCAGATCCCGGATGAATTCCCGATCGATCTTAATCTCATCCAATGTCTGATTCTTTAACATGTTCATAGTAGAATATCCGGTACCGAAATCATCCATGGACACCAGGAACCCTCGCTCCCGCAGGCTTTCCATGCGGCGATACATACCAACCTCGTCCTCCAGGAATGCGCTCTCTGTCAGTTCCAGCGGAACATACTCCGGCAGAACATCATATTCCTCCCTGAGACGGAGCAGTGTCTCTGTCAGTTTCTCATCATACGCATGCAATCGGGATACATTGATGGAAACGGGAATAAGTGTCCGGCCTTCCTTACGCAGCTTTCCAAGATAAGCAAACACTTTCTCCCAGATATATTCATCTACATTGATGATAAATCCGTTTTTCTCCAGTACGG
>OKVK01001505.1_pt1 | contig 11911 bp, 10 predicted proteins | sample 1604771 | NCBI WGS metagenome assembly OKVK01 (sample SAMN01760906, study PRJEB22395) | human gut metagenome | reverse complement strand
CGCCAGCAGCAGCTCCAGCGCCCGCAGGGCACTATCCATTCGCCCAGCTGCGTTAATGCGTGGGCATAGCTTAAAGGCCACATCGGTGCCGCTCAGCTCTTCTCCGGCTCCGGCTGCCTGTAACAGCGCATATACGCCGGGACGGGGCTCCGCCTGCAAGGTGCGCAAACCGGCCTGCACAAGCGCCCGGTTCTCCCCTACCAAGGGAACCAGATCACCTACAGTGCCGATGGCAACCAGGTCGCCGAACTGCTCTAACAATTCCGCCGGCTCACCGTCATATAAGCAGCAAGCCAGCTTAAAGGCCACGCCAACCCCGCAAAAATCCGTAAAGGGCAGCTGATTGTCCGTTCTGTGTGGGTTCACCACGGCCTCTGCGCGGGGCAACTGCTCTCCTACCTGGTGATGATCGGTCACCACCAGCTGCATACCCAGCCGGTAGATATACTCTGCCTCGTCCACAGACGAAATACCGTTATCCACTGTGACAATCAGGCCGGTGCCTTTGGCGGCCAGGGTATCAATGGCGCCTTTGTTTAGGCCGTAGCCCTCTGTCTCCCGATCCGGGATATAGTAGATCACATTGCCGCCCATGGCTTCTAAAAAAGAGTATAGCAAAGCTGTGGCGGTCACACCGTCACAGTCATAATCTCCGTACACGCATATTCTTTCGCCGCTGTCCAGCGCCTGTTGCAGTCTGGCAGCAGCCGCCTCCATATCCGCAAAGCCCTCCGGAGCGCATAGCGCCTGACCGGGGTGGAGGAATTCCTGCACCGCCAGGTCGTCCGTCAGTCCGCGAGACACCAGCAAAAATGCCAAAAACGGGTCGATATTGAATTGTTCGCTAATGGCAGAGGCAGCCTCTTTGTCTGCCTGCCGGATCACCCATTTTTTATGCAGCATTATGTATTCTTATCCACCTGATGGAATTTTTTCAGATTGCCGGCTTTTTCGGCGCGCTTGTCCAGCTCCGCCTGAATATCCGCCGGGGTAATGCCCTGGTTGGCCATCATTACAAGGGTGTGGTAGATCAGATCCGTGATCTCATACACCGTCTCGTCCTTGTCGTTATTCTTGGCGGCAATGACCATCTCGGTGCATTCCTCGCCTACTTTCTTCAAAATTTTGTCGATGCCTTGGTCAAACAGGTAGCAGGTATAAGACCCCTCCTGGCGATCCGCCCGACGATCCAGAATCACCTGATATTCACGCTCAATCGCAGTCATTGAAATTGCCCTCCATCTTGGTATAAAAACAGCTGTGGTGCCCGGTGTGGCACGCGGCGCCGATCTGCTCCACCTGCACCAACAGGGTGTCGTTATCGCAGTCGCTGTACATGGCCACCACCTTTTGCAGGTGGCCGCTGGTGGCGCCTTTATTCCAGAGCTCCTGCCGGGAGCGGGACCAAAACCAAGTGTAGCCGCTCTCCAGGGTGCGCTTTAAGGATTCCTTATTCATATAAGCCAGCATCAGCACCTGGCCGGTAGAGGCCTCCTGCACCACCGCAGGGATCAACTCGCCCTTGGCAAAATACTGCTCCAAATCTTCTGTCATTTGCAAATACCTACCGCTTCCCGCAAATCCAGCGTCTTTTTATAAATGCACTTGCCGCAAATGGTGCCATACATTTTCTTATCTTTCATCACCAAAATATCCGTAATGGTGGTAACGCCGCCGCTGGCGATCACATTGCAGCTGACCGCCTTGTTCAGCCGATCCAGCCCTTGCACATCCGGGCCGCTGAGGGTACCGTCCCGACCAATATCCGTATAGATAATGGTGGCAACACCCATCTTCTCCATGGCCTTTGCCAGGTCGATAAAGTCCATTTGGGAATCCTCGGTCCAGCCCTCGGTGGCCACCATGCCTTGCTTGGCGTCGATCCCTACGGCGATCTTGTCCCCATAGGCGTCTACCGCCTGCTGCACCAGCTCCGGATTTTTAAGGGCAACGGAGCCGAGAATGACCCGATCCACGCCCCGATCCAGGTAGAACGCAATATCCTCCATGGTGCGAATACCGCCGCCAACTTCCACTTTCAGCGGGGTGTGCTCCACCACCTGCAAAATCGGGTCTGTGTTTACCGGCTTCTTTTGCAGGGAGCCGTCCAGATCCACCATGTGCACCCAGGTGCAGCCCACCCGGGCCAACTGCTTGGCAGTCGTCAGTACATCCTCTGCCACCTGCTCTGCGGTGTCAAAATCGCCCCGCAGCAGCCGCACCGGCTTACCGTCCATAATATCAATGGCGGGAAAAATAATCATAAGTCGTTACCCTCTCTAATTTTTGTTTATAATACGCCCTTGGTAGACAACACCGCACCGCCGGTGGGCTGTACCGCTCCGTGCAGGGCGTGACCAACAGCCTTAAAGACAGCCTCAATTTGGTGGTGGGCGTTGGTGCCGTAAGGCACATCAATATGCAGAGTGATCCCGGCGTTCACCGCAAAAGCGCGCCAAAATTCCTCTGTTACGCAGGTTTCATAATCGCCGCACCGTTCCTGCTGGAATGTGGCGCGGAACACCAAAAACGGCCGATTGGACAAATCCAGATCGCACCGTGCCAGGCTCTCGTCCATCGGCACCGCAAAACTGCCGTACCGGGCAATGCCGCCAAAGTCGCCCAGCGCCTGGCGCAGTGCCTGCCCCAGCACAATACCGGTATCTTCTACCGTGTGATGGGTGTCTACCTCCAGGTCTCCCTGCACCGTCAGTTGCAGCCCAAAGCCGCCGTGCACCGCAAAAGCGGTAAGCATGTGATCAAAAAAGCCGTTGCCGGTGGACACGGCCACTTCCCCGCCGTCCAGACACAGGGTGGCCGCAATTTGGGTCTCTTTCGTATTTCGTTCTACCGTTGCCGTTCGCATAAACCGCACCTCTTATTCAAACCGTACTTTTATAGAGTTGGCGTGGGCGGTCAGGCCCTCCGTCTCTGCCAAAAGCATAATATCGTCCTTGGCCTTTTTCAGCTCTTCCGGGGTGTAATAAATAAAGGACGACTTCTTCACAAAGCTATCTACCGACAGGGGCGAAAAGAACCGAGCCGTACCGCTGGTGGGCAGCACATGATTGGGGCCTGCGTAATAATCGCCCAAGGGCTCCGGGGACCAATTGCCCAGAAATACAGAACCGGCGTTATCCACCATACCGATATATTTCAGCGGCTCAGCCACGCACAATTCCAAGTGCTCCGGCGCCAATTCGTTCGCAAAATCCAGCGCCTGGCGCAAATTGTCGCACACAATGATTTCACCGTAGTCGTCAAAGGATTTTTGAATGATCTCCTGACGCACCAAGGTCTTGATCTGCCGGTCAATCTCCCGCAGCGTGTTCTTAGCCAAAGACTCGGAAGTGGTTAGCAAAATGGCAGAAGCCCGCATATCGTGCTCCGCCTGGCTCATCAGGTCTGCCGCCAAGAAAGCGGCGTCCGCCGTAGAGTCCGCCACAATGAGAATTTCGCTGGGGCCTGCCACCATATCAATGTCCACCACGCCGTACAACAGTTTTTTGGCCGTGGCCACAAAGATATTGCCTGGACCAACGATTTTATCTACCTTGGGGATTCGCTGGGTACCGTAGGCCAGAGCAGCCACCGCCTGGGCGCCGCCCACTAAGAACACCTTATCCACACCAGCCACCGCAGCCGCCGCCATAATATTGGGATTGGGATTGCCGTCCTTGCCGGGCGGGGTCACCATAATGATTTCCTGTACACCGGCGATCTTGGCGGGAACGGCGTTCATCAGCACAGAGGAGGGATACGCCGCCGTGCCACCGGGCACATAAATGCCTACACGCTTCAGCCCGCGAATACGCTGGCCCATAATGACGCCGCTTTCCTTGGTGGTCATCCAGCTTTGCTGGGCCTGGCGCTGATGGAAGTCATAGATATTTTGCTGCGCTTTTACCACAGCGTCCTTAAAGGCCGGGTCTACCTGATCTAAAAAGGCATGGATCTCGTCCTTGTCAAATTCGATTTTCTTAGGCACGCTGCCGTCAAACCGCACGGTGTACTCCCGCACAGCCTCGTCACCGCCCTCTTTTACACCATTGATAATGGTGGTCACCGCCTCGGTGATCTTGGGATCCGTCTCCCCTGCCCGCTGTTTCAGCTGAGCCAAAAGCTGGTATTCGACCACGCCGTTTGCTTTTGTGATTTTCATTGTTCTACCCTCTTTCAACCCACTTGCGCTGCCAGTTCAATATCATGCAGGAACGCCTCAATCTCGTCCTTGCGCAGCTTCATAGAAGCCATATTCACAATCACCCGCGCAGAAATGGGCATGATCTTCTCTACCACTTCCAGACCGTTCTCCTTTAAGGTGGAGCCAGTCTCCACAATATCCACAATGCCGTCTGCCAAGCCCAGGAGCGGCGCCAGTTCCACGCTGCCCTCGATCTTGATCACATCCACATCCATACCCTTGGACTTAAAGAATTCTTTAGCCACCTTAGGGTATTTGCTGGCCACGGTTTTGCGCTTGTAGCCGCTGAAGAAATCCGTGCCCTTCTTGGTCGCCAGGGCAAAGGCACAACGGCCGATATTCAGATCCAGCACTTCATAGAATGCACTGCCGTGCTCCACAATGGTGTCTTTGCCTACAATGCCAATGTCGCACACGCCGTGCTCCACATAAGTGATCACATCCGGCGCTTTGGACAGTACCGCCTCGTACGGATCCACCGGCAAGATCAACCGACGGCCTTTATTCTCCAGAGCCTCCGTGTTCAGCCCCATGGTCTTGAACATCTGCACAGACGCCTTTTCCAGCCGTCCCTTAGTCAGTGCAATGCGCAGCGGGCGATCCAAATTGATCTCCTCGTGGAGCACATCGGTCACCGCTGACACATCCACTGCAAAGCCGATAGCCGGTTTGTCCGTGCCAAATTCGCCCAGCAGATTGTCATACCGACCGCCGGACAGCACTGTCAGACCGCTGCCCTGCACATACCCGCGAAAGATCACGCCAGTGTAGTAATTAGAACGATTAACAATGCCCAAATCCAGCAGCACCTGCTCCTGCAAACCTGCAGCGCACAGCGTGTCGTACAGTGTTTTAATATACTGCAAAGAGGCGTCTGCGCCGCCCTCGGTATACAGTTCCCGTGCTTCGTCCAGCACCTCCGGGCCGCCAAACAGCCGGGGCAGCCGCCGCAGCACCCGGGTCTCTCTGCAATCCTCCAAGGTATCCAGCAAATCGCCCAGCGCTGCAAAGTTCTTTTGCTCGATCAAGTGGCAAATTTCTGCCTTTACCGCCGGTTTTACATTCAGATTGCGCAGCACCGCACCAAAGTACCCGGCGTGGCCCAACTCGATCTTAAAGCCCGGCACCGTGCTTTGCATAGCACGGCAAGCCAGCGTAATGACCTGAATATCCGCCGCCATAGAGCCGTCGCCAATAAGTTCAATGCCGCTCTGCGCCACCTCGTCGGTGCGCCCGGCCAGCTCCTTGGTGCGCACAAATACACTTTGATTGTAATAGAGCCGCACCGGAAAGGCGTCCTCCGACAGTCGAGTAGCCACCAGGCGGGCAATGGGCAGGGTGTTGTCCGGCCGCAGCACAGTGGTTCTACCCCTGTTATCCGTCAGCTTATACATCTCATCTGCATCCAGCCCGGCATCGCCGCTGTTGAACACATCAAAAAACTCCAATGTGGGAGTGATCACCTTGCGGTAACCGTTAGCCTCATATAACCCGGTCAGGGCGTTCTCTACCCGGCGGCGATCGTCGCACTCCTCAAACAGCAGATCACGGCTGCCCTCCGGGGTCACTTTTGCATATTGTTTCATGTCGTTTTCCTCACTTTAGTACGCTAATGTGGTAATATGCTACCACACAAAAGAGCGTTTGTCAAGCCCGGACTTAAAAGAGAGAAATTTGGTTGCTCTCCGGCAGGTCGCCCAGTGCCCCCGCCTCGCGCAGGGAGTCTACCACAGACTTGCCTACCCCGCTGCGTGCCATCAGATCATCACAGGAGATAAACTCGCCCATACCGTCGTCCTTGGCCTGGGCCAACTGTTTAGCCGCGTTCTCACCTACGCCGGCAATCGCGCTAAAAGGCAGACGGATCTTGCCGTCCTCAATATTATACACCCGCCAGTCGGACTTATAAATATCCACCGGCAGGAAGTGATACCCGCGAGCCAACATTTCAATCACAATCTGCAAAATGCCGTATGTGTCCTGCTCCTTGGCAGAGGCGTCGTTGCCCTTGCGCTTGATCTCTTCCATTCTGGCCTTCACCGCATCCTTGCCCTGAACCGCCGCCACAGCGTCCAGATCGCCGCCGCGCACGGTAAAGAACGCACTGTAATACTGCAAGGGATAATAGATCTTGTACCATCCCAAGCGCAGGGCCGCGATCACATACGCCGCTGCGTGCGCCTTGGGGAACATATATTTGATTTTATAGCAGCTGTCTATGTACCACTGCTCCACGCCCACTTCTTTCATGGCTTCCTCATACGGCGGCAGCTCCTTGGGCGCCTTGCCCTTACGCGTGTATTCCATGATCTTAAAGCAGTCCTTCTTACTTAGGGGCGAGGGTTTGCCGGTGCGCTGCTCATAGGCTTCCGCCTTATGGAGCAGATAGGTCATAATACCGTCACGGCAGCCGATCACATCAGAAATGGTGCACACGCCGTTTTTGATCAGCTCCTGGGCGTTGCCCAACCACACATCCGTGCCGTGGGACAGGCCGGAAATTTGCAGCAAATCGGAAAAAGTTTTTGGCTGTGCCTCCATGAGCATTCCCAGCACAAAGGGGGTGCCCATCTCCGGGATAGACAATGTGGAGGTGGGGCAGTCAATATCCTCCGGCGACACGCCGATCGGCTCCGTAGAGGTGATCATTTGGTACAGCTTGGGGTCGCACAGGTCCACATCCATCACAGGAATACCGGTGGCATCCTCCAGAAATTTATAAAGGGTGGGCACATCGTGACCCAGCTCGTCCAACTTCAGCAGCGTATCGTGAAGCGCGTTCTTAAAGTCAAAGTGTGTGGTATAGGTGCCCTTGCTCTTATCGTTAGACGGGTACTGAATAGGCGTAAAATCCTCCACCTCATACTCGTCCGGCACAACCACCATGCCGCCCGGGTGCTGGCCGGTGGTACGCTTAATACCGGTACAGCCATCCTTCAGCCGCTCAATCTCCGCCTTGGGGGTGGAGCCGTCCAAGCCCCGCTCCTCCAGGTACTTGATCACATAGCCAAAGGCGGTTTTTTCCGCCACGGTAGCCATGGTACCGGCCTTGAACACATGGGACTTACCAAACAGCTCCTCCGTGAACCGATGGCTCTGTGACTGGTAGTCGCCGCTAAAGTTCAAGTCAATATCCGGCTCTTTATCGCCGTCAAAGCCCAGAAAAGTCTCAAAGGGAATTTCGTGGCCATCCCGGTTCATAGGTATATGGCAATTGGGGCAGTCCTTAGGCGGCAGGTCAAAGCCGCTGCCCACAGAGCCGTCCTGTATAAACTCACTGTGCTTGCACTTGGGGCACACATAATGAGGTGCCAAGGGGTTTACCTCGGAAATGCCCGCCATGTGGGCTACAAAGGAGGAACCGACGGACCCTCGGGAGCCCACCAAGTAACCGTGCTCCTCCGAGTTTTTAACCAATCGTTTGGCAATAACATACAGCACGCCAAACCCGTGCTTGATAATGGAGTCCAGCTCACGCTGCAAGCGAGAGGCCACATACTCCGGCACCGGATCGCCGTATTTCTCCTTAGCGGTTTTCCAGCAAATGTCCGTCAGCTCATCGTCTGCGCCGTCAATGTGGGGCTGGAAGGTGCCGGGAGGAATGGGCACAATATCGTCGTCGATCATATCGGCGATCTTGTTGGGGTTATCCACCACCACTTCCTTGGCCCGGTCACCCAGGTAGGCAAAGTCCTCCAGCATCTCGTTGGTGGTCTTAAAGTACAGAGGCGGCTGCATATCCGCGTCCTCAAAGCCTTTGCTGGCCATAATAATGGCGCGGAACTTGGCGTCTTTTTTATCAAGAAAATGTACATCGCCGGTAGCTACGGTCAGCTTGCCCAGCTTGTCGCCGATGGCGAGAATTTTGCGGTTAATATTGTTCAGATCCTCTTCTTCCCGGATCTGCTCATGAATTTCTTTATTGGAACGCAGCATAAAAGCATTGTTGCCGTTCGGCTGAATTTCCAAATAATCATAAAAGTCGGCGATTTTCTCCAACTCTTCGTCGCTTTTGCCGTGGAGAATAGCCTGGTACAGCTCGCCCTGCTCGCAGGCGGAGCCGATAATAATGCCGTCCCGGTGCTCTTTCAACGCCGACTTCAAGATCAGCGGACGGTTCTTAAAGTACTCAATATTGCTCTTGGAGATATGCTTATACAGTACCTTGCGCCCGGCCAGGGTGCGGATCAAAAAAATAATATGATACCGGGGGAAGTCCTTGAGCTTCATATTCATAAAGTCCGGGTACTTCTCGTCGTCTACCAGGTAACCCTCCATACCGCACAGCAGCTTGATACCGGCGCTCTTGGCTGCCTTACAGGCCTCCGGCAGTGCCTGCACCACGCCGTGGTCGGTGATCGCAACCGCCTTGTGGCCCCACTTGGCCGCCCGCTTTACCAAAGAAGTAGGTGAGGAAATGGCGTCCATCTCTGACAGGGAGGTATGCATGTGCAGCTCCACCCGCTTCTCCGGCGCGGTGTCCATTTTCTCCATCTTGGTCACGGTAGCCAACGAATTGGCCCGCAGCACATACTCACCGGCGTAGTTGTCGTACTGGTACATACCGCTGACCATCACAGTCTTGGCACTCTGGATCTTATTGATCACCGGGTCCATCACTTTATTGCTGTCAAACATCTTCACCGTCATGGAAGATGTGTAATCGCTGATATTAAAGGAAAAAATCTTGTTGCCGCCACGCTTGGTCTCCCGGGCCTCGCTGCACAGCACATCCCCCCATACGGTAATGTAACCGTCGTCGGTCTTGACCTCATTCATGGGCTTAGGCAATTCCCGAATAGGCTTGCCAAAGAAGCCATGCACCGTGTCGCCGTAGAGCGGCAGACCGCCCTGCATAGGCCGGTGCTCCACCTGCTTTTCCGCTTCTTCTTTCTTTTGTTTCTCGGCCTCCTGCTTCTCTGCCACCGCAGAGCGCACCGCCGCTTCTATATCATAGGTCTTGGCTTCTACAAATTCCACAGCCAGTTCCAAATCGAACAGCTTATGAATTTCCCGGGCCAGCAGCTTGTCCGTGCCCTTGGCCAGCAGCACTTCCCTGCCCCCGTATTGCAGGTCGATATGCAGGGTGTTGCCGTTTACCGTAGCCTTGGCGTCCTTAAAGAAACCGTTAACCTCCGCATGGTGCCGCCGAATGTTGGCAATTAGGGAGGGCAGACAGTCCGCAGAAAACGCCGCCGAGGCATAATGAGGGGTCAGCACCGCCTTTTCCAGTCCCATTTGGGCTGCAATTTGGTCTGCGCACCGCTCCAGCTCCGCCGTCTCAACCAACGCCGGCAGCTGCAAAGCAATGTGCAGTTCCCGCCGATCGTGGTAAGTAGACATACCCACCACGGCCGCATCTGCCAACGCCAGGCGTCCCGCCTCGTCCATATAGGCGCCAAAATATTCAACAAATCGGTTCATTGCTTGCATTATAATTTATCAATCTCTTTCATCAATTCCGTTAGCAGTTGGTCCTCCGGGACTTTGCGAAGAATTTTGCCTTTCTTAAACAGCAGGCCCTCGCCGTCGCCGCCGGCAATGCCAATGTCCGCTTCTCTGGCCTCGCCGGGGCCGTTGACCACGCACCCCATCACAGCCACTTTAATGGGTTTGTGCACATCCCGCAGCTTCTCCTCCACCTGTTTTGCAAGACCCACCAGGTCAATGCGGGTGCGCCCGCAGGTGGGGCAGGCAATTAAGTAGGGACTGTCGTTTTTCAGCCCAATGGCTTTCAGTATATCCATGGCGGCAAAGACTTCCTTCACCGGGTCGTCGGTGAGGCTCACCCGAATGGTGTCGCCGATACCGTGGCACAGCAGGGAGCCGATCCCCGCCGCAGACTTGATAATGCCCATACGCTCGGTACCCGCTTCCGTCACACCCAGGTGCAAGGGATAGTCGCACCGCTGCGCAGCCATCTCGTAAGCGGCGATCATGGTGGGCACATTGCTGGACTTAATAGAAATGACAATATCGTTAAAATCGAACTTCTCCAGCAGTGCTGCGTGGTACATGGCGCTCTCCACCATGGCCTCAGGGGTAGGCGCGCCGTATTTGGCTAAAATATGTTTTTCCAGCGAGCCGCTGTTGACCCCAATGCGAATGGGGATCTGCTTCTCTCTGCAAATATCCGCCACCGCTTTTACCCGATCGTCGCTGCCAATGTTGCCCGGGTTGATACGAATCTTGTCGATCCCTCGCTGGGCAGCGCCGGACGATAGTTAAAATGAATATCCGCCACCAAGGGCACATCCACGGCGTTCTTGATAGGCTCAATCAGATCCAGCGCCGCCTCGTCCGGAATGGCAAAGCGGATCACCTGGCACCCGGCAGCCGCCAAAGCCTTGGCCTGCGCCACAGAGCCGTCAATATCAGTAGACGGCACATTCAGCATGGACTGTACCAGCACCGGGCTGTCGCCGCCCAGGGTGGTATTGCCTAATTTGATTTTTCTGCTTTTTCTTCTTTCCATTTTGCTCACCTACGAAAACAACTTGGTAATATCACTAAAGGTCACCACGCACATAAAGAGCAGCAGCAGCGCCAGCCCCGCCGCGTTAATGACCCATTCTGCCTTATCCGGCAGCTTTCGTTTGCAAATCCCCTCGCCCACCAGCAGGAACAGCCGCCAGCCGTCCAGCGCCGGAATGGGAAACAGGTTAAACAGCCCCACATTGATGGTGAGTATCGCCATCAGCCGCAGGGCGGAGTAGGCAGAGGTTTTCACCGCCTGGCTCACATAGGACACGGCACCCACCGGGCCGCTGATGTCTGCCAGGCCAAAGCGACCGGACAGCATATCCGCCACAGACAGGAACACCATGCGGGCGTAAGACACCGTTTGCATCACGCTCTCCCGCAGCACATTGCCCACATTCTTGGGCACACCGTGGAGCCAAAAGTCCATCTTTACAAACCGATGGCCCTCATATTCTTCCGTATCAAACTTGACCTGCAAGGTCTTTTTGGCACCGTCCCGCTTAACGACCACTGTCAATGTATCGTCTGCACTGCGAGACAGGCCGGTAGTCACATCGGTAGCAGTGTAAACCCGCATACCGTCAATGGACTGAATGGTATCGCCCACCTGCAATCCGGAGGCTGCGCTGGCGGCGTTCGCCTCAAACTTCGCCACCTGGGCAGTACCGATCAAATTGCTGCCGCACACAATCAGCACGGTCAACAAAAAGCCCAGCACCAAATTCATCAGCGCACCGGCCACCACCACAAACAGCCGAGCAGGTACGCTCTTTTTGTTAAAGGCGTTGGGATCTTCCGAGTCCTCCCCCTCGCCCTCCATTTGGCAGTAGCCGCCAAAAAGGATCCAGCGCAGGCTGAATTTGGTGCCGTTCCTTTCCCGCTGTATGATCTTAGGACCCATACCCACGGAAAACTCATTGACTTTGATCTTCATTAGCCGAGCGGCAAAATAATGCCCGCCCTCATGCACCAGAATGATCAGTTCAAAAAATAAAATGGCAATCAGAACGGGATATACCGTATGCCACAGGGAAGATAAGGTCACGAAACCGCCTCAATCACATAATCTCTGGCCGCGCGATCGGCCTGCAAAACATCATCCAGGGTGTAATCCGCCACTTGCGGGCACGCCTCCATGGCCGCCCGGTTCAGCACCGCAATGTCTGTAAACTTGATCTTGCCGTTTAGGAACAGCCGTACGCTCTCCTCATTGGCGCCATTGGC
>OKVK01001493.1_pt1 | contig 11960 bp, 6 predicted proteins | sample 1604771 | NCBI WGS metagenome assembly OKVK01 (sample SAMN01760906, study PRJEB22395) | human gut metagenome | reverse complement strand
GGTAAAAGAAGTAGCTACCAAGACCAACGATGTAGCCGGTGACGGTACTACGACCGCTACTGTTCTTGCTCAGGCAATGATCCACGAAGGAATGAAGAACTTGGAAGCAGGTGCTAACCCGATTGTCCTGAGAAAAGGTATGAAGAAAGCAACTGACAAAGCTGTAGAAGCAATTGCAGCTATGAGCAGCAAAGTATCCGGAAAACATCAGATGGCAAGAGTTGCAGCAATTTCTGCCGGAGATGACAAAGTAGGCGATATGGTTGCAGACGCTATGGAGAAAGTAGCGAACGACGGTGTTATTACCATCGAAGAGTCCAAGACCATGCAGACCGAGCTGGATGTAGTAGAAGGTATGCAGTTCGACCGTGGATACATTTCCGCATACATGGCAACTGATACTGAGAAGATGGAAGCAGTTCTGGATGATCCGTACATCCTGATTACTGATAAGAAGATTTCTAATATTCAGGAGATCCTCCCGGTACTGGAGCAGCTGGTACAGTCCGGTAAGAAACTGCTCATCATCGCAGAGGATATCGAGGGCGAAGCTCTGACCACTCTGGTACTGAACAAACTGCGTGGAACTTTCACTGCTGTAGGAGTAAAAGCTCCGGGCTATGGTGACAGAAGAAAAGCAATGCTGCAGGATATCGCAATCCTGACCGGTGGTACCGTAATCTCCGAGGAGATTGGTCTTGAACTGAAAGATGCTACCATTGATATGCTTGGACGTGCAAAATCTGTAAAAGTACAGAAAGAATCTACCGTTATTGTAGATGGTCTTGGCGACAAAGAGGCAATTGCTGATCGTGTTAAGACAATTAAAGCTGAGATTGAGAACACCAAATCTGAATTTGATAAAGAAAAACTTCAGGAGCGTTTTGCAAAACTGTCCGGTGGTGTAGCTGTTATCCGCGTAGGTGCTGCTACCGAGACCGAGATGAAAGAAGCAAAACTTCGTATGGAAGATGCACTGGCAGCTACCAGAGCAGCAGTTGAAGAAGGTATTATCTGCGGTGGTGGATCTGCTTACATCCATGCTTCCAAAGAGGTTGCAAAACTGGTTGATACGCTGGAAGGTGATGAGAAGACCGGCGGTAAGGTGATCCTGAAAGCACTGGAAGCTCCGCTGTTCCACATCGCTGTAAATGCAGGACTGGAAGGCGCTGTTATCATCAACAAGGTACGTGAGTCTGAAGTTGGCGTCGGATTCGATGCTTACAATGAACAGTATGTCAACATGGTAGAGGCAGGTATTCTGGATCCGGCTAAGGTTACCAGAACAGCTCTGCAGAATGCAACAAGCGTTGCATCTACATTCCTGACTACTGAGGCATGTGTTGCCAACATCAAAGAGCCGGTTCCGGCTGCTGCTCCGGCAGGTGGCGGAATGGGAATGATGTAATTTCCGAATTTTAAAGCTGCGGGTTTTCCCGCAGCTTTTTTCAGTTCCATCAGAAAACCCATTGACATTAAGTGACCGATCTGGTAGACTGTTTTAAACGTCATTAGATATTATTATTTTTACTAGAAGAAGAGGTACTTATTAATAATTCTAATAAAACAAAAATACAGGAAAGAGAGGAAAAGAGATGGGAAAAATTATCGGTGAAGGCATTACATTTGATGATGTTCTTCTTGTTCCGGCCTACTCAGAAGTGATCCCGAATCAGGTGAAGCTGGAGACATGGCTTACCAAAACGGTAAAACTGAATATTCCGCTGATGAGTGCAGGAATGGATACGGTAACGGAAAGCCGCATGGCAATTGCGATGGCCAGACAGGTTGGTATTGGTATCATCCATAAAAATATGTCAATTGAGGAGCAGGCGGAAGAGGTAGATAAAGTAAAACGTTCCGAGAACGGTGTTATTACGGATCCTTTCTCTTTATCTCCGGAACACACACTGGCAGATGCCGATGAGCTGATGGCAAAATACCGGATTTCCGGCGTGCCGATTACGGAAGGAAAGAAACTGGTTGGTATTCTGACAAACCGTGATCTGAAATTTGAGACTGATTTTTCCAAGAAGATTAAAGAGTCCATGACTTCTGAAAATCTGGTTACTGCTCCGGTAGGCATTACTCTGGAAGAAGCAAAGGTGATTCTCGGAAAAGCAAGAAAAGAAAAACTTCCAATCGTAGATAAAGATTTCAACCTGAAAGGTCTTATTACGATTAAGGATATTGAAAAACAGATCAAATATCCGCTGGCAGCAAAGGATGCACAGGGACGTCTTCTCTGCGGTGCAGGTATCGGCATTACAGCCAACGTTCTGGATCGTGCCAAAGCACTGATTGACGCTCATGTTGATGTGCTGGTACTGGATTCTTCCCACGGACATTCTGCAAATGTCATCCGTTGTCTGGATATGCTGAAAAATGCATACCCGGATGTGCCGGTTATTGCAGGAAACGTGGCAACCGGAGCAGGAACGGAAGCTCTGATCAAAGCTGGTGCAGACGCTGTCAAAGTTGGTATCGGACCTGGTTCTATCTGTACTACCCGTGTTGTATCCGGTGTGGGTGTTCCGCAGATCAGTGCAGTTATGGACAGCTACGAAGTAGCTGATAAATATGGAATTCCGGTCATCGCCGATGGCGGTATCAAATATTCCGGAGACATTACAAAAGCACTGGCAGCAGGTGCCAATGTCTGCATGATGGGAAGTATCTTCGCAGGCTGCGATGAGAGCCCGGGATCTTTTGAACTGTATCAGGGAAGAAAATATAAAGTATATCGTGGAATGGGTTCCATTGCCGCTATGGAGAACGGATCCAAAGACCGTTATTTCCAGAGCGATGCAAAGAAACTGGTTCCGGAAGGTGTGGAAGGACGTGTCGCATACAAGGGTTATGTGGAAGATACGATTTTCCAGCTTCTTGGAGGACTTCGTTCCGGTATGGGTCTGTGCGGCGCACCGGATATCGAGACTCTGAAGACAAAAGCACAGTTTGTCAAAATTTCCGCAGCATCTCTGAAAGAGAGCCATCCGCACGATATTCATATCACCAAAGAAGCACCGAACTACAGTGTAAACGAATAATAACTGTGAAGCCAGTTGATAAAAAATTCCGGCAGGAGATTTCTCTTCCGGAATTTTTTACGTTGTTTTGAGGATTTTTTAACACTCTTTTTGGTTGCAAAACATGTAAGCTGATGTTACATTAGAAACGTGATAAGGAATGAAAAGAGTTTAAGAGAAATGGAAAGGACATGAAAGAAGTATGAGAAAGACAAAAATTGTATGTACACTGGGACCGGCAACTGATGATGAGAACGTATTGCGCCAGTTGATGCTGGAAGGAATGTCCGTGGCGCGAATGAATTTTTCCCATGGAAGCCATGAGGAACAGAAAAAAAGACTGGATATGGTGAAAAAACTCCGGAAAGAACTGGGACTCCCGGTGGCAGCACTCCTGGATACCAAGGGACCGGAGATCCGTATTGGAGATATTGAGGGCGGCAAAGTCGAGCTGAAAAAAGGACAGACATTTGTTCTTACTACGGAAGATATTGTTGGAAATGCAGAGATAGTAAGCATTACTTATAAACAGCTTTACAAAGATGTGAAGCCGGGAGATTCCATCCTGATTGATGATGGACTCATCGGCATGGAAGTGCAGAAGATTGACGGTGAAGAGATTGTCTGCCAGGTGAAGAACGGCGGTTTCATCTCCAACCACAAGGGTGTCAACGTTCCGGGCGTGGAACTGAAGATGCCTTTTGTCAGCCAGAAAGATTATGAGGATATCGTGTTTGCGGCTGAGCAGGATTATGATTTTATTGCTGCTTCCTTCACAAGAACGGCAGATGATATTCTGGAGATCCGTAAGATTCTGGAAGAAAAAGGCGGACAGTACATTCATATTATTGCGAAGATTGAAAATATGCAGGGAGTGGAGAACTGTGAGGAGATTCTCCGCGTGGCAGACGGTATCATGATAGCCCGCGGGGACATGGGTGTGGAGATTCCGCTGGAGGAAGTGCCGGTTATTCAGAAGAAACTGATTCGTATGGCGCTGAAAGCGAGCAAACCGGTTATCACTGCGACCCAGATGCTGGATTCTATGATCAAAAACCCGAGACCGACCCGTGCAGAGACCTCCGACGTAGCAAATGCCATCTATCAGGGAACCGGTGCCATCATGTTGTCGGGTGAGACGGCTGCAGGCGCATATCCGATCGAGGCAGTGCGCACCATGGCAAGAATTGCAGAGCGTACCGAGAAGGATATTGATTATTCCAGAGAGTTCAAACCAAGACGTCTGGCAGAGCGTCCGGATGTGACCAATGCCATTTCCCATGCAACCTGTACGACTGCCATGGATCTGAATGCAGCAGCGATCGTTGCCGTAACTAAATCCGGTCGTACCGTTGGCCGAATTGCAAAATACCGTCCCTCCTGTCCGATTATCGGATGTGCAACCCATTCGAGGGTATGCCGTCAGCTGAGTCTGATGTGGGGCGTTATTCCGGTAGAAATGCAGGAAGAAGAGACAGCAGATGATCTGTTTGATCATGCAGTGAAACTGAGCGAGGATAAGAAACTGATTTCCAGAGGTGATCTGGTTGTCATTACCGCAGGCGTACCGCTGGGACTCTCCGGTACGACCAATATGTTGAAAGTCCAGGTGGCAGGAAATACGCTGCTCACCGGAAGAGGATGCAATGCATTGAAGGCCTCCGGAAATATATGTGTCTGCAATTCCGCAGATGATCTGGCAAAGAACTTCCGTCCGGGAGATATTGTGGTTGTATCTGCAACCAATAATGACATGATGCCGCAGCTCAAAGATGCCGCAGGTATCATTACCGAGCAGGGAGACCGGTATTCCCATGCGGCCATTGTCGGTATTGCGCTGGATATTCCGGTTATTACCGAGGCGAAGAATGCAACCAGAATTCTGAAATCCGGTACATTTGTGACTATGGATTCCGAGCAGGGTCTGGTATACAGCGGACGATAATGAATATAAAATAACAGGAGTTTTCATGGGTTCACACAAATACAGGAGACTTTTACTGAAAGCGCTGAAAATAGCGGCTGGAAGCGGTATGGCGATTATAGCGGCAGAACTCCTGGGTCTTTCCTATGCCACATCGGCCGGGATTATTACCCTTCTGACTGTACAGGATACGAGACAGGATACGATTCAGTTGACAGTTGACAGAATTCTGTCCTTTCTCCTGTGCGTGGGGCTGATTTATGCATGCTTTCATTTTCCACCGGCAGGGTGGGTGAACTATATCGTATATATCTTGCTGATGGTAGTATGCTGCTGCCTTTTCAACTGGCAGAATACCATTTCGGTCAATGCGGTAATGGGTACACATTACCTGATGACACCGGATTACAGCCTGAATTTCGCACTGAATGAGTTGACTCTGATCCTGATTGGAACAGGCCTGGCACTGGGAATGAACTGGCTGATGCCAAGCTACCGGAAGAAAATTCGGGAGGATGTAAAGACGGCAGAGCAGGCCATGAAAAAGGTCCTGACTGAGATGACAGAGTATCTGGAGGAGAAGAAAACTTCTGAGGACGTTTGGATGGATCTTGATGAGCTGGAAGAGATTCTTCATGAGGGTCTGAAGAATGCCCATGAGCAGGTAAATAATACCCTGGGGGAACAGGATTACTATTATGCAGATTATCTGGAGATGAGGCTTCAGCAGTGCTCCATGCTGCAGACGCTTCGAAACAGTGTGATAAGGATCCGGAAGGTACCAAAGCAGGCGGTCTATGTAGCCAGGTATCTGGAGTATTTGTCAGAATGTTCTGCGGAGAAAGATTCTCCGGAAGAACAGCTCTGGAAACTGGAAGAAGTGCTCGATCAGATGAATCTGGAAGCATTGCCGAGAACCAGGGAGGAATTTGAAAACCGGGCAATTCTGTTTCATATACTGATGGATCTGAGAGAATTCCTGGAAGTGAAACAGCATTTTCAGGAGGCTCATCCGAGACATCCGGATACAATGTGACGAAATATGGGAAAAAATAATGCATGCAGGCAAAAAGACTGCATGCATTATTTGCGTATGGCGGGGAAGTATGTTATAATGGGCGTTAGCTATAAGCGGCGGGCAGATATGCCAACGGACACGCCGGTAATTTTTATGAACAGAAGGGGATATAAAAAGAAATGAAACTGATAACCGTTCGTGAATTATATAAAAACAGAGAAGCTTATCTTGACAAAGAGATTACCGTAGGCGGATGGGTACGCAGTATCCGAGATTCCAAGAGTTTTGGTTTCCTGGTGCTTCATGATGGTACCTTTTTTGAGACACTGCAGGTGGTATATCATGACACCATGGAGAATTTTTCACAGATCGGCAAGTTGAATGTAGGTGCAGCCGTTATTGTAAAAGGAACACTGGTGGCTACCCCACAGGCAAAACAGCCTTTTGAGATTCAGGCAGCAGAGGTAACGGTAGAGGGTGCTTCCGCACCGGATTATCCGCTGCAGAAAAAGCGCCATACCCTTGAATATCTGCGTACCATGACCCATTTAAGACCGAGAACCAATACGTTCCAGGCTGTTTTCCGGGTAAGATCGTTGACTGCATATGCGATTCATAAATTTTTCCAGGAGCAGGGCTTTGTCTATGTACACACGCCACTGATCACTGGAAGTGACTGCGAAGGTGCAGGAGAGATGTTCCAGGTAACTACCATGGATCTTAACAACATTCCGAAAACAGAGGATGGAAAAGTAGATTATAGCAAAGACTTCTTCTGCAAACCGACGAACCTGACTGTCAGCGGACAGTTAAACGGTGAAACTTATGCACAGGCATTCCGCAATATCTATACATTTGGGCCGACCTTCCGTGCGGAGAATTCCAACACTACCCGTCATGCAGCTGAGTTTTGGATGATCGAGCCGGAGATGGCATTCGCAGATCTTGACGACAATATGGAGATGGCAGAGGCAATGCTCAAATATGTCATCCGCTATGTGCTGGAAAATGCTCCGGAGGAGATGAATTTCTTCAATTCCTTCGTAGACAAGGGACTTCTTGACCGCCTGAATCATGTACTGAACTCCGAGTTCGGACATGTAACCTATACAGAGGCTGTGAAGATTCTGGAAGAGAATAATGATAAATTTGATTATAAAGTATCCTGGGGATGCGATCTTCAGACAGAGCATGAACGCTATCTGACTGAACAGGTATTCAAGCGTCCGGTATTTGTAACAGACTATCCGAAGGAAATCAAGGCATTCTATATGAAAGCCAATGAAGATGGCAAGACCGTAGCTGCCATGGACTGTCTGGTTCCGGGTATCGGCGAGATCATCGGCGGAAGCCAGAGAGAGGATGATTACGACAAACTGGCAGCACGTATGGACGAGCTGGGACTTGATAAAGAGCAGTATGGTTTCTATCTGGATCTTCGGAAATATGGTTCTACTCATCATTCCGGATTTGGTCTTGGATTTGAGCGTTGTGTGATGTATCTGACCGGTATGGGAAATATCAGAGACGTGATTCCGTTCCCGAGAACCGTAAAGAATTGTGATCTGTAATCATAAGGAGGCGGCAGGCATGTCAGAAGAGCATTCACATACTCATGTTGCTCCAGACGGCACAGTGTATGAGCACATTCATACCCACGAGCACGAGGGGCAGGGCCATGATCATCATGAGCAGGGACATACCCATGAGCATGAACATTCGCATGCTCACGGACATACCCACACGCATGCGAATACAAAAGCAGTGCTGAACCGGCTGTCCCGTGCTATCGGGCATCTGGAATCCATCCGGAGAATGGTGGAAGAAGGAAGGGACTGCAGCGAAGTATTGATTCAGCTTTCTGCGGTAAAATCGGCGATCAATAACACCGGAAAGGTCATTTTAAAAGACCATATTGAACATTGTCTGGTGGAGGCGGTGGAATGTGGAGACATGGAAGCCATTGCCGATCTGACTGAGGCAATTGACCGGTTTATGAAATAACCGGATGCGAAAGATAAGGCGCAGCTCTCTTTGTCAAGAGGGCAGCGCTTTCTTTTTCAAGTTTGTGAAATATAGCAGAATTTCGAAAAAGATTCTTGTGGAGTTTTCAGCGTCATTGCGACTTGCATATTCGAAGTGGTTGGTATATACTTTTAATCAACATATCGATTTGATAGAGAGAAAAAACACAAGATATAGTAGGGGTGAACGGATGTTATACGTAGTCAAAAAAGACGGGACAAGAGAGATTTTTAACGTCGAAAAGATTGTGAATGCAGTGAATAAGTCTGCAGCACGTATATTATATAAATTTTCAAAAGCAGAGATTCAGTTTATCTGTGAATTTGCCCAGGAACAGGCAGAATCGCTGGGCAAGGAAAATATTGATATTCAGGATATGCACAACATTGTGGAGGGTGCTCTCGACCGTGTAAACCCGGCGGTGGCAAAGAGCTACCGGGATTACCGGAATTATAAAAAAGACTTTGTCCATATGATGGATGACGTTTATACCAAGAGCCAGTCTATTCGTTACATTGGAGATAAAAGTAATGCCAACACGGACAGTGCTCTGGTGGCTACCAAGAGAAGCCTGATCTTCAATGAGCTGAACAAGGAACTGTACCGGAAATTTTTCATGAACCGGAACGAGCTGCAGGCATGCAGGGACGGTTATATCTATATTCATGATCAGTCTGCACGTCTGGATACCATGAACTGCTGCCTCTTCGATATTGCAAGTGTGCTTACCGGCGGTTTTGAGATGGGTAATGTGTGGTACAACGAGCCAAAGACCCTGGATACCGCATTCGATGTCATGGGAGACATTATTTTAAGTACCGCAGCCCAGCAGTACGGCGGATTTACCGTGCCGGAAGTGGATAAGGTGCTGGCACCCTATGCAGAGAAGAGCTATAAGAAATACAGGGAAGAATTCCTGAAATATACCGATCCGTCATGGGAAGGCACAGAGGAAAAGGCAGAAGAATATGCCATGAATAAGGTACGCCGTGATTTTGATCAGGGATGGCAGGGAATCGAATACAAACTGAACACCGTCGGCTCTTCCAGAGGAGATTATCCCTTCGTGACCGTGACCATGGGTCTTGGACAGGAACGATTCGCAAAAATGTGTAATATTTCCCTACTTCAGGTGCATCAGGGAGGACAGGGCAAACCGGGCAATAAAAAACCGGTATTGTTCCCGAAGATCGTATTCCTCTATGATGAGGCTATTCACGGAAAAGGTGGCTGCTGCGAAGATGTCTTTGAAGCAGGACTGGAGTGTTCCTCTAAGACCATGTACCCGGACTGGCTGTCCATGAGCGGAGAGGGTTATATTTCTGAAATGTACCAGAAATACGGCAGAGTCATCAGTCCTATGGGATGCCGTGCATTCTTAAGTCCCTGGTACGAGAGAGGCGGCATGAAGCCGGCGGATGAAAATGATAAGCCGATTTTCGTGGGACGTTTCAATATTGGTGCAGTCAGCCTTCATCTGCCGATGATTCTGGCCCAGTCCCGCTCTGAAAACCGGGATTTTTATGAAGTGCTGGATTACTATCTGGAGATGATCCGAAACCTTCATATCCGCACTTATGATTATCTGGGTGAGATGAGAGCATCCACTAACCCGCTGGCTTACTGCGAGGGTGGTTTCTATGGCGGACACTTAAAGCCGAGTGATAAGATTAAGCCTCTTCTGAAACCTATGACCGCTTCCTTTGGCATCACTGCCCTTAATGAGCTGCAGGAGCTGTACAATGGAAAATCCATCCGTGAGGATGGAGAGTTTGCCCTGGAGGTTATGAGATACATTAACAAGAAGGTCAACGAGTACAAGGAAGAGGACGGTATTCTCTATGCGATCTACGGAACCCCGGCAGAGAGCCTGTGTGGCCTGCAGATTGAACAGTTCCGTAAGAAATACGGTATCGTGGAAAATGTATCTGACCGCCCGTATGTGAGCAACAGTTTCCACTGCCATGTAACGGAAAATATGACGCCTATCGAGAAACAGGACAAAGAAGGACGGTTCTGGGAGCTGTGCAATGGCGGAAAGATCCAGTATGTCCGTTATCCGGTAGGATATAATAAAGAAGCCATCCGTACTCTGGTGCGGAGAGCCATGAAGAAAGGGTTTTATGAAGGAGTGAACCTGTCTCTGGCCTACTGCGATGACTGTGGGTATCAGGAACTGGATATGGAGGTCTGCCCGAAATGCGGAAGCAGGAATCTGACCAAGATCGACCGCATGAACGGATATCTGTCCTATTCCAGAGTAAAAGGTGACACCCGCCTCAACAAAGCGAAGATGGCGGAAATCGCAGAACGTGTTTCCATGTAAATAATGTAAAATTTCAGTAACTGCCGCAGATCGATATCCTTCTGCGGCTCTGCTGTGTTATAAAGGAGTAGAAAAATATGGCAAAAAGCAGCACCTATGATGCGGACAGTATCTCTGTCCTGGAGGGACTGGAAGCAGTTCGGAAGCGTCCCGGTATGTACATCGGAAGTGTTTCTACCAAAGGCTTGAATCATCTCATTTACGAGATTGTAGATAATTCAGTGGATGAACATCTGGCAGGCTTCTGCAGCCAGATCGAGGTGTATCTGGAAAAGGATGGTTCCTGCACGGTGGCAGATAACGGCCGGGGAATTCCGGTAGGCATGCATGCGAAGGGAATGTCAGCAGAACGTCTGGTATTTACGACACTTCATGCAGGTGGAAAATTTGATGATTCCGTATATAAGACCAGCGGTGGACTTCATGGAGTAGGTTCTTCGGTGGTCAATGCTCTGTCCACCTATCTGGATATTGAAGTATCCAGGGACGGTTATATCCATCATGACCATTATGAAAGAGGAAATCCAACGATTGAACTGATCGATGGTCTGCTTCCGATCATCGGAAAGACAAGAAAGACCGGAACAAAGATTAACTTTCTGCCGGATCCGGAGATTTTTGAAAAAACTCGTTTTAAGGCAGAGGAAGTCAAGAGCCGCATGCATGAGACGGCCTATTTGAATCCGGAACTGACCATCATTTTCGAAGACCGGAGAGGTTCGGAAGTAGAACATATCGTATACCATGAGCCGGACGGGCTGGTAGGATTTGTAAAGGATCTGAATAAATCTCAGGAAGCACTTCATGATGTGGTCTATTTCAAGGGGGAGAGTGACGGCATCACTGTGGAAGCAGCATTTCAGTATGTGAATGAGTTTCATGAAAATGTTCTTGGCTTCTGCAACAATATTTACAATGCAGAGGGCGGCACCCATATTACGGGATTTAAGACGGTCTTTACCACTGTGATCAACTCCTATGCCAGAGAACTGGGGGTCTTGAAAGACAAAGATGTGAACTTTACCGGAGCAGACGTCAGAAATGGTATGACGGCAGTTATCTCCATCAAGCATCCGGCACCCAGGTTTGAGGGACAGACCAAAACCAAACTTGACAATCAGGATGCATCCAAGGCCACTGCGAAGGTGACGGGAGAAGAGATTCAGCGGTATTTTGACCGGAATCTGGAGACCTTAAAGACGGTCATTGGCTGCGCTGAGAAAGCGGCGAAGATCCGAAAAACAGAGGAACGTGCAAAAACCAACCTTCTGACGAAACAGAAATTTTCCTTTGATTCCAATGGAAAGCTGGCCAACTGTGAGAGCCGGGATGCTTCCAAATGCGAGATTTTTATCGTGGAGGGAGATTCGGCAGGCGGTTCTGCCAAGACGGCAAGAAACCGGACCTATCAGGCTATTCTTCCCATCCGCGGTAAGATTCTGAACGTGGAGAAGGCAAGTATCGACAAGGTGTTGGCCAATGCGGAGATCAAGACCATGATCAATGCCTTTGGCTGCGGATTTTCCGAAGGATACGGAAATGACTTCGACATTACGAAACTTCGTTACGACAAAATTATTATTATGGCCGATGCGGACGTGGACGGCGCCCATATCAGTACGCTGCTTTTAACCCTGT
>OKVK01001484.1_pt1 | contig 12014 bp, 6 predicted proteins | sample 1604771 | NCBI WGS metagenome assembly OKVK01 (sample SAMN01760906, study PRJEB22395) | human gut metagenome | reverse complement strand
GGGAGGCATGAGGGGCTGTCACTGGGACTAGGCCTGCATAATGCCGCTGTGGCATTGTTGTGGTGGGATATTCATATCCCGGTTGGTGGCAGGCTCTTGCCCCTTCACCTATAAAAGTTCAAAAGATATGCCGTTGGTATTTGGGAAAAGCTTATATTTGCACACCCTGTTTTTTACCGTTATCAGTTTAAAAACTTATCGAATAGATATGAGTAAGATTCTAATCATTGATGATGAGGTACAAATCCGTACCCTTCTGACACGGATGATGGAGTTGGAGGGATATGACGTCTGTCAGGCTGGTGATTGCAGGGCTGCCCTGAAGCAACTGGAACTCCAAAATCCCGATGTAGTTTTGTGTGATGTGTTTCTGCCCGATGGAAATGGGGTAGACCTGGTGTTGGCTATCAAGAAGGCGGCACCCAATGTGGAAGTTATTCTGCTGACAGCGCACGGCAATATTCCCGATGGGGTGCAGGCCATCAAGAACGGTGCTTTCGACTACATCACCAAGGGAGACGATAATAACAAGATTATTCCTCTGATAAGCCGTGCTGTAGAGAAAGCGCGTATGAATGTGCGGTTGGAAAAACTGGAGAAGAAGGTGGGACAGACGTACTCTTTTGATTCTATCCTGGGAGAATCCAAAGTCCTGAAGGATGCTGTTTCATTAGCTCAGAAGGTGTCAGGGACTGATGTTCCTGTACTGTTGACTGGAGAAACGGGCACGGGTAAGGAGGTATTTGCCCAGGCCATCCATTACAGTAGTAAGCGTGCACGGCAGAATTTTGTAGCGGTTAACTGTTCTTCGTTCAGCAAGGAGTTGCTGGAAAGTGAAATGTTCGGTCATAAAGCCGGTTCGTTTACCGGCGCATTGAAGGATAAGAAGGGACTGTTCGAGGAAGCGAATAATGGGACTATTTTTTTGGATGAAATCGGTGAGATGGCGTTTGAACTGCAAGCCAAGTTGCTGCGTATTCTTGAAACCGGTGAGTATATTAAGATAGGTGATACGAAACCTACCCGTGTCAATGTCCGCATCATTGCCGCTACGAACCGCAACTTGTCCCAGGAGATTGTTGCCGGACGTTTCCGCGAGGATTTGTTTTATAGATTAAGCGTATTTCAGATACATCTGCCGCCATTGCGCGAACGTGCAGGTGATATCCGGCTGTTGGCGAAGGCTTTTATAAAGAGTTTTGCGGAACAGCTGGCGCGTCCGGTGGTTGAAATAGCTCCCGCATTTCTTAAAGCATTGGACTCCCAACCGTGGAAGGGAAATATTCGTGAATTACGTAACGTGATAGAACGCAGTATGATTGTTTGCGAGAGCGGATATCTGGACATTGCTGATTTGCCGTTTGATATTCAGAATGCCCATTATGAACACTCCAATGATTCAAGTCCCGGCAGTTTTGAACTTTCAGCTATGGAACGCCGGCACATTGCCCGTGTACTGGAGTATACAAAGGGGAATAAGACAGAAGCAGCCCGGTTATTGAAAATAGGTTTGACGACGTTGTATCGGAAGATTGAGGAATACAAGATCTCAGATCTATAATAGGGGGCTCAGTATACGACTGAGGTACCTTCGATATAGGACCGTGGCAAGATTATTCTTGAAACAGGCTTAGAAGCAGAAAGTGCCTATGGGCTAAAACATATCAAAACAGGTTGCACCTTTTCATTTTGAAAGGGTGCAACCTGTTTCTTTTTATACTTGTTTAGTATGTATTCTGTTGATAATTAATGGTGTATGGTATATGCGCTCTTTTTGGCACATATTTGGCACATTCCTGGCAGACAAAAATATGTAGTAACATTTTAAAAGGTAAAAACATGGGAATAACAGTATCATTTATTTTTTGCCTATTGAGCGGTTTGTTCGCCTTTTGGCTTTTCTGGAAATGCGTAGATTGGTTTGAGAAGATTTAAAAGAGAGAATTATGTACACAGCTTTATTTGTATTAGGTATTGTAATGTTCGGGTATCTGACTTATGTGCTGATAAGACCCGAAAAGTTTTAATGAATGGAGAGTGGAGAAATGAACACTGAAATTTTAGGTGTAGCCTTGCAGATTGTTCTGCTGATTGTGATATCCTATCCTCTGGGAAAGTATATTGCCAAGGTTTACAAAGGCGAAAAGACATGGTCGGATTTCATGAAGCCGGTCGAGAGATTGATTTATAAAGTGGCCGGAGTCAATCCGGAGGAAGAGATGAACTGGAAACAGTTCTTGAAAGCCCTGCTGATTCTGAATGCCTTTTGGTTTGTATGGGGCATGGTGCTACTCTGTACACAGCAGTGGTTGCCGTTAAATCCGGATGGAAACGCTAACCAGACACCGGACCTGGCATTCAATACATGTATCAGTTTTATGGTGAACTGTAATTTGCAGCATTATTCCGGTGAAAGCGGACTGACATATTTTACACAGTTGTTCGTCATTATGTTGTTCCAATTCATTACCGCCGCTACCGGTATGGCAGCTATGGCAGGTATCATGAAGGGTATGGCTGCTAAATCGACGAAGACTATCGGTAACTTCTGGAAGTTCTTGGTTTTGAGCTGTACACGTGTATTATTACCGCTTTCGTTGATTGTGGGCTTCATCCTCATTCTACAAGGTACTCCGATGGGATTTGATGGTAAGCTGGAAGTTCAGACGATGGAAGGACAAACCCAGTTGGTTTCACAAGGTCCTACGGCAGCGATTGTTCCTATCAAGCAATTGGGTACGAACGGTGGCGGTTACTTTGGATGTAACTCTTCACATCCGTTGGAAAATCCTACTTACTTGACAGATATTGCAGAATGTTGGTCTATCCTAATTATACCAATGTCTATGGTGATTGCACTCGGCTTTTACATCAAACGTAAGAAGATGGCTTACTCTATCTATAGCGTAATGCTTTTTGCTTTTCTTGTCGGTGTTTGCATCAATGTTTCGCAGGAGATGGGAGGTAATCCGCGCATTGATGAGATGGGAATTGCCCAAGACAATGGAGCAATGGAAGGTAAAGAAGTCCGTTTAGGGTCTGCTGCTACTGCTCTTTGGAGTATTGTGACTACAGTTACTTCCAATGGCTCTGTGAATGGTATGCATGATTCAACGATGCCTCTTTCCGGTATGATGGAAATGCTGAACATGCAGATTAATACGTGGTTTGGAGGTGTGGGTGTAGGTTTCATGAACTATTATACATTCATCATTATCGCCGTATTCATCAGTGGACTGATGGTGGGACGTACTCCGGAATTTCTCGGTAAGAAGGTAGAGGCGCGTGAAATGAAGATTGCTACCATTGTGGCACTGCTTCATCCGCTTATCATCTTGGGCGGTGTGGCACTTTCTTGCTTTTTGTTCGCTCATTATCCTGAATTTGTGGCAGGTGAGGGCGGCTGGTTGAATAATCCCAGTTTCCACGGACTGAGTGAGCAGCTTTATGAATATACTTCGGCTGCGGCCAATAATGGTTCTGGCTTCGAAGGATTGGGCGACAATACTTACTTCTGGAACTATACTACCGGCTGGACGCTGATTTTAGGACGTTTCCTGCCTATCGTAGGTCAGGTAGCCATTGCTGGTCTGTTGGCCGGAAAGAAATATGTTCCGGAGAGTGCCGGTACGCTGAAGACAGATACAGTAACTTTCGGTGTGATGACTTTTGCCGTTATCTTTATTGTGGCTGCCTTGTCATTCTTCCCGGCACATGCATTGAGTACGATTGCTGAACATTTCAGTTTGTAATAGTAGTTTGTAAAAAGTAATTTCATAGGTATGAAAGATAATAAATCAGCTTCTCTGTTTCAGAAGGAGCAAGTAATGGAAAGTTTGAAGCAATCATTCGTGAAGCTAAATCCACGGGTGATGATAAAGAATCCGATTATGTTTACGGTGGAAGTCGTAACGGTTGTCATGCTGATTGTCTGTTTCCTTTCATTGGGTACTTCGGAATATGGAGCATTCGGATATAATTTATTGGTATTCATCATCTTGTTTGTGACGTTACTGTTTGCTAATTTTGCTGAAGCCATCGCTGAAGCTCGTGGTAAGGCCCAAGCTGACAGTTTGCGTAAAACCCGTGAAGAGACTCCTGCTAAAGTGTTGGTTGATGGTAAAATCCATACCGTTAGCAGTTCACGTTTGAAGAAAGGTGACTATTTTATTTGTGAAGCAGGAGATACGATTCCTGCCGACGGTGAGATTGTGGAAGGTTTGGCCTCCATTGACGAAAGTGCCATTACCGGTGAATCTGCTCCGGTTATCCGTGAGGCCGGTGGTGACAAGAGTTCCGTAACTGGTGGTACAAAAGTTCTTTCTGATAAAATCAAGGTATTGGTGACGCAGCAACCGGGTGAGAGCTTTCTTGACAAGATGATTGCTTTGGTAGAAGGCGCTACTCGCCAGAAGACTCCGAACGAAATAGCATTGACTATTCTTCTGGCTGGTTTCACTTTGGTATTCGTTATTGTATGTGTAACATTGATTCCTATGGCTGATTATACGAATATTGACCATCCGGGAACTTATATCTCCATTGCAGCCATCATATCTTTGTTTGTCTGCTTGATACCGACTACTATCGGCGGACTGCTTTCTGCCATCGGCATTGCTGGGATGGACCGTGCTTTGCGCGCTAATGTAATTACAAAATCCGGTAAGGCGGTAGAAACAGCCGGTGACATTGATACCTTGTTGCTAGACAAGACTGGCACCATTACAATCGGTAACCGTAAAGCTACTAAGTTTCATTCGGCTTCGGGTGTTGACGAGAATTTGTTCGTAGAGGCTTGCTTGTTGTCCTCACTTTCTGACGAGACTCCGGAGGGTAAGTCTATCATTGAACTGGGACGTGAAAACGGTCATCGTATGCGTGATTTGAATACTACCGGTGCTCATATGATTAAGTTTACAGCCGAAACAAAATGTTCGGGTGTGGATTTGCAGGATGGTACTCAGATACGTAAAGGCGCATTCGACGCTATTCGCAAGATTGTGGAAAATGCCGGAAACAAGTTCCCGAAAGAGATTGAAGAGGTGATTGCTGTAATTACCAGCAACGGTGGAACTCCGCTGGTGGTATGTGTCAATCAGAAAGTTACTGGGGTAATTGAGTTGCAGGATATTATCAAACCGGGCATTCAGGAACGTTTTGAACGTCTTCGCAGGATGGGTGTGAAAACTGTGATGGTGACCGGTGACAACCCTTTGACAGCCAAATATATTGCAGAGAAAGCTGGAGTAGATGATTTCATTGCTGAAGCCAAGCCGGAAGACAAGATGGAATATATCAAAAAAGAACAGCAGGCCGGTAAGCTGGTGGCTATGATGGGTGACGGTACAAACGACGCTCCCGCCCTTGCACAAGCTAATGTGGGTGTGGCAATGAACAGCGGTACGCAGGCAGCCAAAGAAGCTGGTAACATGGTGGACCTTGACAACGATCCGACGAAGCTGATTGAAATTGTGGAGATTGGCAAACAGTTGTTAATGACACGCGGTACGTTGACTACCTTCTCCATTGCGAACGACGTTGCCAAGTACTTTGCTATTATCCCTGCTTTGTTTATGGTAGCCATCCCTCAGTTGGCTCCTCTGAACATTATGGGACTGCATAGCCCTGAAACGGCCATTCTCTCGGCTGTCATATTCAACGCTATCATTATTCCTATCTTGATTCCGTTGGCTTTGAAAGGTGTTCAGTATAAGCCGATCGGTGCCAGTGCGCTACTTCGTCGCAATCTGTTGATTTATGGTGTGGGTGGCGTCATTGCTCCGTTTGTCGGCATCAAACTGATAGATATGATAGTTAGTCTGTTTTTTTAAAACTTGGATAAAATGAAAACTCTTTGGAAATCATTTAAAATAACAATTGCATTTTGCATATTTTTCTCTCTGTTCTATATCCTTGTCTTGTGGATATTTGCACAGTTCGCCGGTCCCAACAAGGGAAATGCAGAGGTGGCAACACTCAATGGTAAAGTGGTAGGTGCAGCCAATGTAGGCCAGATGTTTACGCAAGATATTTATTTCTGGGGACGCCCATCTGCGGGTAATTATACAGCCGATGCTTCGGGTGGTAGTAACAAGGGACCTACGAACGATGAATACCTGGCAGAAGTGGAAGCCCGTATCGATACTTTTCTGGTACATCATCCTTATCTGAGCCGCAAGGATGTGCCTGCTGAAATGGTAACCGCCAGTGGTTCCGGTCTAGACCCACATATCACACCTGCTTGTGCTTATGTACAAGTGAAGCGTGTGGCTCAGGCACGTGGCATGAACGAGGCTGAAGTGAAAGCCATTGTAGACAAGAACATCAGCAAACCCTTTTTGGGGGTGTTTGGTACGGAAACTGTCAATGTGCTGGAACTGAACATTGCATTAGAAGAAGCCGATCAGAATAAATAATTTTTTAGTTGTGTTTGTCATGTGTTATGGGCAGGAGCGGAAGTATTTCTGTTCAGGCAGCGAAAGACTGTCATTTTACAGGGGGAGCCGAAACTTCCTTCCTGCCTTTCAACGATTGATTAGTAATGGTAAATAAATAGTTGGATATGAAAAGTCTAAAAATATCAATTCTAGTTTTTGCGAGTATGGTAGCTGCTTGTTTTATGGGAACCGGCAAAGTGCAAGCTCAGGAATTTACAATACAAGGTGATTTAGTCAGTTCTTATGTTTGGCGCGGCTTTTACCAGACGGGAGCCAGTTTTCAGCCCACTTTGGGTTTTGGGGTCGGTGATTTTTCTTTGACGGCATGGGGCTCTACCGATTTTGACGGAGTTTCTTCAGGAGAAGGGGCTGCGGCTAAGGAGATTGATTTGACGGCTGCCTATGCTTTGGGAGAATCAGGTCTAACTTTTTCTGTTGCCAGCTTGTGGTGGGGCGGACAAGGAGCAAGAAAGTATTTTAATTTTAAGAGTCACGAAACAGCTCATCACTTTGAAGCGGGATTAGCCTATACATTGCCGGTTGAAAAGTTTCCTTTGTCAATCGCTTGGTACACTATGTTTGCCGGAGCTGACAAAGATGATAAAGGCAGGCAGAATTATTCTTCGTATGTTGAACTCAACTATCCGTTCAGTGTTAAGTCTGTAGATTTGAACCTGACTTGCGGATTTCTGCCTTATGAAGCTGGGGTAGGAGTATATGGCGTTCCTAACAGCGGGTTTGCCGTAACCAATGTGGCACTGAAAGGTATTACGGAAATCAAGATTACTGACAATTTCTCAATACCTGTATTTGCACAAGCCATTTGGAACCCTCGTATGGAAGATGCACATCTGGTATTCGGCTTTACTTTAAGGCCATGATTTATTTAGATATAACTTTAGAACTCATGAATTAGTGTTGGATGCCCGTGGCGGTCGTGATGATCGTTACGGGTTATATGGCATATATAAGACAAGTAAAAAAACAGAAGAAATGAGTAGGGAAGAAAGCGTACAGCATTTTCTTGATTTGATTAAAAAGTCGCGGCGTGGCAAGTTCAAAGTCTACATCGGCATGATTGCTGGTGTAGGTAAATCTTATCGTATGCTTCAGGAAGCACACGAGTTACTTGACAACGGAGTAGATGTGAAGATAGGCTATATAGAGACACACGGGCGTGCCGGTACGGATGCTATGTTGGAAGGATTGCCCGTTGTTCCTCGTCGTAAGATATTCTATAAAGGGAAAGAGCTGGAAGAAATGGATTTGGATGCCATTATCCAGATACACCCTGAGATAGTAGTGGTGGATGAACTGGCACATACCAATGTGGAAGGTAGCCGGAATGAGAAACGCTGGCAGGATGTGATGGATTTGCTTGATGAGGGTATCAATGTGATTTCTGCCGTTAACATCCAGCACATTGAGAGTGTCAATGAAGAAGTACAAGGCATCTCGGGTATTGAGGTGAAGGAACGTATTCCCGATAGCGTTTTGCAAGAGGCAGATGAGGTGGTGAATATTGACTTGACTGCGGAAGAATTGATAGCCCGTCTGAAAGCTGGAAAAATTTACAAGCCGGAAAAGGTCTCTACTGCCTTGAACAATTTCTTTAAAACGGAAAATATTCTCCAATTACGTGAACTGGCTTTAAAAGAGGTGGCTTTACGGGTGGAAAAGAAAGTGGAGAATGAAGTGGTTACCAGTGTGGGAGTCCGTCATGAGAGATTTCTGGCATGTATCAGCAGCAACGAGAAAACACCACGACGCATCATTCGTAAAGCTGCACGTCTGGCAACCCGCTACAATACTTCGTTTGTTGCCCTTTATGTGCAGACTCCCAGAGAAAGTACTGACCGCATCGGTCTGGCAAATCAAAGGTATTTATTGAACCACTTCAAATTGGTGACCGAACTGGGAGGGGAGGTCGTTCAGGTGCAATCGCCGGATGTGCTGGGAAGCATTGTTGATACTTGTAGGGAGAAACAGATAACAACTGTCTGCATGGGAAGTCCGTCACTTTCTTTTCCGAAATCATTGTTCATGATATTGAAATACCGAAAATTTGTGCGTGATTTGGCACAAGTAAACATAGATTTGATTATACTTGCATAATATTAATTCTTAGGAACATTATGAATATTCGTACAAAATTGATACTCAGCGTAGGGGTATTGGCTGGAATGATTATTTTGTTGGTTGCTCTTTCTGTGGTGAATCTACAGATACTGACGGCTACAGAGCCGGATAGTCCTGCTGCTGTACCGGGATTGCAACGTGCATTGCTCTGGATTTCTGTGATAGGTGGGGTATGTATTTTTGCCAGTATCATATTGTTGGTATGGCTTCCCCGTTCCATCAGCAAACCTATTCAAGAACTGACGCGTGGGATTCTTGAAATAGCGAACCATAATTATGAGAAACGTCTGGATATGAGTGGACACGAGGAATTTCGTGAAGTGGCTGATAGTTTTAATCGGATGGCTGAACGACTGACGGAGTATCGCGCCAGTACGCTGAACGACATACTTTCTGCTAAGAAATTTCTTGAGGCTATTGTGAATAGTATTGATGAACCTATTATTGGTTTGAACCGTAATAGGGAAATTCTCTTTATCAATAATGAGGCTTTAACTGTGCTGAATTTAAAACGGGAAGAGGTAATTCGCCGTTCGGCTGAGGAGCTTTCTTTGAAGAATGATTTGCTCCGCCGTTTAGTTCGTGAATTGGTAAATCCGGGTGAAAAGAAAGAACCGTTGAAGATTTATGCAGACAATAAGGAGAGTTACTTTAAAGCTTCTTACATTACCATTATAAATGCAGAGGCTGATGATGACGAACCTCATAATCTTGGCGATGTGATTTTACTGAAAAATATTACAGAATTCAAAGAATTGGATAGTGCCAAGACTACTTTTATCTCGACTATTTCTCATGAACTGAAAACGCCTATATCCGCTATTCTGATGAGTCTGCAGTTGTTGGAGGACAAACGGGTAGGGGTGTTGAACGACGAGCAGGAGCAATTATCGAACAGCATTAAGGAAAATGCTGATCGCCTTCTTGGGATTACCGGAGAACTACTGAACATGACGCAGGTAGAAGCCGGTAAACTGCAGATGATGCCTAAAATAACAAAGCCCATTGAACTGATAGAGTATGCCATCAAGGCTAATCAGGTACAGGCTGATAAATTCGGCATTCAGATAGAAGTGGAGTATCCGGAAGAAAAAATGCCTAAATTGTTTGTCGATAGCGAAAAGATTGCTTGGGTACTCACCAATTTGTTGAGTAATGCTATCCGCTATTCCAAAGAGAACGGGAGGGTGGTTATCGGCGCCAAGCATGACGAGGATTTTGTGGAAATGTATGTGCAGGATTTTGGAAAAGGTATCGACCCGCGTTATCACCAGAGCATTTTTGACCGTTATTTCCGAGTGCCGGGCACTAAAGTGCAAGGTAGTGGCTTAGGACTTTCCATTTCGAAAGACTTTGTGGAAGCGCATGGCGGTACACTGACTGTTCAGAGTGAGCTGGGTAAGGGGAGCCGCTTCGTTATCCGGTTGAAAGCGTAACGTTTTCTATTTTTTGCGGTACTGTTGCGGAGACATGCCTGTTTGTTTCTTGAAAAATGTACCAAAATAAGAAGCATTGGGAAAATTGAAGAAATCGGCGATTTCCTGGATATTTTTCTGGGTGTTCTTGAGTAGTGAGATGCTTTTGCGGATGATGGATTTGAATATCAGTTCCTGCACGGTGAATCCGCAGACGGACTTGGATAGTGCAGAGAGGTATTTGGGTGATAAGCAGAGTTTGTCTGCATAAAACTCTACACCGCGTTCTTCCGTGTAGTGCGCATCTATCAACTGAATCAGCCGGATAAAAATTTCATGTTTGTGGCCAACCGTTGTTTTAAGGTTCATCAGTTTACGGTTGTAAATGGAACAGATGCGGTATGTGAGTCCCAGCAGAAGCAGCCTTTGTTCGTTGTCGTTGAAGGTGTTGTTGTCTAAGTGCAGGGTATTGTCCAGTAAGGACATGTATTTCAGGACTTCTTCTTCGTCTCCGGTGTTCCATACGTAGCATGGTTCGGTCCGGAGCTGCATGTATAGGTACATGGTTGCCACTGAATTGCCTATGATGTCCCTTATCGGTTCTATCTGGTAAATGAATATGAATAGTTGCAGGTCTTCCGATTCGCTCAGCACTTGGAAGAGGGAATCTTCCGGAATGAAAACTGTTTCGCCTGCCTGGGCCGAGAATACCTTCATGTTGAGCGAAAAGGTGAAGTTGCCCTGGCGGCAGACCATCAGTCCTGCTCCATTAATCATGAAAGGTTTCTTCAAGGAGGCAGGGAAGGAGCAGAGCATACCTTCTGAACTACAAATGTTTTCTCCGTTGGACAATGCGCGGTCCAAGTGGGATAAACGTTCTTGTTGAGTATCCATAACAGACAAAATTACAGGTTGTACCGAAAATTGTCTGCTAAGTTAGTAATTTTCGTTTAGGATACCGCACGACAAGCACAAATATCATGCAAATCAGGCAGGCATAGAGTGTCCATCCTGCCATTTCCTTTACAGCAGAGAGGGTGGCCTGCACCTGGATGCGTCCTTTGGTGGATATGGCAGCCATGTTGATTGCTTCTTGTTTGCTTTTTCCCTGATATTGCATGCCTTGTACGGTTTGGGTAAACGAGGCGGACGCTTCGGGGTGCAACATGTCTACATTCTGTGCATAGCGGGTGACGTAGTGCTGCTGGCGTTCTTGCAGCACATTCGTATAGAGTGCGGCTCCGATGCAGGGAGCCAATACCATGCGTACGGTAATCATGGTACATATCCAGGAAGAAAGATATTTGTAAGGCATGCGTTGGGTGGCGTAGGTTGGAATCAGCGAGTAGAGGAACATCATGCCGGTGGAGCGGATGATGACCGGATACTTCATCCGTTCGTACAGTCCTGCACCTTGTACCTCGAAATACATGAACATGGCGGAAAGCCCCAATAGAAGGAAACCGGCGGCAAAGAGATATTTGAAGTGTACGCCTTTTACGCTGAGCCAGATAGTGGCTATACCGCCGATGAGGTAGCCCAGCATGGACCAGTTGCCCAGGGTGGCATTCTGAAAGTTGTCCAGTTTCATGCCTATGCCCGTGAATACATTGACAAACATGGCGCTGGAATTCAGTACCATTAACAGAAAATAGAATAGGAAACCCATACGGATGGTACGCAGTTTGAATACATCGAGCTGATAGTAAGGATTGCGCTGGGTAGACTCGATATAGAGAAATATGCCGCCAGCAATGATGGCGCAGACTGTGGCCCATTGTATGGTTGGGTCATCGTACCAGTCGAGCACTTTGCCATAAGTAAGCACGTAGGTAATGCAGGCTAGTGTGATGCAGAAGATGGAGGCATTGCCGAACTGCTTGAAGTTGATGGGGAAACGGCGGGTGGTATATTTATGATAAGGCATAGTAATGAAGGTGATGAGGATGCAAAGTAATAGTAGCCCCATCATAAAGTAGTGTATGTACTGCCATTCATATTCAAAAGCGAGCCAGGCGGTGAG
>OKVK01001483.1_pt1 | contig 12015 bp, 10 predicted proteins | sample 1604771 | NCBI WGS metagenome assembly OKVK01 (sample SAMN01760906, study PRJEB22395) | human gut metagenome | reverse complement strand
AGCAGCCGATATCACAAAAGAAAGCGAGCAGCTTTCGCCGTAGATAAGCGAAACGGCAAGCGGAAGCAGCATAAGCGCGGCCTCGAGAAGAAGCACTCTGCCGACTGTATGAAAAACAAGCTTTATCTTCATTTTGCTATCACATCCGAAAGATCGTACAGCTTTCTGCCGGCAGCAATTATTATCACGCGGTCGTCGGGCAATATAACGTCGTCGCCGCAGGGGATGATGTTCTTGCCGCCGCGGATTATTCCGGCCAACAGAATGTCGGGCTTGAGGTCAAGCTGCTTTACGGGAATGCCCGTGTAGCCGAAATCGGGAGAAACGATAAATTCAAGCGCCTCGACCTTGCCGTTCATGAGGCTGTAAAGCGTTTCTACTCTGCTGCCCATGGAGTTTTGCAGCGCACGGGCGTATCTAAGCAGAACGTCGGCAGTTATGTGCTTTGGCGATACGGTGCACTCAACGCCCAGATGCTCCGAAAGCTCGTGGTATGCGTCCTGGTTGAGCTTGGCGATAACCTTCGGCACGCCGCGGTCGAGCGCGTAGTACGAAAGCAGCAGGTTTTCCTCGTCCATTCCCGTGAGCGCAACGAACGCATCGGCACCGTCCAGCCCCTCCTCGTCGAGAAGATCGTGCTGCGAACCGTCGCCGTGAATGACCACGGCGCTGCCGCCGAGCGCGGCGGATATATCGTCGCAGCGCTTTGCGTCCTTTTCGATTATTTTTACGCCGTTTCCGCTGCGGATAAGCTCATCGCTCAAGTATTCCGCTATGCGGCTTGCACCGAGCAGCATCACGTGCTTTGTGCGCTTTTGCAGTATGCCCATGTTGCCGAGCAGCTTCTGCATATCCTCGGGCGCGGCTATAAGGCCGAGCTTATCTCCTGCACGCAGCACAAAGCTTCCGCGTGGGATGTGTGCGGTTTTGTCGCGCAGCACGGCGCACACGAGAAACGATGCGCCGCTTTTTGCTCTCAGAGCCGAAAGCTCAACTCCGTCGAGCGCAGAGCCGGGCTTTACGCTCATTTCGGCCATCTCAAAGCGGCTTCTTGTAAAGCTCTCTGATTTTACGGCCGAGGGAAACTTCAGAATATTGTATATGGCCTTTGCCGTGAGCCTTTCGGGGTTGATGACCATCGAAAGCTCAAGCTGATTTTTGATAAAGTTAAGATTTTCACTGGTGTATTCGCTGCCGCGTATGCGCGCAACGGTGTGCTTTGCACCCATTCGCTTTGCAAGAAAGCAGCTTAGCATGTTTATCTCGTCCGAGCCAGTTGCCGCGATGAAAAGCTCGGCGCTGTCGGCTCCTGCGTCCGACAGAGTTTTGAAATGCGTGCCGGCAGCGCATATGCCCATGACATCGTAGTTTGTGCTGACGCTGTCTATGACCTCACGGTTGGAGTCAACAACAACGATCTCATGTCCCTCGCTTATAAGGCTTTGCAGAATGCTTTGGCCAATTTTACCGCAGCCGACTATAATGATTTTCATAAATCGCGCCTCGTTTGATCTTTTTGTGATTAGACTATAGCATTGTGATTAAACTATAGCACCGGCGGCATTATAATGGGATTAGAGGATCGCCCAAAACATTAAAGTTTCATTAAAACACAGAGTAAAAATGGGAAAACGGTTTTCTGGCGCCGCTTTATATGCTATAATTGCGGCAGAAATGAGGTGGAAGAATGCAGCGCGAGGAAAAAATACTTGTGTGCCTGTCCGGCTCGCCGACAAATGCGCGTGTCGTCAGAGCGGCAGCCAAAATAGCCGAGGCATTCCACGGAACGCTCACGGCGCTTTTTGTTGAGCCTGCAAATTATGCTGCCGAGCCTGACAGCCGCCTTGCGGAAAATATCCGGCTTGCAAAGCAGCTCGGAGCACAGATCAGAACGCTTTACGGAGATGATGCCGCGGCAGTCATAGCCGAGTATGCGCGCGTTTCCGGTTCGACAAAGATAGTGATAGGACGAAGCCCCGGCAAGCGCGGCATTTTTTCAAAAAAGAGCATAGTCGATCGCTTGGGTGAGCTTGCGTCCGATATAGACATATATATAATCCCCGACAAAAGCGAGACCTCGGATACGCCGCGCGGCTCGGCACACAGTCAGGAGCGGCTCAGTCTTCGCGATGCGCTTATAACCGCCGTTATGCTTGCTTTCTGCACAGGCATAGGCTATTTGTTCTCCGATCTTGGATTTTCTACGGCAAACGTTATAGTCATTTATATAATCGGCGTTCTCGGCATTGCCATGCTCACCGCCGGACGCAGCTACAGTCTTGCAGCGTCCATACTCTCGGTCCTGATATGCAACTTCTTTTTCACGGAACCGTATTTTTCGCTGTTTTCGGACCCGAGCCATATTATGACGTTCATCGTCATGTTTGCAGCGGCGTTTTTCATATCGTCTATAACGGCGAGGATAAAGCGCCAAACGCATCAAACGGCGCTGAGAGTGTACAGAACCGAAATACTTCTCGAAACAAGCCAGAAGCTTCAGCAGGCTATCGGCACAGAGCAAATACTTACGGTGACTGCCGGACAGCTTGTCAAGCTGCTTGAGTGCAGCGTTCTGATATACCCCGTTGAAAACGGCGATTTGAGCGAGCCGATGCTGTTTCCCGTGAACGAAAACGCCGGCTTTGACGATTATCTTACGCAGTATGACCGCGACAGCGCACGGTGGGTGTTAGAGAACGACCGCCGCGCCGGAAACGGAACGGATACGCGGCAGAAATCAAACGGAATTTACATGGCCATCCACGCAAACGGCAGAGTGTTTGCCGTTGCAGGCGTAGCCATGAAAGCCACCCCGATGCTTGAAAGCTTTGAAAAGACATTGACTGTTGCGATACTTGACGAGTGCGGCCTTGTGCTTGAAAATGAGTATAACCGCATCGAAAAGCGCAGGATCGAAGAAAAGGCAAGAGCCGAGGAGCTACGGTCAAACCTTCTGCGTGCCATATCTCACGATCTGCGTACGCCGCTGACGAATATATCCGGCACCGCGGCGCTGCTAATGGAAAACGAGCTTCCCGAGGAAAAGCGCAGACAGATGTATGTTTCGGTGTACGACGATGCGCACTGGCTCATAGACCTTGTTGAAAACCTTCTTTCTATAACGCGCATGGAGGGCGGCAGCAGAATTGAAAACATGCAGCCGGAGCTTCTGGACGATATCTTCCGCGAGGCCGTTTCGCATTCGGACAGGCTGCTGTCGGAGCATGAGCTGGAAGTTAAGCTTGATGATGAGCTGCTCATGGCATATATGGACGCAAGGCTCATAGTGCAGGTTGTAATTAACCTTATTAACAACGCCGTGAAATACACGCCTCGAGGCTCGCATATCTGCCTTGAAGCGTCGGCACGGGATGACAGAGTGCTTATAAGCGTCGCCGATGACGGAAACGGCATAAGCGACGAGGCAAAAGAAAAGATATTTGATATGTTTTACACCGGAAACAAAGCAAGCAGCGACGCAAGACGCGGCCTCGGCCTCGGGCTTGCGCTGTGCAAAAGCATTGTTGAAGCGCACGGCGGCAGCATAGCGGTTTCCGATAACACGCCGCACGGCGCGGTGTTTACATTCGATTTGAAAAGGGCGGAGGTGCAGCCTGATGAATAAACCGCAGATACTTATAGTTGAGGATGATAATGCCGTTGCTAATCTTATCTCGGCAACGCTTGAAACGCAGGACTACGCCTATAAGCGCGCAGCTACCGGAGCGGGTGCCGTTATGGAGGCATTATCGTGCAAGCCGGATGTTGTTCTGCTTGACCTCGGTCTGCCGGATATGGACGGAGTTGAGATAATAAAAAAGATCCGTTCGTGGAGCAATATGCCGATCATTGTGGTCTCGGCGCGCAGCGAGGATTTTGACAAGGTCTCGGCGCTCGATGCCGGAGCGGACGATTATCTGACAAAGCCGTTTTCCGTCGATGAGCTGCTTGCGCGCCTGCGCGTTGCGCTCAGACGTGTCCGGTACGACGGCGACCGGCTCGGCGAGGAGTCCAGCACATACAAAAACGGCGATATGCGTATCGACTATTCGGCCGGCTGCGTGTATATATCCGACGTCGAAATACACCTCACTCCGATAGAGTACAAGCTCCTGTGCCTTCTCGCGAAAAACACCGGCAAGGTGCTCACGCACAATTACATTTTAAAAGAGGTATGGGGAAGCCCCACTGCGTCTGACGTATCGTCGCTTCGCGTTTACATGGCAACATTGCGCCGAAAGCTTGAAAAAAACTCAAACGGCGTTCAGTATATCCAGACTCACGTCGGCATCGGATACAGAATGCTCAGAATAACGAACAAATAACTTGAAAGTGTATGCCATTGAGCACAACTATTAACAGAATTTTCGTGAAATATTGCTCTTTGTGGTGCTAAACTATACACAATATATATTTTGATGGGAGTAAGGCGTATGAACGAAGTTAAATCCCCAAAAAAGCCGATGATGTATTACTATACGATAGCGCTCATCCTTTTGCTTGTGTTCAATTTTGTCGCAATGCCGTGGATAAGCGAGCATCAGATCAAGGAAGTTGACTACAACACTTTTATCAATATGGTAGATAACGGCGAGGTCAGCGCAGTTGAGATCCAAGAGCAGAACAACCGCATTCTTTTCCAGGGAAATGACAACAGCAAGATTTATAAAACCGCCATGCTGCCGGATAACGATCTTGTTTCGCATCTGCTTGAGGCCAATGTTTCCACCACCGGCGAGGAGATCGAGCAGACCTCGGCATTGGTGAGCATCCTTGCGTGGGTTCTGCCTATAATCCTGTTTATTGCGATCGGCCAGTTCATGTCGCGCAAGATGATGGAGAAGATGGGCGGCGGAAACTCCATGATGTTCAACATGGGCAAGTCCAATGCAAGAGTATACGTTAAATCCGCCGAGGGCATTAAATTTGCAGACGTGGCAGGCGAGGATGAGGCAAAGGAAAACCTCTCCGAGATAGTTGATTATCTGCACGATCCCGGCAAATATCGCGAGATCGGCGCGTCAATGCCCAAGGGCATACTGCTTGTCGGCCCTCCGGGAACGGGTAAAACCATGCTCGCAAAGGCCGTAGCCGGCGAAGCGGATGTTCCGTTTTTCTCGATGTCCGGCTCCGAGTTTGTCGAGATGTTTGTCGGCATGGGTGCGAGCAAGGTGCGCGATCTGTTCAAGCAGGCAAAGGAAAAAGCACCCTGTATAGTTTTCATCGACGAGATCGACGCTATCGGCAAGAAGCGTGACGGTCAGCTTGGCGGAAACGATGAGCGCGAGCAGACGCTTAATCAGCTTCTCACCGAGATGGATGGCTTTGAGGGCAATAACGGCGTAATAATCCTTGCCGCAACAAACCGCCCCGAATCGCTCGACCCGGCGCTCACGCGCCCCGGCCGCTTTGACCGCCGCGTTCCCGTTGAGCTTCCCGACCTCAAGGGCAGGGAGGAGATCCTCAAGGTCCACGCCAAGAAGATAAAGATAGCCGAGGATGTTGATTTTAATAAGATCGCGCGCATGGCCTCCGGCGCCTCCGGCGCAGAGCTTGCAAACATCGTTAATGAAGCGGCCCTGCGTGCCGTGCGTGACGGACGGCGCTTTGCAAGTCAGGCCGATCTTGAAGAGAGCATCGAGGTCGTCATAGCAGGCTACCAGAAGAAAAACGCCATCATGACCGATCATGAAAAGCACATAGTTGCATATCACGAGATAGGGCATGCTCTTGTCGCCGCAAAGCAGACTAATTCCGCGCCCGTGCAGAAGATCACGATCGTTCCGCGCACCTCCGGCGCGCTGGGCTACACCATGCAGGTCGAAGAGGGCAACCACTATCTCATGAGCAAGGCTGAGATAGAAAACAAAATAGCTACCTTCACAGGTGGCCGTGCAGCCGAGGAGGTCGTGTTCGGCTCAGTAACGACGGGCGCATCCAACGATATCGAGCAGGCGACAAAGCTTGCCCGTGCGATGATAACGCGCTACGGCATGAGCGAGGATTTTGACATGGTCGCAATGGAAACGGTAAATAACCAGTATCTCGGCGGCGATACGACTCTTGCGTGCTCTGCCGATACTCAGGCCGAGATCGACCGTCAGGTGGTCGCGCTTATAAAAAAGCAGCACGATAAGGCGATAAAGATACTCACCGATAACCGCGATAAGCTCGATGAGCTTGCACGGTTCCTGTATGAAAAGGAAACCATAACAGGCGAGGAATTTATGGACATATTAAATAAGTAAACAGCGCGTGAAAACGTAAGAAGCCGGGAAGTCCCGACTCCTTGCGTTTTCACCGTTTTTTCGGCTTTCGATGCGGATGCAAGGCAAATGCAGACTGTCAAAGTAATACGCAGAGGGAAACCGACAATCACACAGAAATTGTGCAATTATTAAAAAATGCTGAAAAATGCGCAAAAACACGTTGCATTTCGCGTTAATTTGTTGTTAAATAATAATGTTATAAAATAGTTTGACTTGTTGCTCTAATGAGGAAGGCGTATGAACCTTACAGACATTTTATCGGTGCTCGGCGGTGCCGTGCTCGGCGCTGCGGTGGCGTATATCAACATGCGCATAAGCAAAGCGAACATGAATGCGTCAAATATGGCTGCCGTCATGGGCGTTAATATGCTGCGGCTGCTGCTTGACGCGGCGGCTCTTGCCGTGTGTTTTTTTGTTTGCAGGGCGTATGATCTTCCGATGATGGCAACCCTCATTGCGGCGGCCGTCGGTCTGTCCGGCGGCGGAATGCTGTTTTTGAAGATGATGGTCAACAAAACTCAGCCGCAAAGTAAAGATACGGCGGACGGAGGTGAAAAATAATTGAAAGAATTCTTTGAAAACTTTTTGATGCCGACCAAGACTATCTATTCTATGTGGGTGATAATGGCGGTTATTTTGCTGTTTAGCATAATAGCGACGCGCAAGATGAAAGACGTGCCCGGCCCGCTGCAAAACATTGCGGAAATGGCTGTGGGCGGACTTTTGAACTTCTTTGCCGGAGTCCTGGGAGAGAAGAAGGCGCGGCACTATTTCCCGATGCTGGCGTCGTTCTTCATCCTGATCATCGTCTGCAACTATTCGGGACTTATTCCCGGATCGGGAGATCTGTTCACGGTCCCTACATCGGTGCTGACGGTAACGGCGGCGCTGTCGACCATATCTTTTGTCGCCATCCAGTCGTCCGGCATAAAAAAGCATGGCCTTGGCAAATACCTCGGCACGTTCTTCAAGCCATTTGCGTTCCTGTTCCCAATCTTGATTCTCGAGCAGTTTACGCGACCGCTTTCTATGGCATTGCGACTTTACGGCAATATTTACGGCGAAGAGCTTGCAGCTGAAACGCTGTTTGAACTGTTCCCCGTAGGTTTGCCTATAGTCATGCATATACTGAGTCTTCTGTTCTGCTTCATTCAGGCAATGGTATTTACCATGCTGCTTGCCGTCTTTATCAATGAAGCCACCGAAGACGAAGAATAAACAAGTAAACACATACACAATTATAGGAGGAAACACAAATGTCAATAGCACAGGGTCTTATCGCAATAGGCGTTGCACTGGCCATCGGCCTGAGCACGATCGGCGTCGGTATCGGCCAGGGTCTTGCAGCCTCGAAGGCGCTTGAGGGTATGGCACGTCAGCCGGATATGAAAGGTCAGCTTCAGTCTGTCATGATCCTTGCAATGGGCTTTATGGAAGCGCTGGCCATCTATGGTCTGGTCATCGCATTCATGCTTATTGCCAAGATGTAAGAATAGAAATAGCATCTTGAAAGGGGGAGACCAGATTGATTTTAGACATAGTTGGACTGCAGATCAGCGTACCTGAGTTCATACTTACTATTATCAGCTTCTTCCTGTTTATGTTCCTGTTGAACAAATTCCTTTTCAAGCCCGTTCTCAGCTTTATGGACGCGCGCAAGGCACGCATTGACGAAGGCCTTGCCGAGGGAAAGAAGGCCGAGGCAGCACTTGAAGAGAACAAGGCACAGCTTGCACAGGAGCTTGCTCAGACCGGCGCTGATGCACGCGGCGTTATAAACGCGGCGCGCAGCGATGCCGAAAAGGCAAAGGGCGAGGTGCTCAACGCCGCCCATGCCGAGGCCGAGCAGCTTCATAAAAACGTCCGTGAGCGAGTGAAAAACGAGGAAAAGGCCGCCGTCGGCGAAATTGACGGCAGCATGCCAGAGCTTGTCGCTCTGTTGTCCGACCGTCTTGTCGGCGGCGGTGCGCAGGATAACAAGGCGCTCATAGACGATTGTGTCAGCAAAACCAAGGAATGATCCCGATGTATAACAGGAATTACGGGAAAGGAGGGATAGTTCTCAAGTGGATATCATATGGAAAATAGTTAACTTTATCATACTGTTTGGTGCTTTATATTTCGTCTGCCGGAAGATGAATCTTTTTGACAAGATGTTCGGCAGCCGCAGACGCGGCATAGGCGAGGAGATCGAAAACTCCGAAAAGGCAAAGGCGCAGGCCAAAGCCCTCGGAGAGGATATCGAAAAAGCCAGAGCCGAAAACGAAGAGCGCAAGCAGCAGCTTCTCAATGACGCCGAGGCTCAGGCTAAGGCCGACGGAGCGGCGATAGCGGCTGCCGGCGAGCAGGAGGCAAAAAGCCTTATCGAGAATGCCGAAAAGAGCGAAGGCCAGCTTATGGCTCAGATGCGCGACAGAGTGTCGTCCGACGCTGTGCGCCGCGTGGCTGAGATAACCGCAGAGGTACTTCGAAACGGCAATTTTGAGGACTCCAAGCAGGCGCTGAATGATAAGTTTATCGAACAAATTAAAGAATTGGTATCGGCAATGCCGAGTGACATTTTGAACATGAACGAACTTAAAAAACTTGACATTTCAATAAAGAGCGCGCAGCCGCTGAGCGACGAGGAAATGAAGAAGCTCACGCAGATAATATGCGAGACCTTTATCTCATGCCACAATGAGGTCGATTCCGATGTTATAGGCGGCGTGCGTATGCAGGTGGGCGATACAGTTTATGACGGAACGCTTGCCCACACGCTCGACAGGCTCAGCCAGGATGTTGAAGACAACACCCGCCAGAGCGACAGTCAGATGAGATCTATCGCCGACGGAATCAAGCAGCAGCTTGAGAAGGTCAACGGCGATATAGACGTATTCCAGACCGGCGAGGTTCTCACCCTCGGCGACGGTATCTGCCGCGTATCCGGCCTTGCCGACGTTATGGCAGGCGAGATGCTCGAGTTCCCCGGCGGACTCAAGGGCATGGTGCAGGATTTGGACAAGAACAATGTCGGCGTTGTTCTGCTCGGACCGTTCGGCCATCTTCAGGAGGGCGACAGTGTCCGCCGTACAGGCAGGATCGTCGAGGTCCCCGTCGGCGATGCGCTTATAGGCCGCGTTGTTGACGCAATGGGCAGCCCCATCGACGGCAAAGGCCCCATCAAGACCGACTCTTTCCGCCCGGTCGAAAGCCCGGCTCCGAGCGTGCTTTCAAGAGAGCCCGTTTCCGTGCCTCTGCAGACCGGCCTGAAGGCTATAGATGCGCTTGTTCCTATCGGCCGCGGCCAGCGTGAGCTTATCATCGGCGACCGCCAGACAGGTAAGACCGCGATCGCGCTTGATGCTATCATCAACCAGAAGGGCAAGGATGTCATCTGCATCTATGTTGCCATCGGCCAGAAGGAATCCACCGTATCGAGCGTTGTCGAAAAGCTGCGCAGTCACGGCGCGATGGATTACACGATCGTCGTTGCCGCAACGGCATCTGAGCCGGCTCCCATGCTTTATATCGCGCCTTACGCAGGCGCTGCAATGGGCGAATACTTCATGTACAACGGCAAGGACGTTCTCATAATATACGATGACCTGAGCAAGCAGGCCACCGCTTATCGTGAAATTTCTCTGCTGCTTCAGAGACCGCCCGGACGCGAAGCATACCCCGGCGATGTTTTCTACCTGCACTCCAGACTGCTTGAAAGAGCAGCTCGACTCAACGCAGAATCCGGCGGCGGCAGCATGACTGCTCTGCCGATCATCGAAACGCAGGCAGGCGATATCTCCGCTTATATCCCGACAAACGTCATTTCCATCACCGACGGTCAGATCTTCCTTGAGAGTGATCTGTTCCACTCCGGCGTTCGCCCGGCAATAAACGTCGGTCTTTCGGTATCCCGTGTCGGCGGTGCCGCTCAGCTCGGCGCAATGAAGCAGGTCGCAGGCCGTCTGCGTGTTGACCTTGCTCAGTATCGCGAGCTTGCATCGTTTGCACAGTTCGGATCGGATCTGGATAAGTCCACTCGCGATACGCTGCATCGCGGCGCTCGCATGACCGAGGTCCTCAAGCAGGGACAGTATGTGCCTATGAGCGCAGCCGATCAGGTAATTGCGATCTTCGCAGTTTCCGAGGGCTATGCCGACGACCTCGAGCTTTCGGATGTTGCACGTTTCGAGTCTGAGCTTATTGATTATGTAAACCGCAGTTACCCTGAATTTCAGGGCGAAGTGCTCAGCGGCAAGAAGCTGAGTGCAGATCAGCAGGCTAAGCTTAAAGAATGTATCGTAAATTTCAAGAAAACTTTCTGAGAAGCAGAGAAGGGAGGGGCATAAATGGCTAATATGCGCGCCATACGCACGCGAATCAAAAGCGTGAAGAATACTGAGCAGATAACCAAGGCCATGAAAATGGTTGCGGTCTCAAAGCTGCGCAGAACTCAGAGCAGCATGCAGGCCATGCGCCCCTTCTCCGAAAAGAGTCAGGAAGTCATGGACACATTGCTGTCGGCCTCGTCGGGGCTTGATAACCGCTTCATAAAGCCTCATAAGGAAGTCAAAAAGGTCTGCTATGTCCTGTTTTTGGGCAACCGCGGCCTTTGCGGAGCGTATAACAGCTCGATACTGCACTATGCAAATTCGGTCATCAAGCAGGGCGGCAAGGACTACGGTCTTGTTGTCTGCGGCCGCTGGGGCAAGGATGTTCTTGCAAACAGCAGGCTCAACGTAATAAAGACCTTTGCAGAGCTGAGCGATACGCCGAATATTGATGAGGCGCTTGAGGTAGCCGATTACCTCAAGGGGCTGTTCACAAGCGGCGAATATGACGAGGTCCACCTTATCTATCAGCACTATGTAACGGCTCTGCGTCAGGACGCTACCTGCGTGCAGTATCTTCCTGCCGCGCCGGAGAAGAGCGAAAATCAGGGTCACGGCCGAATATTCATCTTCGAGCCGGACACGAACAGCGTTCTTGAAAGCGTAATGCAGCTTTATCTTAACAACAAGATAATGAGCGTTCTGCTCGACTCCAAGTGCGGTGAGCACTCGGCGCGCATGACCGCAATGACCGCCGCTGCCGACAGCACCAAGAGCCTCATTTCCGAGCTTGATCTCAAGCTCAACCGCGCGCGCCAGGCCGCGATCACGACCGAGATATCCGAGATCGTCGGCGGTGCATCCGCGCTTAAAAAGAAAAAGTAATCATCCCTTTAAAACCCCTTAAACAGGAGGTATGTCAATGGAAAACGGAATAATCAGAAGGGTCATAGGCCCTGTTGTTGACGTCCAGTTTCCCTCCGGTAAACTGCCGGATATTTATAATGCGATCGAGGTAAAGCTCGAGGACAAGAAGATCGTCATGGAGGCTGTGCAGCACATCGGCGATAACAGCGTAAGATGCATCTCGCTGTTTTCCACCGACGGACTGTCTCGCGGCTGCCCGGCGGTCGATACGGGAGCACCCATTAAAATGCCGGTCGGTGAAGCGACGCTCGGCCGCATGTTCAATGTCGTCGGCGAGCCTATCGACGGCAAGGGCGCAGTAAACGCCGAAGAGTATATGCCAATTCACAGGCAGGCGCCTGCGTTTACGGATATTGCTCCGTCTACCGAAATACTCGAAACCGGCATCAAGGTCGTTGACCTGCTTGCACCTTATTCCAAGGGCGGCAAGATCGGCCTGTTCGGCGGTGCAGGCGTCGGTAAGACCGTGCTTATCATGGAGCTTATCCGCAACGTAGCTTACGAGCACG
>OKVK01001478.1_pt1 | contig 12061 bp, 10 predicted proteins | sample 1604771 | NCBI WGS metagenome assembly OKVK01 (sample SAMN01760906, study PRJEB22395) | human gut metagenome | reverse complement strand
ATTATGATATTGTGTATGCACAGTATGTGAAGGTTAAGTTTAGATGTACTGTTGATTTTAGTTAAGTGCATATGTAAGTTAAAGTGGAGATAGTGTGAGTATAATCACACATTGGATTGGAGCGTATATGAATTTAGATGGTTTAAATGACTGCCAGAAAAGAGCGGTTAAAAGGACAGAGGGTCCGCTTCTTATTATAGCGGGAGCAGGTTCTGGAAAGACAAGAGTTCTTACTAACAGGATAGCCTATCTTATAGATGATTGTGGTGTAGCACCATATAATATACTTGCTATTACATTTACTAATAAAGCGGCAAGAGAGATGAGAGAGAGAGTTGATGCCACAGTAGGACAGCAGGCTGGCGAAGTGTGGGTAAGCACATTCCACTCGACCTGTGTGCGGATTCTCAGACGTCATATTGAACTGCTGGGATATGATACAAATTTTACGATTTATGATACAGAAGATCAAAAGACCGTCGTGAAAGACGTCTGCAGAAGGCTGGAACTGGATCCGAAACTTTACAAAGAGCGTGCGGTATTGAGTGTCATTTCCCGCGCGAAAAACGAATATATTTCCCCAAATGAATTCAAACTTCAGGCAAAGGGAGATTTTCGTCAGGAGAAAATGGCAGATGCTTATCTGGAATACCAGAAGGAATTGAAGAAGAACAATGCACTGGATTTTGATGATCTGCTGGTGAAGGCAGTGGAATTGTTTCAGAGCTGTCCGGATGTACTGGAATACTATCAGGAACGGTTCCGCTACATTATGGTAGATGAGTATCAGGATACCAATACAGTACAGTTTAAGCTGATCAGCATTCTGGCCGGCAAATATCACAATCTGTGCGTGGTAGGTGATGATGATCAGTCCATCTACAAGTTCCGCGGAGCAAATATTCAGAATATTCTGGATTTTGAACATGTATTTCCCGATGCGGAAGTAGTCAAACTGGAGCAGAATTACCGTTCTACGAAGCATATTCTGGATACGGCCAATGCAGTGATTGCCCACAACAGAGGAAGAAAAGAAAAAGCACTCTGGACAGAAAATGAAGAAGGCGAGCCGGTATATTTTCAGCAGTTTCAGAATGGTTATGATGAGGCGGAATATATTACCGGGGAGATCAGGAAGAAAGTAAGAAGCGGGGAAGCAGAGTATAAGGATTTTGCAATTCTGTACCGTACCAATGCCCAGTCCCGTCTTTTTGAGGAAAAATTTCTTTATGCCAATGTGCCATATAAACTGATTGGCGGTATCAATTTCTATTCCAGAAAAGAGATTAAAGATATTCTGGCTTATCTGAAGACCATTGATAATGGAAAAGATGATCTGGCAGTGCGCCGGATTATCAATGTACCCAAACGCGGTATTGGAAATGTAACACTTAATAAGGTACAGGACCATGCGGAGGCACTTGGTATCAGTTTCTTCGAGGCATTGGAAGATGCGGAAAATATTCCATCCCTTGGAAAAGCGCTTCTGAAAATACAGCCCTTTGTGACACTGATCCATGAGATGCGTTTGAAGGTGGCAGATCTGAAGCTGGAAGAACTGATCGAAGAGATTCTGGAAAAGACCGGCTACAGTCAGGAACTGAAAGATGAAGATACCGATGAATCCAAAGCCCGTCTGGAAAATATCGATGAGTTTATCAGTAAGGCTGTTTCTTACGAGACTGCTGAAGAACATCCGACGTTGAGCGGATTTCTGGAGGAAGTGGCACTGGTGGCAGACATTGACAGTCTCGATGAGAGTGACAACCGGGTTCTTCTGATGACCCTTCACAGCGCCAAAGGTCTGGAGTTCCCCTATGTATTTCTGGCAGGCATGGAGGACGGACTGTTCCCGAGTTATATGTCTATTGCAGCGGACAATCCGACGGAAGAAATAGAGGAAGAGCGGAGACTCTGCTATGTGGGTATTACCCGTGCCATGAAAGAACTGACGCTGACCTGTGCCAGAATGAGAATGATCCGTGGGGAAAATCAGTTTAATAATGTGTCACGGTTTATCAGGGAGATTCCGCCGGAACTGCTCGGAAAGCGGAGTGTCGTGCCGCCGGAACCAAAGCATCAGGCGCCGCCGAAAGATACGCCGTATCAGCGGGCGAAAGAAGCGTTTAAGACCAAGACCTTTGATCCAAAAGAGTTTAAGGTGGTGAAAGCTGACAGTCTGGATTATACCGTGGGAGATACGGTGTCGCATATTAAATTCGGACAGGGAACTGTGCTGGAGATTCAGGATGGTGGCCGTGATTTTGAGGTTAAAGTAGATTTTGAAAAATATGGGGTCAAGCGCATGTTTGCATCTTTTGCAAAACTCAAAAAAGTCTGACATAGGATAAGCGGAAATTGCAAATCCTGAGAATATATGCTATACTAATAGCTAATTAAAACAGAAAAGAGGTATCCGCCATGAATCGTGTAGAGGATTTAATTAACTCAGCAAAGACCAATGAACTGTTGGGGGAACTGCTTCACATTAAGAAAGAAGAAGAGAAGAAAAGCAATGTTCTGATGTGGGTTGCGATCACCCTTGGAGCTGTACTTGCAGTAGCAGGTATTGCCTATGCGGTATACCGCTTCTTTACACCGGATTATCTGGAAGACTTTGACGAAGATTTCGACGATGATTATGACGATTATGATGATGACGACGATTTCTTTGACGACGAAGAAGAGGAAGAAGAGAAAGACACGGAAGAATAATCATTCAATGTGATGCACAGATAGGCTCCTTCTATCCCGTTGGCACGTCCGGTTGCGTGCAGCAGTTGGGTGGAAGGAGCTTATTTTGTCCCGGAATATGAGGAAGGAAAGGAAAAACAGACATGAAAAAAGGACAGGTTTACGAGGGAATCATTGAAAAAGTAGCATTCCCGAATAAATGTCACATTCAGGTGGATGGAAAAACAGTTGTGGTGAAAAACGGAGTGCCAGGTCAGAAGGTACGATTCTCTGTAAATAAAGTAAGAAGTGGAAAGGCAGAAGGACGGATTCTGGAGGTTCTGGAAAAATCTTCTCTGGAGTGCGAGCCGGTATGTCCTCATTTTGCAGACTGTGGTGGATGTACTTATCAGAATTTGCCCTATGAGGCACAGCTGGATCTGAAGAAAAATCAGGTAAAGGAACTACTGGATCAGGCAGTGGCACCCTTTGGCTATGAATATGAGTTTGAGGGGATCAAGGAAAGTCCCAGTCATTACGATTACCGGAACAAGATGGAGTTCTCTTTCGGAGATGAAGTAAAAGACGGACCACTGGCTCTCGGTATGCACAAAAGAGGCAGTTTTTATGACATTGTGACGGTAGATGGCTGCCGCATTGCAGATGAAGATTTCAGGGCAGTGTTAAAAGAGACTCTTGCTTATTTTACGGAAAAAGAGATTCCGTTCTACCATAAACTGTCCCATCAGGGATATCTCCGTCATCTGCTGGTAAGAAAAGCCGTGAAGACCGGAGAAATACTTCTGTCTCTGGTGACGACTTCCCAGATGGAGCCAGATCTGAATGAATGGAAAGAGCGCCTGCTGGCACTTCCGCTAAAAGGAAAATTTGCAGGAATTCTTCATACGATCAATGACAGTCTGGCAGATGTGGTACAGAGTGATCGGACAGACATCCTCTATGGACAGGATTATTTTTACGAGGAACTGCTGGGGCTGAAATTCCGCATTTCTACTTTCTCCTTCTTCCAGACCAATTCTCTGGGTGCAGAAGTACTCTATGACACAGCCAGATCTTATGTGGGAGAGACGAAGGATCAGGTGATTTTCGATCTCTATAGCGGAACTGGTACGATTGCTCAGATACTTGCTCCGGTGGCGAAGAAAGTAATCGGTGTGGAGATTGTGGAAGAGGCAGTAAAGGCAGCAGGAGAAAATGCAAAGCTTAATGGGCTTACCAACTGTGAGTTCCTGGCAGGGGATGTGCTGAAGATGCTGGATACCATCGAAGAACGTCCGGATTTTATTGTGTTGGACCCGCCACGAGATGGCATCAACCCAAAAGCACTGAGAAAGATTATCAATTATGGCGTGGAGCGTATGGTCTACATCTCCTGCAAACCTACCAGTCTGGCAAGAGATCTGGAGATGCTGCAGGAGAGTGGTTACCATTTGGTGAAAGCTTGCTGCGTGGATATGTTCCCGTGGTCAGCCAACGTAGAGACAGTGGCACTGCTGAGCAGATAAAACCAGGTGGTTATATATGAACAAAGAAAAAGCAGATATGATTATTTATACGACAGAGGATGGACTGACGAAAGTTGAAACAACTTTTGATGGTGATACTGTCTGGCTGTCTGTGGATCAAATGGCAGAATTGTTCCAGCGAGATCGTAGCGTGATTGGAAAACATGTCAGAAATATTTTTAAAGAGGGAGAATTAGAAAAAGAATCAGTGTGGGCAAAATTTGCCCATACTGCTGTGGATGGAAAAATATATCAGGTGGATTATTACAATCTTGATGTCATCATTTCCGTTGGATATCGTGTGAAATCAAAACGCGGGACACAGTTCAGAATTTGGGCGACCGGGATTTTAAAAGAATATATGAAAAAAGGTTTTGCGTTGGATGATGAGCGGTTGAAAAATCTCGGAGGAGGCGGATATTTCAAGGAATTATTGGAGAGAATCCGTGATATCCGTGCATCAGAGAAAGTATTTTATCGCCAGGTTCTGGAAATCTATGCAACGAGTATTGATTATGATCCGAAAGCAGAAATATCCATCGCATTTTTCAAAAAGGTGCAAAATAAAATTCATTATGCAATTCATGGTCAAACCGCAGCAGAAGTAATTTATACTAGAGCTGATGCAGAAAAAGAATTTATGGGACTTACTACGTTTAAGGGAAATCAGCCAACATTAAAAGAAGCAGTTGTTGCGAAGAATTATTTATCTGAAAAAGAATTACGCGCGATGGGACAACTGGTATCTGGCTATCTTGATTTTGCAGAGCGGCAGGCAGAGCGGGAACAGGCGATGACAATGAAAGATTGGGCGGAACATCTGGATCGGATTCTGACAATGAGCGGTGAACAGCTTTTGCAGGGAAATGGAAGTATATCGCATAAACAGGCTATTGATAAAGCGACGGATGAATATAGAAAATATAGAGCAAGGACACTTAGTTCTGTAGAAGAAGATTATTTGAATTCAATTAAATTCTTGGAGGAGAAAACCGATAAAAGAAATTGAGAGTATCATCAGAAATTGTTTCAAACAAATTAATCATTGGTTTTACTAAAATTAAAAGTCACAGTTGTTTTCACAAAAAAGAAAATAGCTGTGATTTTTTGTATTTTAATCTATAACAGTGAATGGTTTCGAACTATACTTTATTTGTGCTTTGTTTCTTTCATTAGAATTTATTTTTGGCGAAGAGTTTTTAGTAATTAATATAGCAATTAAATGATATCTCTGTTCCATAAGATATTCTTTTCAAATTTCATAAAAATAAGAAGAACGTCATAATGTGACGAAGAGACGTGATATAATAATGTTAAAAGAAAGGAAGAGCAATGGACAAGATAACACGATTACTTACTTTATATTCTTCATTAGTAAGCGGTAACGAAATTAATAAAACTATGTTTTGTTTTGAAAATGAGTGTTCTCCGCGTTCGTTTGATAGAGATATAGAAGATATCAGGCTGTTTTTAAGTGAAGTATATAGTACGTCAGAACTTAAGTATAATAGAATAAATCATACATATTGCATTGAAGGTGCAAAAAAACAAGAATTGGAAGTGACGGAATATCTATTTATTGAAAAGATTCTGCAAAATGTATCTGTTTTGCGAAATGACGAATTTAGTATTTTAAAGTCACATTTACTTATGAATACAAGAGATACATCGAAAATATTAATATCGTCAAATATCAAGTGCAGATATAAAACGCCAGATCATAATAAAGCGATATTAAAGATATATGGAGATTTAGAATTGGCGATAAGAAGCCTAAAGTATATTAGGATGGTATATCGGGATGATATCAGTGAAAAGAATGTATCTGATATGATACCGTGTAGTATCAATTATCAAGATGGCCATTTATATTTTATGGGTTATATAGAGGAAAATAAAACGATTAATATAAAATTAGAGCAGATATATTCTTTTCAAGTACTTCGAGAGCAGACTATTGATGAAAGAAAAAAAGTAGATGCCTATATCAAAACATATGTTGATCAAGAATGCTTGGATTTTTGCGACGATTTAACTGAAATAATAGTTGAATGTGGCATTGATGATTACAGGAGACTCTGTGATTGTTTTTGCGGTGTGGAAGTTTTAAATAAATGGGACAATCTCTTGAAAATTCGTTTGAATTCAAACAAAGAAAAATTTATTTATTGGTATTTTGAACACTGGAGTGAAAGTGTAACCATTATTGCTCCGGTGCAGATGAAAGGGCAACTTATTAAGCAAGCACAAAAAATATTAAGAAAATACGGAGGAACAAATTGATGGCAAAGAAAATAAGATTTCCATTAGAAATGGATAATGGTATCCAGGTTCGTAGTATGGAAGAGCTTCGCAATAATTTTTCATTAGGAAGGGTGTTGACGTATGTCCAGAATGATAAGTTAGAGATATGGTTGAGAGATCGGTATGAAAATAATATTGCAGATGCAATTGCTCAATTGGATAAGATGGATGTTGAACTTCCACGAAAAGTAAGTGAGATTTTTGATGTCCCATATGCTGAAAAGACAGAGGATGATTTAAAGCAAGAGGCAGAACGAGCAGAAAGAATTAAGCGTTTAAAAGAATTTACTGATGAAACGCAGTATGTTGATAAAATTGATAAAATTGCGTTTGATCAGGATGAATTGTATGACTTACTTGACGAAAATGTAAATGAAATTTATCTTTTTGGTGACAGATTTGAGATTCCTTTATCAGTAAAAGGGATTTCATATAAAGGAATCAATAACCCTGTTGTGGTAATTAATTCAAAAACAGAAGTAGATTGGTTAGCAGAAGAAATATCACTTGAAACTGTTAGATTTGATGAAAAATATCAAGCAATGATAGAAACAGTAATGAGTCAAACTTCAAAGAAGGTTTCTATCGGAAGTAAACCGGAGAAAACGTATTTGAGCTTTATGATACCAGTGGTGGAAAGAGAATCGACGAAAAAAATATATATGTTAGCAAAAGCAGCTATCGAAACTTTGAACTATGATCCTGATGCGGATATTATCGTGATGAAAAAAATAGCGTACGATAATGGTTTGATTGGAATAGCGGATAGATATATTAGTGAGTTATAAAAGTTGTTGAATTTAATCTTTTATAAAGAGAACGTATTATACGTTTATGGAGGAAAAAGAATATGAGTGATATGAGAATGGCAAAATACGAAACATTAATCGAAGATATTGATTCAAAGATTAAGAAAAGAATAAAAGATTGGAAAATGTTCGTTAGAAGAAATACTGCGTTGGCATTGATTTATAATTATGACAAATGTAATGAGTACGCAAAAGTGATTATGGATAAAACCACATTGGTGTTTAATACTTCAAATGATGTAAATACTGATTTATGGACAAGAGATTATTACTCATATGGAGAGTTTGGAAATCCAAAAAGAAAAATTGAAGCATCTAAAAAGTTGGTTCAGTGGTGTAGAAATACGATAAACGTTAGCGAAGGGTATAAATTTGTTTTTTGGGCGTTGATGATTCTGACCGTTGATAAAACTGATGCAGAGGAGCATCTTGCAATTATTTGTGATTTCGCAAAAATGCTTAGAATTACAGAAGATGAATTCGAGGATATTATTCAGGTTATAAAAATTATCTATAATGAAGTGACAAACGAGTATGTATTTAAATCAGAAAATATCAAAAATACATTAGGTCCTTTAGTTAATCTGTATGACGGTGACGATATTGAGTAATATGTTGGGGGTAAAAATGGGAGATAAAACATTTAAAGCTAAATTAGTTCGCTATATTGATGCTGGTTTTCCAATTATATATATCAATACTTTTGAAGAAGATAAAGTTGATTCTTTAATCCAGAAAATCAGTTCTGGAAAAGATATATATGAATGGAATGAAATTAATGGATATATTGATTTTGAAACGAAAGCTCCACTTCAGGAAGATTGCTCATTTGAGCGAATGCTTGATCAGTTGAAAGTACCGGATTTATTAGATAGGAAAATCTTGATTTTTAAGGATATTATGCCGTATTTAGAAGAGCCGAGAATTGTGTCAAAAATCAAAGGTTTAGCTCGCATGATAAATCAGGGCATAGATGCCACAATTATCATAGTTTCTTCTGTGTTAATAATTCCCAAAGATATAGAAAAGTATGTAACTATTTTAGAGATGGATTATCTTCATACGGATGAAATTAAAGCAGTCATTTATAAGTTTGTAAAAGAAAATTTGAACCAGCAAATCGAGGAAGACTTGGTAGAAGAGTTTGCTCTTGCTTTTAAGGGACTCACAGAATTTGAAATTCGTAATTTATTGGCGTTATCTTATGCTGATGATGGAGAATTTACAAGAAAAGACCTTAAATTGATATTTGATCAAAAGCAGCAGATGATTAAAAAAGCAGGAATTCTTGAAATGATTCCGTTAAAAGAAACCATTGATGACATAGGTGGTCTTGAAAACTTAAAGGCATGGTTTATCAAAAAAGCAAAAGTATATAAGAATATGAACAATGCTAAAAAATACGGAGTTGATATGCCAAAAGGGGTTTTGATTGTAGGCGTTCCGGGGTGTGGTAAGTCTCTTAATGCGAAAGCGGTTGCAAATTTATTTGAGGTACCGCTATTGCGTTTGGATATGGGGCGTTTAATGGGAAAGTATGTAGGAGAATCAGAAGGTAATCTTCGTAGTGCAATTGCGTTAGCAGAAGCGATTTCTCCGTGTGTACTTTGGATTGATGAATTAGAAAAAGCCTTTGCAGGTATTGGTGGCTCTGGTGGTGGAGCAGAAGTTACGACTAGATTATTTGGTAATTTTTTGACTTGGATGCAGGAAAAAGAAAGTCCTACATTTGTTGTTGCCACAGCAAACGATATTACTCAACTTCCGCCGGAACTTCTTAGGAAAGGACGTTTTGATGAGATTTTCTATGTCGGTCTTCCTAACAAAAAAGAACGTGAAAAAATTTTTGACATTCATATCAGAAAAAGAAGACCACAGGATTTGAAAAATATTAGAGTCAAAGACTTAGTTTCCATGACAGAAGGATTTAGTGGAGCTGATATAGAAGGTGTTGTAAAAGATGCAATTGAATCAGCATTTGCAGAGAACAAAGCATCTATACAAACAGAAGATGTAATTGACGCAATTAAAGATACGCATTCGTTATCAGAGATTATGAAAGAGGCATTAGAAAAGATGACGAAAGAGTATGAAAACAGAAAATTTAAGAGTGCGTCAAAATAGGAGGGCATATTTGTGGAAGAAAAGAGAGAAGAATTTTTGACAGAAAAAGAAGCCCTTATTGTCAAGGAATTATTTAAAGAATATCTTAAATCTTATAAAGAAAAAGATCCGTATATGACAGATCAAGAATGGCTTAAACAGTTATTTAAATCAGAATTTCCGGAAATGAAAGAGGACGAAATTAAACAGGAATCTGAAGAAATTACAACTGCAATACAAATATTTGATAAAAACCTTGAATCATGCACGGAAGCATCAAAAAAGGGAGTTTCTAAAGAAAGATGGTTAGCTGATAAGATTCAAGAAGCCTCTGTTGGAATGGCTATAAATGAGTATGGGAAAACATTACAACAGATGGACAATGTTTTATATGCCAAAAATGCAGAATTAGCAGATGCATTGTCGAGAAATGCAGATGGACATATCATGATGAGTCCAAATCTCGATGGGAATATTGCAGAAAATATGATTGCAAAAACAACAGAATTAAGTGCTTCATTACAAGGCAAGAATATTTCTGTGTCTGTATTGGAGTCACACGCTGCGAACTCTGTTGACGTAAGAGCAATCAATCATGATACAGGACAATATCAGAATTACCAGCTTAAATTTGGTAAAGATGCCAAAGCAACTATCAAGTTGTTGGAGAGAGGAAATTATAATAATCAAAGAATTATAGTTCCATCGGAACAGCTTGAAGAAGTACAAGCATATTTCAAAGAAAAAGGATCTTCGAAAACCATTACGGATCATATTGATGCATGGGGAGCAAAAGGAAAATCATTTACTAAAGAAGAAATGAAAACTCTTCAGGAAGAAGCTCAAAGAGATGGTGTGGCTCCAGAGATAGATTATAGCCATTATCAAACAAAAGATTTAGCTATGAGTATCGGAAAAAATGCAGGAGTGATGGCGTTACAATCCGCAGCGGTAATAACAGGTTTAAATGTCGCTGCGAAAATTTTTAAAGGTGAAGAAATTGATACAGATGAATTAGTGGAAGTTGCAATTAAGACAGGTTCAGATACATCAGTAAAAACTGTTACTGCAGGTACTCTACAAGTTGCAATTAGGAAAGGAATTATTAGATTTATACCTAAAGCAACACCAGCGGGTGTGATTGCGAATATCGCTTGTGTAGGTATTGAAAATGTAAAAGTTTTAGCAAAAATTGCATCTGGGGAATTATCTATAACAAAAGGCATTGATCAAATGGGAAGAGTAACAACTTCTATGGTTAGTGGTCTTTGGGGAATGGTTAAGGGAGCAACTATAGGAGCAAAGTTTACCGGTTGGATTCCAGTTGTTGGCCCAGGATTTGCAGTTGTTACTGGATTTATTGGTGGAATGGTAGGTTATTTTGGTAGTTCAAAATTAGGCGATGAAGTATATTCTGCTGGAAAAAAAGTAGCAGGAGCTGCAAAGACTGTGGCAAAAGCAGCATGGAACGGAATTAAGTCGGCGAGTAGAGCTATTGAAAATGGAATTAAGTCAACAGGACGTGCAATTGCAAGTTTTTTAGGCTTCTAGTCAAATTTTTACAGAAGATTATGGTTAGATAGGATTCGAGAGTATCGATATAGAAAAATAGGATAAGGAGGAACTTTTGACATGGCAAAATTAATCGCATACTATTCCAGAGCAGGAGAAAATTATTTTGGAGGAGCGCTGAAGCAGATCAAAGAGGGAAATACTGCAAAGGTGGCAAAAATGCTTGCAAAGATGACCGGGGCAGATCTTTTTGAAATTCAGCAGAAGGTGCCGTATTCTGATGATTACAAAGAGTGTGTGGCAGAGGCGAGGGAAGATTTTCAGAAGAATGCAAGACCGGAGGTTTTGAATCTGCCGGAGAATTTGGATGCCTATGATGAGATTTATCTGGGATATCCTAATTATTGCAGCACGATGCCCATGGCAGTTTATGCATTCCTGGAGCATTATGATTTTGCAGGAAAGACCATTCATCCCTTCTGTACCCATGAGGGAAGCGGACTGGTACATACGGAACAGGAGATTGCCAATACTGCGAAGGGTGCAGTGGTAAAGAAAGGACTTGCCATTCACGGCAGCAGTGTGGATACGGCGGAAGAGGCTTTAAAAGCGTGGATTGAAAAATAAGAGTCGCTGCTCCTGTGACAGTTGTCACAGGAGCAGCAGCTCTTTTTTATTTATCCAGATGCCAGATATCACGATTGTATTCAGCAATGGTACGATCACTTGAGAACATGCCGGCTTTTGCAATGTTGATCAGACATTTACGGCGCCATCCCATAGGATCGCAGGCGTAATCTTTCAGCGCCTGTTCTTTTCGAACCACATATGCGTTGAAATCAGGAAGAGTCTGGAACCAGTCTTTGTGGATCAGTTCATGATGCAGGCGGCTCAGATTTTCTTCATGACCTGCAGCCAGCATTTCCGGACCGGTAAGGAAGTCAATGGCACGACGGATATTTGGGTCACCTTCATACCACTGGATTGCCTGATAATCTCCGGCTGCATAGCGGTGGATAACCTGATCAGAAGTCTGCCCGAAGATATAAATATTATCTTCACCAGCCTGCTCACTGATTTCCACATTTGCACCATCCATGGTGCCGAGGGTCAGTGCACCGTTTAACATGAATT
>OKVK01001476.1_pt1 | contig 12075 bp, 8 predicted proteins | sample 1604771 | NCBI WGS metagenome assembly OKVK01 (sample SAMN01760906, study PRJEB22395) | human gut metagenome | reverse complement strand
GTGTTGACACTCTGTTCAAGGACTCCTCGCAGGAGATCCAGCGGTACGCCGCCAACGCATACAAAACGGCAGGGCTTTCTGCCAACGAGTACATGGAAACGGTCACGGGCTTCTCCGCAAGCCTCATCCAGTCTCTCGGCGGTGATACCGAGAAAGCCGCAAAATATGCGGATATGGCAATTACGGATATGTCCGATAACGCCAATAAAATGGGCACGGATATGTCCTCCATTCAGAATGCCTACCAGGGTTTTGCCAAGCAGAACTACACGATGCTCGACAACCTCAAGCTGGGCTACGGCGGCACGAAGCAGGAAATGGAGCGACTGCTTGCCGATGCGGAAAAGATATCCGGCGTCAAGTATGATATTTCTTCCTATGCGGATGTGGTGGAAGCCATTCATGTCATGCAGGAGAGCATGGACATTGCAGGAACGACCGCCAAGGAAGCGGAAGCCACCATTTCCGGCTCTGTCAATGCACTGAAATCCGCCGTGTCGAACCTCATTGTAGGCTTCGGCGATGCGGACGCTGACATGGAGCTGCTGTGCAACAACATGGTGGATGCCTTCAAGACCGTGGTGGCGAACATCACCCCGGTTATTGAGAACATCGTGGCGGCTCTGCCCACGGCGCTGGATGCTCTGCTGACGGCTGTGGGTGAACTGCTGCCCACACTGCTGGAAGCAGTCACCGAACTGTTCTCGCAGGTGCTGGAAACGCTGCTTTCTTTGCTTCCGCAGCTTATCCCGGCGGCGGTGTCCGCACTCATGACCATCGTGAATACGCTGATTGAGAATCTGCCCCTGCTTATCGAGGCAGCGGTTCAGCTGGTGTCTACACTGGTGACAGGCATTGCGGACGCACTGCCCACGCTCATCCCGGCAGCGGTGCAGGCTATCGTCACCATCGTGCAAGGTCTGGTGGACAGTCTGCCGATGCTCTTGGATGCAGCCTTACAGCTTATCACAGGGCTTGCCCAGGGACTATTGGACGCACTGCCCGTGCTGATTGCCGCTCTGCCGGAGATCATCAACGGCATCATTACATTTCTGCTGGACTCCATCCCGCAGATCATTGAAACGGGTATTCAACTTCTGACCTCGCTTGTTGCCGCATTGCCGGATATCATCACGGCGATCGTGGAAGCCATTCCGAAAATCATTGACGGCATTATCAATGCTGTGCTGAATGCGATACCGCTCATTATTCAGGCAGGCATCGACCTGCTGATTTCTCTCATTCAAGCCCTGCCGCAGATCATCACGACAATCGTGCAGGCGATTCCGCAAATCATCTCCGGCATTGTCAACGCTCTGGTCGGGAACATCGACAAGATCATCATGGCAGGCGTGCAGCTGTTCGTTGCCCTGATTGAAAATCTGCCCACTATCATCGTGGAAATCGTCAAGGCCGTGCCGCAGATCATTGCGGGTATTGTAAAAGCCTTCGGCTCTCTGATGTATAAGATCGTGGAGATCGGCGGCAATATCGTAAAAGGCCTGTGGGACGGTATTACCCAGCTTGCCTCGTGGCTGTGGGACAAGGTATCCGGGTGGATCTCCTCCATCTGGGACGGCATCTGCGATTTCTTCGGTATCCATTCGCCCTCGAAGGAGATGGCATGGGTCGGTGAAATGCTGGTCAAGGGTCTTGCAGGCTCCATTGACGACAACGGCGATGAAGCAGTCAAAGCCGCAGAAGGAATGGCAGAGGACATCAACGGCGTCATGGGCGACCTTGCTCACGATATGCAGACGGCTCTGCCCACCGACTTTGACGTGAACGGCTCGATCCGCTCTGCCGTGGACGGCGTGGTCGGTAAGGCGGCATCCGCTTTCACCATTGCACTGAACATCACGAATTTCAACAATTACAGCAGCGAGGATATCCGTCAGCTCACCAATGAAGTCATGGAAACGGCGAACCAGTTCGCCCAGCGGAAAGGAGTGGTATTCGCATGACCTATTTTACCTACAACGGCCGCAGTTCCGCAGAGTTCGGTCTGCACATCGAGAAAAAGGATGTGTTCTCCGCACCGGAGTACGATGCGGAGTTCATCTCCATTCCCGGTCGTAGCGGCGATATCATCAACCCCAACCGTCGCTTTTCCAACATCAAGGTGACCTACACAGTGTTCCTCGCTCGGAAGAATATAGCCGCACTTGCCGCTGTCCTGCGGGACATTAAGGGCTGGCTTTATTCCGAGCCGGACAGATACCACGAAATCACCGACTCTTACGATGCGGAGTATTTCCGCTACGGTGTCATCTCCGGCAGTCTGGACATTGAGGAACAGCTGAACAAGGTCGGCAGTTTCACCGTGACCTTCAACTGCAAGCCCTACAAATACAGTTTTGCGGGACAGGAGGTTTTAGCATCCGGCACCAGAAGGTTGTCTGTAACCAATCCCACCGCTTTCACAAGCAAACCCTACATCAAAATATATGGAGGCGGCACAGTACGGCTTATGATTCAGCCGGAGGGCGAAGGTACGAACCTGTGGACGATTTCAGAGGTCGACGAAACCATCGAAATTGACAGCGAGCTTATGAATTGCTTTAAGGATACTACCCTCAAAAATGATACCATTACCGGCGACGGCTTTCCTATGCTCAAGCCGGGAACGACCACTATCGCCTGTGCAGGAAATGTGCAGCGGATCGAGGTCATTCCGAGGTGGTGCTGTCTGTAAGGTTGCTCCCGATTGTAAGCGGTAGAAAAATTCAAAAAGGTATGGTATAATGTTTTTAAGTGAGGACGACAAATCGGAATTTTTTGTGGAGGTGTTTATATGATATTCCTAAAGGTATTGGCTGTAGTTCTGGGATTGGCCTTCCTTCTGTTTGGATACTTCATTTACTTTAAAAAGAAATACAATCTTATCAACGGTTTTGAGGCGGACTTCAAAGCCGGTCGGAAGAAAGAAGAATACGCAAAGAAAGTGGGAATGGTAGAGTTTGTTGTTGGTATAGTTCTGCTTATCACAGGTGTTGCACTTATTTTGTTTGCCTAATAAATTCCTATTTGTCAATCTACAAGTAACTCATTTTCATTCAACCACCAGGGAGAAATCCCCGGTGGTATTTTTATGCCCGGAAGGAGCTGACAGCCTATGATTCCAGTCCTATACCCGCCCAATGCAACGGATTTTTCCACCTTCGGTCTTGGCGTACTGACGGACACCATTTCCTGCGAAGTGACCGAAGAGCGAAACGGTGTGTTTGAGTGTCTGCTCAAATACCCGGTCAGCGGTCAGCACTACGGGCTAATCACCAAGGAGTGCATCATCAAGGCAAAACCCAACGATACTGCCGCCGACCAGGCGTTCCGCATTTACCGCATCACAAAGCCATTGAACGGCATCGTCACCATCTACGGTCAGCACATCTCCTATGACCTTGCCAATGTGCCGGTGTTGCCTTTTTCGACGGAGAGTCGCTCTCCTCAGCTCATTCTCTCGCAGCTCCTTGCCGGAGATACACGCTTCACGGGCTGGACGGACTACTCGGATGCAAAGGCGTTTTCCGTCACGCAGCCGAAAAGCGTCCGTGCCTGCCTCGGCGGTACGGAAGGCTCCATGCTCTCCAAATGGTATGGTGAGTTTGAATGGGACAACTTCACGGTGAAGTTCCATTCGCACCGTGGGCAGAAGACCGGAGTGGTCATTGAATACGGCAAGAACCTCACCGCCATGGAGCAGGACGAGGACAACAGCGGTGTATATACGGCATTGCTCCCGTATGCCGTGTACACCCCGGAAGGCTCGGACACCGAAATGGTAGTCACGCTTCCAGAGGTGACGCTCCCCATTATGACTTCGGAAATCGTCCGGGCGAAAACGCTCATCATGGATTTCTCCAACCAGTTTGACGGAGTTGTGACCGAGGAAGCCCTCAGAGCCAAAGCCAACAGCTATATCAAGGCAAATCCGCTGGGTGCGACCATCCCTACGGTGAAGGTGTCCTTTGAGCCGCTCTGGAAGCAGCCGGAGTATTCGGCATTGCTGGAGCGGGTCAACCTCTGCGATACCGTCACTATCCGGCACTCGCTATTGGGCATCAGCGTGTCGGCTATGGTCATTGAAACCGTGTACGACACCCTCGCCGAGCGGTACAAGAGCATTTCCCTCGGTCAAAGCAAATCCAGCATGATCACCACCATCTCCGAGGTGCAGTCCTCGGTTGATAAGGTGGAATCCACGGTGGGACGCTTTCCAAAGCTGCTCCAAACCGCCATCGGCAAGGCCACCGGGCTTATCACCGGCCAGAGCGGCGGCTATGTGGTCATTCACACCAGCGAGGAAAACGGACAACCTTATGAGCTGCTCATTCTGGACGCTCCCTCTATTGACGATGCCGTGAATGTCTGGCGGTGGAATGTGGGCGGTCTGGGCTTTTCCCATAACGGCTACAACGGCCCCTACGAAACTGCCATCACGGCAGACGGTCAGATCGTCGCAGACTTCATCACCTCTGGCTCCTTGGTGGCGAACATCATCAAGGCCGGTGTCATTCAGTCGCAGGATGGCTCGTCCTGGTGGGACTTGGAGAGCGGCGAAGTCGTGCTTCGTGCCTATGTTTCAACCGATGAATTTGCGGAGAAAAGTGCGTATTTTCAGCAGAACGTGGACGGGCTGAACAGCTATGTGGCGACCCTCACCGAAACCGTGGAAACGGTGTCCAACGACCAGGGCGTCCTGGAGGAACGGGTGCTGAACTCCGAAAGCCGTGTTTCGGAATTGGAACACACGGTGAATGGACTGTCCGTCACCATGCAGGAGCAGTACATCGGCGGCATCAACTATGTGCAGAATTCCTCCGGGCTGAACGGCATCACGGATGATTGGAGTTATTCCGGTACGGTGAAAACGGACACTTCCACAGATACGCAGAACAACACCATTTCCGACTCCTGCTTTGTGCTGGGCGCATACTCCTCGTTGTCGCAGTACATCCGAGGGGTGGTTCCCGGCACTTATACGATCTCGGTTCGGGCAAAGAAAACCTCGACCATGTCCGGGTATTTCTATGTGACCTACAACGGGAACAAGACCAAGTACCTGTTCAATAAGTCTACGGCGTTTGACTGGACGGATTACTCCGTAACGCTCACGGATGTGACCGACCCCACGTTGCGAATCTACTGCTACTGTCGGGATGCGTCCATCTACCTCGCCGACATCATGATCTCCGAAGGGGCGATCCCCCGAAAGTGGACACCCGCACCCAACGAAATCTACACGCAGGAGGTTAAGATCGACAAGCGGGGCATCGAGGTATCCAACAGCGCATCGTCTCAGCGGACGGTCATCACGAACACGGAGTTCGCCGGTTATTACAACGATGAGGTGATCTTTACCCTGAACAAGGACGAAACGCAGACTAAGAAAACCACGGTGGACGGCGAGCTGACCGTGGGCAAAACGAAGTTTGTCCCGATGCCGACGGCGTCCGAAGGGCTGAACATCGTCATTCTGGATTAAGGAGGGAAAGATATGGCAACTTGGAAAAGCGCGGCATACGATGGGCGCTATCTTCAACTGGACATTTCAGAAAGCGTGAATGTGGTCGGTAACAGCTCGACACTTTCCTGGACGCTGACCTCTACCGGTGGCGCATCCACTTACTACACCATTGACACGACCACTGTAACGATCAATGGTACGACCGTATACTCAAAGGGCCGTACCTATTGGGATGACCGTGTTTTCCCGGCAAAGAAAGGTTCTGTCAGTGGCACGATTACTGTAGCTCACAACAGCAACGGCAGCAAAACGATTGCGGTCGGATTCTCGACCCGTGTTTATATCTACGGTTCACAGGAATACGGCGGCAGCATGACGCTGACTACCATTGACCGCTCTGCTCCCACAGTTACATTCAGTACATCGAATGTCACGGCAAACGGGTTCAAAATCTCCGCGACATCCTCGGCCACGGCGGACGTCTGGCAGTACAGTACAAACGGCGGCTCAGGCTGGACGCAGTTCTCAACGACGGCATCCACCAGCGCCAGCGTGACGATCACCTCGCTCTCACCAAAAACAAGCTACATGGTGAGGGTCAGAGCAAGGCGGCAGTACAACCATGTCTACGGCACTTCCGGCAGTTCCACGGTCAAGACGCTGGGCGGTGCTGTGGTGAATAGTGTCAACACGGTGACGGCGGACAATGCCACGGTTTCCATTACCATCAATGTGACCGTGTACGAAGCCTCCTACACCAATACGCTGGTGCTCAAGAACGGCAGCGCGACCATCCTGACTATTTCCGGGCTTTCCTGGTCGAAGGGCACGGCGAACCGCACGGTCACGCTGACATCGGCGCAGAGGACAACGCTGTTGAACGCTATGGCGTCCATCAAGTCGTTCACCGGTACCTTTGCGGTTTCGTCTTACAGCGGGTCTACGCAGATCGGCAGTACTTCAAGCAAGACCGCCACGGTACTGACCACGGCGACCAATTCCGCTCCGACCATAAGCGGATTCACTTATGCCGACAGCTACACGACAACAAAGAACCTCACGGGCAACGATCAGCTGTTCGTACAGGACTACTCAACCCTCAAAGTTACACCGGGAACAGCGACTGCGAAGAACGGAGCGTCCATTTCCAACTACACCGCTTCCTGCAACGGTTTATCCGCATCCAATTCAACCGGGTCTGCTATCACAGTCGGAAAGATCGCCAAGTCCGGCAGCGTAACGGTCACGCTCACGGTCACGGACTCCCGCGGTTATACCGCCAGCGTTTCCCAAACTATTACGGTCATCCCATACGCAAAGCCGAAGGTGTCCTCGGTGACGCTCCGACGAACCAACGACATTGAAGCGGAAATGCAGCTCAGATTCAGCGGCTCTATTTCTGCTGTTACCGTAGACGGGACGCAGAAAAACAGCGTGGTTTATGTGCGGTATCGGTACAAGAAAACCAGTGAGAGCAGTTACGGCAGCTACACCAGCATCTATTCCGGCACGACAAAAAGCGGAACCTCTTTCAGCTACTCCAATTTGGAACTGTGCAATCTGGATGCCAACAGTTCCTACGACTTCCATTTGCAGATCCAAGACAAGCTCTATTCTTTGAGCAGTCTGGATCTGTATTTTACTGTCCCGCAGGGTACGCCGCTCATTGCGCTGCGGAAAAAGAAGGTCGGTATCAACACGCCGGAGCCACAAGCCATGCTGGATGTTGCCGGGGATATGCGGGTGGATGGCTCACCCCTTGCGGATTTTGTCATTCAACAAGGGACAAGCGGCATCTGGAATTACCGTAAATGGAAAAGCGGTACAGCGGAATGTTGGGGTCAGTATTCCTTTACGACCGCCATTTCGACGGCATGGGGTGTGCTCTATGAGAGCGGCGCAATTGCGCTACCTAATTTTCCGTTTACCTTCGCGGAAATTCCTCACGTTCATATCTCCACGGAGAACAGCAATTACGCCATGTTTGTGGAGCGAGGCAGTTCGAGTAGCTGGTCTACAACGACCAACCCCGGAAAGATATTTGCCGTAAGACCAAATACGGTACCATCGGCAACCTACAAAGTATCAATCTATGCCATCGGAAAAGTGTGACGCTCCGGCGTCACTTTTTTCATACCCATTTTTAATTTCAAAGGAGGACAAACAACATGAAAGAATTCTGGACGACCATTCAGGTGGTATTCGCCGGTATCGGCGGCTGGCTCGGATGGTTCTTGGGAGGATGTGACGGCTTGCTTTACGCACTTCTGGCTTTCGTAGTCATCGACTACATCACCGGCATCATGTGCGCCGTGGTGGATAAGAAGCTGTCCAGCGAAGTCGGCTTCAAGGGCATTTTCAAAAAGGTGCTCATCTTCGCCCTGGTCGGCATCGGGCATATTCTCGACACCCGCGTCATCGGCAGCGGCTCGGTGATGCGTACTGCCGTCATTTTCTTCTACCTATCGAACGAGGGCGTGTCCCTGTTGGAAAACGCCGCATACCTGGGACTGCCCATCCCGCAGAAGCTGAAATCCGTGCTGGAGCAGCTTCATGACCGCAGTGAAAAGGAGGATGAATAACATGGCTTACACGAACAGCCCCTTGGTGTCCTACACCAAACTCAGCCCCAACCACTCCGGACAGCGCACCCACAGCATTGACCGCATTACGCCGCACTGCGTGGTGGGTCAGTGCAGGGTGGAAACGCTCGGCAACATCTTCTTGCCGACCTCACGGCAGGCAAGCAGCAACTACGGCATCGGTGTCGATGGTCGGGTCGGAATGTATGTGGAAGAGAAGAACCGCTCCTGGTGTTCCTCTTCCGCAGCCAACGACCAGAGAGCCGTCACTATCGAGTGTGCCAGCGACAACACCGAGCCTTACGCTTTTAAGAACGTGGTGTACCAGCGGCTCATTGAACTTTGCACCGACATCTGCAAGCGCAACGGCAAAACCAAGCTGCTCTGGCTGGGAGATAAGGCCAAGACGCTGAACTACACCCCGAAATCCGACGAGATGGTTCTGACCGTCCACAGATGGTTTGCGAACAAGAGCTGCCCCGGTAACTGGATGTATGCCCGCATGGGCGATCTGGCATCCAAGGTCACGGCAGCCCTCGGCAGCGAGGTGAAGCCGATCGAACCGACCCAGCCCACTGGCACAATCAAAGCTGGCGACCTCGTGACTATCACGGGCAGCACCTACTATAACGGCAAAGCCATCCCTGGCTGGGTGAAGAAGCTCCGCTGGTATGTGGCAGAGGTCAGCGGCGACCGCACGGTCATCAACAAGGACGAGTCCGGCAGGTACGCTATCATGTCGCCGGTCAAGACCTCTGCACTTGCCGTGGCAGGCACGAAACCCTCCGAGGATTACCGCATCCACACCGTGGTGCATGGTGACACGCTCTGGGGAATCGCAAAGACCTACCTCGCAAGCGGAGCCCGCTACACAGAGATCGTTAAGCTCAACGGCCTAAAATCGTCTGTCATCTATACGGGGCAGAAACTTAAGATCCCGCAGAAGTAAGTGAGGTGCAGCCATGAGTGATAGGACAAAGGTGAAAATCGCGTTGGCTGAAGCGATCACTACACAGCTCTGGGTAAAAGGGCTGATCACACAGAAACAGCGCGAAAAAATCAATAACAGCAGCCAGAAAGCCCTTAGAAAGGCAAGTTGATAATTCTTTGTGTTCTTTCGCTTTTGGGCTGGACTTTCTAAGAGTCCTCTGGTATCTTTACCCCCGCCTCCAATGGCGGGGGTAAAAAAATACGTTGGTTCGAGTCCAGCACATAGGAAGGAGAAAGAACGACATGGAAAAAACACGGGCAGTCGCATATATCCGTGTATCGACGGAGCGAGATGCACAGCTGCATAGCTACGAATTCCAAGAACACTACTGGCAGAGTGCATTCGAAGATGACCCGGATACAGAGCTCATCGGTATCTATGCAGACAAGGGCATCAGCGGACACAGCGTACAAAAGCGCCCGAAGTTCCTTGTGATGATGCAGGATGCACGGGAGCACAAGTTCGACAAAATCTATACGAAATCCGTATCCCGCTTCGCACGGAATACAACGCAGCTGTTAGAAGCTGTCAGAGAACTCCGCGACCTCGGTATCGAGGTGGTGTTTGAGAACGAAAACATCCACACATTCCAGCCGACAAGCGAAATCTTCTTGACGATCGCAGCGACGATTGCAGAAAACGATCTGGAGGTAGATTCGGCACGACAGCGCTGGTCAATTCAGCATCGCTGCGAAAATGGATGGATCAGCGTCGGCAGCGGGCTCTTCGGCCTGAAGCTGACAGCGGATAACGAATTGGAGATTGTGCCAGAAGAGGCGGCAGTGATTCGATACATCTACGAATCCTACGTGGACGGCGGCATTGGGTCAAAGAAAATTGCGGATGCGCTCAATGCAGCAGGCGTCCAAAGCCGGAATGGATATCCGTGGGATGCGAAGCACGTCATCGGCTTACTGCGAAACGAAAAGTACAAGGGTGATGTGATCATGGGAAAATCGGTCAGGCACTTCGGGGAATACCATAAGAACCCGAACGCCGAATATGCGCCTCGCTACTACATGGAAGGCACACATGAGGCAATCGTTGATAGAGATACGTGGGAAGCCGCACAGCGCATATTGGAAGACCGCAGCAGAAACCACTGCCGGACAAGAATCGCACACAGCTTCACCGGCATGATAGAATGCGGCTGCTGCGGGAAAAATTATCTGCACAAGGTCAATAACAGCCAGTGCAAATGGCAGACAGACATCTGGGCATGCCGCACATATCTGAGAGATGGAAAAAAAGCCTGCGGCAACAGCCGAATCAAGGACACTGTGCTCAAGGAGAAATTCATATCCGCCTACAATGAATTTATCGAGCGCAGGCCGCAGGGCGATTCAATGGTAGCACTGCAGGAAGTGCTCGAAGACCTGCGGCAGCAGGAGCAGGAGCTCGCAGAGCTCATGATGCAGAGGCTGATCACGAAAGCAGCATACGAGGAAGAACGCAAAAGCGTCAAAATGCAGATCACTGACATCAGTGAAAAGATATCTGAACGCAGGGCAAAACGTGTGCCCGAAAGCGAGTATGTGCAGATTACAGAATTCAGCGAAGAAAAAACAAAACGATTTCTATCGAAGGTCGTCGTGACAATGTTCACGGTGACCTTCGTGTTCTATAACGGAGCGAAAATTACACGCACCTACGATAATGGTCAGCCCGGAAACAAAGTCGGGTGGAACAAAAAGAAGGAGGAGTCATAATGGCAACGGCGACAAGAAGAGTAGTACGAACTATGCCGCAGATGTTTATCGATGTGGCGGATAACCAATCTGAGCGGCTGCAGGTGGCGGCATACGCCCGAGTGTCCACCGAAAAAGAAGAACAGGAGGACAGCTTCGAGCGGCAGGTCGAGCACTACAAACAGCTGATCTACTCAAAACCAGAGTGGCAGTTCGTTGATGTCTATGCGGATCCCGGCATCAGCGGGACGCGAGCAGAAAAAAGACCGGACTTCCTCCGCATGATTGAGGACTGTCGCGCGGGGAAAATACAGAAAGTGCTGGTTAAGAGCATCAGCCGCTTCGCTCGGAATACTGTCGATGCGTTGCAATACATCAGAGAGCTCAAGGATCTCGGAATCAGCGTGTACTTCGAGAGTGAGAACATTGACACGCTAACACCCGGAGGCGAAGTACTCCTGACAATCCTCGCGGCTATGGCCGAACAGGAAAGCCGCACGATCAGCAGCAACATTAAGTGGGCATGGCAGCGGAAGTTCCAGAAAGGCGACATCATACTGAATACAGGGCTCATGCTCGGATACCGAAAGATTGGAAAAGATGATGAAGGCCACGATGTATATGAGATCAACGAAGAAGAGGCGGAAATCGTCAGGAGGATATACCGAGAGTTCATCGCTGGGTACTCTATCACGCAGATCGCGAAACGGCTACAGGCAGATGGAGTCAAAACTAAGCTCGGCAGGGAAAGCTGGCGGCACAATGTCATCGAGAGCATCCTCACGAATGAGAAATATACAGGCAATGCGCTACTCGGCAAGACGTTCAAACCGGACGTGCTCACAAAGTACCGACAGAAAAACGACGGCAAGAAAGCGCCGATCTACTATGTCGAAGGATCACACCCAGCAATCATTGAAAAAGGGTTGTTCGATCTGGCACAGCAAGAGATGCAGCGAAGAAGAGATGCAAATGACAATAAGGTCGGTGGCGGCAGGTACAGCAGCCGCTATCCATTCAGCGGGATGCTCGTATGCGGCATCTGCGGATCCAAGCTACGCAGGCAGGTACGAACAATGGGCAGTGGAAAGCGGACGGCATCATGGGGCTGCTGCAATAGGATAAACAATGGTCGAGCAGAATGCGACAGCCATCATGTCAATGAAGAGGTGTTGGAGGCAACTTACCTCACCGCAATGCGAAGGCTCGTCGATAGTGCTGAAGAAGTAGTCGAGGTGGTAAGGGACGGCACTGAGCTCGCACTGGAACCGGAAAACAAAGCAGCAATGGAAAGGATCGATGAAGAAACCATTCAGCTGCAAGAAGCCGCGCTCGCACTGCACAAGG
>OKVK01001475.1_pt1 | contig 12080 bp, 10 predicted proteins | sample 1604771 | NCBI WGS metagenome assembly OKVK01 (sample SAMN01760906, study PRJEB22395) | human gut metagenome | reverse complement strand
AAGATCAGCTTATGAAGCTTCCCGTTTAGTTAAATTTGCTAAAAACACACTTGAATTCCTGATCGCAGCAGTGATGTTAGCGGCATTCACTGCATGCGCCGAAAAAGCGCCAGACACTGCCCAAACCCAGCAGCCCGCAAGCGACGCAGCCGTTCCCGCCGATGACAAGGCGGCAGAAACGTCCACAGCCACGCCCGAAGAACCCGTTACGATCAACTTCTGGCATCACTACAGCGCGCAGTCCGCAGAGAATGAGACTCTGATGAATGTGCTGATCCCCAAATTCGAGGAAGAAAACCCCGGCTACAAGGTCAACGCCGTCTCGCACGAGTGGGCCGACCTGCACGACAAGATCCTTGTCAGCGCAAGCTCGAACACCCTGCCCGATGTGGCGCGTCTGGACATCGCGTGGGTCCCGGAGTTCCAGAAAATGAACATCCTTGTCCCGCTGGATCAGCAGATGGGGGATTTTAATGATGTGGCAGGCCAGCTTCTTCCCAGCGCCATGAGCACCGCCGTGGTCAAGGGCAGCTATTACGCACTGGCGCTCAACACGAACACGAAGATCCTGTTCTACAACGCCGACGCGCTCGCGGAGGCCGGGATCGAAGTGCCCAAGACGATGGATGAGATGTTCGCCGCGATCCACGCCCTGTCCGGTACGAATGCAAACGGCCAGCAGGTCTGGGGTCTGAACGAGCCCGCGCTTGCAGGCTGGAACGTCCTGCCTTATATCTGGAGCAACGGCGGCAACATCACGGACGACGCCTGCACCACGGCCACGGGCTATGTCAACAGCCCCGAGACAGTCGCAGCCGTGCAGAAGCTGGTCGACCTGTATGCGAACGGCGAATTCACCGGCTTTAACAGCGGCGATATCCCCATGACCGACGGCTTTGGCACCGGCCGGTACATGATGCTGCTCGAAGGCCCGTGGAAGACCGCGGAGCTGGCCGGCGCATATCCCGACTTCAACTACGGCACGAGTGAGGTTCCCGCCGGTTCCGCCGGTTCGATCTCCGTGCTGGGCGGCGAAGACATCGCCATGTTCAACACCGCCAACAAAGAAGGCGCGTGGAAGTTCATGAAGTTCATGACCAGCGAATATGCGCAGGAAGAGATGGCCAAGTGCGGCCAGATCCCCGTCAACGAGACGGCGCTGGACAGCCAGACCGTAAAGGACGCGTCGTTTGCGCCATTCCTGGAAGCCATCACGACGGCAAAGGCCCGTCCGACCGTCGCTTCCTGGTCCGAGATCGACAATGCGCTGACCGTCGCCATGACCGACATGATCGTCAACGGCGCAGACGTGCAGCAGACGCTCGATCAGCTGGCTGTGACGATCGACGGATTGCTTGCCGAATAAACACAGTATATCAGACAGACGAACCAAACGCAACTTTTTTCAAAGCAGGCTTCGGCCTGCTTTGAAAATCCGGCAAATCGGAGGCAGCCGTACGGCTGCTTGAAAGGATCTGCTCTATGGAACTGAAATCAAAACGCGACCGTCTTCAGGTCGGCCTTCTGCTGCTTCCGGGGCTTCTGGTCTTCGCATTGTTCACGATCTACCCCATCGTCAAACTCCTGTACATGAGCTTTCTGCAATGGGATCTCGGCTCGATGCTGCACCAGAAGTTTATCGGGCTGCAAAACTATATCGACGTGCTCTCCGACGAGACGTTCCGGATCGCATTTGCAAATACGCTGCTCTACACGCTCGTGACCGTGCCGGGACAGATGATTCTGGGCTTGCTTGCCGCGGTGCTCATCAATGCCATTCCGCGCTTCCGCGTCACGTTCCGCGTGATCTATTACATCCCGGTCATTACCTCATGGGTCATCGTCTCGCTCATCTTCCGGTACATTTTCAACACCGAGGGAATGCTCAACTATGTGCTCACGAATGTGCTGCACCTGACGGCGTCCAACATCCGCTGGCTCGACAGCCGCTGGGGCGGTCTGACGGTGGCGATGATGCTCGGCATCTGGAAGGGCGTCGGATGGAATCTGGTCGTATTTCTGGCCGCGCTGCAAAGCGTCCCGCAGGAGCTGTATGAATCGGCGGGGATCGACGGCTGCGGCGCGTTCCAGAAGTTCTTCTATGTGACGCTGCCCAGCATCAGGCCTACGATCCTCTTCGCGCTCGTCATGCTGACCATCGGCGGCTTCAACGTCTTTACGTCCATCAAGATGATCACCGGCGGCAAGCCGATGCACCAGACGGAGACGGTTCTCACGTGGATGTATTACAAGGCGTTCAACACCGGCTCGTTCGGCTACGCGGCCGCGCTGTCGTTCGTCGTCGCCGTGACGCTCATCTTCCTCGCCGTTCTGCAATTCAGGGCCATGAAGCAGAAGGACGCGGCCAATTCGTAGGAGGGACTGCCATGCATACACTCAAAAAACGGGAGCTCCCGTCCAACATTCTGCGGTATGTGCTTCTGCTGCTTGGCGGTGCGGTGTCGGTCATGCCGATGATCTATATGATCAGCACGTCCTTAAAGCCGAACGGCGCGCTCTATGAGTTCCCGCCGAAGTTCTTCCCCGCGCTGGACACCATCACACTTGAAAACTATGTGTACATCTTCAGCCAGGAAAAGTTCTACATCAATTTCCTCAACAGCGTAATCGTCGCCGTGCTGACCGTCGTGATCGCGGCCTTCGTCTCGTCGGCGCTGGCATTCTGCCTCGCGCGCTTCCGCTTCCCCGGTAGAAAGGCGCTCTTCGCGCTCGTCATCGGCACGATGATCATCCCCGGCACGACGCTCATCATCACGCAGTATCAGCTCGCCTCGTTCTTCAAGCTCACGAACAAGCTGCTGGGGCTGGTGCCGTTCTATGTGGCGTGGGTCATTCCGTTCTCCACGTTTATGATCAAGGGCTACATTGAGAGCATTCCAAGGGAGTTTGACGAGGCCGTCTACATGGACGGCGGCAGCGTATTCACTGTGTTTTTCAAGGTCATCTGCCCGCTGGCAAGCCCGGCCATCGCGTCCGTCAGCATTTTTAACTTCCTGACGGCGTGGGAGGAATTCCCGTGGGCGCTGACCGTCCTGAACGACACGCAGAAGCGCACGCTGCCAATCGCCATCTCAGGCTTTTTCGGCCAGCACCAGTTTACGCAGTGGGGCTACGTCTTCGCCATGTCCGTGGCGAGTCTGCTGCCCGTGCTCATCATCTTCATCTGCTGCCAGAAATATTTCGTTTCCGGTTTGCAGACCGGCGGTATCAAAGGATAACAAATTCAATTCAGATCATGTAAAGGAGGCATTTTCATGTTAACGACAAAGAAAACGTTCCAAACGAAGTTCCTCTCCACACTTCTGATTCTTGCACTTGTTTCAACTATGATCCTCGCGCCGACAGCCCTGGCTGCTGGCTTTGGAGGTTCTTCAATCACAACCGCCGTTGCCGATTCCGGTGCGAGAAACTTCACACCGACTGAAGCGGCAAACGATACTGAAATTCAGGCGATGACCGATAACAGCTCCGTCCTGAATGAAAGCGACATTATCTACATGATTCTAACGGACCGTTTCTATGATGCAGACCCGACAAATAACGGTACGCTGAATCAGGAGTATCGCCCCGGACAGCTCAAATACACACAGGGCGGTGACTGGAAGGGTATCACGCAGAAACTGGACTACATTAAAAATCTGGGTGTAACGGCGATCTGGATTTCGCCGCCTTCTCAGAATGAACTTCTGAGCAGAGACGGCGAAGAATCTGGTTATCACGGTTATTTCACGCACGATTACAATTCTGCTGATCCTCACTTCGGCACGAAGCAGGATTTGATCGATCTTGTTTCCGCAGCCCACAGCAAAGGACTCAAAGTAATTCTGGACGTTGTTCCGAATCATACGGCAGACTATTTTAACGGTGCAAGCTCCACCTATAGCTCGGCCAGCTATCAGCCGGCTGCCCCATTCAACAATCCTGACTGGTATCATCACTATGGTGATATTACAGACTGGAACAATGAATATCAGGTTTTGAATTACGACCTCGGAGGTCTGGATGATCTGAACCAGGATAATGCCGATGCCCGGCAGGCCATCAAGGATGCATATAAAAACTGGATCACCTTGACTGGCGCTGATGGCATCCGCGTCGATGCCGCACGTTCGATGCCGAAAAATTTTCTGCAGGAGTTTGAATCCTACGTCGGTGTTCCCTCTTTTGGCGAGATCTTCGTCGGCGATGTCGACTATGTGAGTGCATTCTCCAATTATGAATGGGGCGTGCTTGACTTCCCGCTTTTCTTCCAGGCCCGTGAAGTCTTTGCGCACGATGCCAGCTTTACAACCGTTAAAGCGATTTTTGATCAGGATTACAAATATGCAAACGTAAACCATCTCATTACGTTTATCGACAATCATGACCGTGATCGCTTCCTGTGCCTTGCCGACGATAACTATCAGAAGCTCAGACTGGCACTGGCCTTTATTTTCACTGTCCGCGGTATCCCCGATGTGTACTACGGAACTGAGCAGAACTGCTATGGCGGCGGTGTTCCCACGGAGTGGGCAGGTATCGCAAACAAAGAAAATCGCGAAGTAATCCTCATATTTTCTATTTGAAAAATAGGAGAACGTATGAAAAAGCAATACCACCTTATTTGTATAGTCGCTTCACTTTTGTTCTGGTTGGTGGGGTGCTGTGCCATTCAAATCAAAGACGTCCCCGCCTCAATTTCCCAAGAGCCATTGGAGAACGAAGAAATTTCAAATAGCGAACAGGCCGAATCTTCTCTGGAAGCTGAAGACTCGACATCTGTTACAATTACAGAAAGCGGCGACTTTTCAGAGGCTGAGCAATTGGGCTTCACCGGTGCAAACATCGGGCAGGGCGGGCTGATGGCCGGAGACGGCGAGTGGGTCTATTACCGCAGCGAATCTGACTGGGGCCTTTACCGGGCGCGCACGGACGGCAGCGAGCAGACGCAGCTGCTGCCGCCGGAGGACTATGCGCCCAGCAGCATCAATGTACTGGGTGACTGGGTCTATTTTTCAAACTTCCGGGATGGGTTTTCTCTCTGGCGTGTGCGCACGGATGGAAGTGAAGCAGAAAAGCTCGTGGATGGTTATTGCTATACGTTCCTTGTAGCGGAAAGCGGCATTTATTTTGATTGCCGCGATGAGAACAACGTCATGCGAACCTTTCATGCGGAACTGGATGGCAGCGCACAAACGCTTCTGTACGAGAGCTGTGCGCCGACCACGTACTATGAGGGTAAGCTGTATCTGTATGATTTCAGAAGCGGAACGCTGTATGCATACAATACCGAAGCAAACGAGCGCGAGATCCTGTTTGAAGGCAAATACGATGCGGCATTTTTCAGCGCAGACGACACAGGCATATATTTCTGGGACGATATGTGCGATTACTGCCATCTTGACCCCGAAACGAAGGAGATCACTGTCCTGCATCAGGGCCCCATCGGCGATTATTTCAATTACTATGACGGCACGGTCTATTATGTCGCCTATGGCGGTGAGAATTACGACTATGATTGCTGCTACGCGATGGACGTGGAGACAGGCGAGCAGAAAGCGATCCTCTCGTTGTCGCCAGAGATGTACGACGCATTCGGTGATCCCATCGGCATCACGCAGGTCGACTACCGCAATGGAAATTATGACGCAGACAGCATCCCGACGAACGAAGAAGGTTGGCCGATGGCGCTTAACGAACTTGTCGACGGTCTGTTTGTTGTGAACGGACAGGTCTTTGCACGCGGACGGCTGGCGCGGACGGGCATGGCGGAGATATGGGTTTTCTGTGACGGTGCGAGCGGCGCAGTGTGGGGATAGAATGTAGTTCTTGCATGTCCCCAAAGTTATAAAGAATGGAGAAAACCGCTGGTTACCCAGCGGTTTTCTTTAATATCCTTTAAGCCGCTTTCCGAAATCGCAGGCCGTTTGCCCTCACGGACAGCTCCTGCGACAGAAGGCGCAGCGTTTCAAATTCGTCGTCGAGGCCGTCGAGCTCCCGGCGGAGAATTTCTTCGTAGTGCTGTTTCTTCTGCTCCAGCGTGGCAATTTTGTTGACCCACCGCTCCATGACGCTGGGGCTGCGGCTGCCGCTCTGGATAAGATAGTCGGCTTTCTCCTGGTACAGCGCGATCTCCTTCTTGACGGCGGAATAAAATTCCTCTGTCATTTTGTCGCGCTGCTTCGCGTCGTCAATGATGTAGAAGCTGTTGACGCTGAGCGTGTTGTCGTTCTGATTCATCGCGCTGAGCTGCTCAATGAACATCTCAAACGTATCCACTTTGTCCATGTGCTGCCGTGGAATAAAGTACAAATGCCCCGTCGTGCTGGCCTTGGTGGCCTCCAGCATCCGCAGATAGCTCAGGCAGATCGTCTCGATCTGTCTCCGGTTGGCGCAGACCTGATAAAGCTCGAACAGCTCTTCCGCACGGCGGCAATAGTTCAGGGGATCAATATCGGCATCAAAACCGATGTTGTCATACCCAAACCGATTATCGCGCCGGTCGTAAAAGATGTTTGCCAGCTTTTCATACTGATTTGTCCGCTGGTTGAGCGTTTCCTTGACCAGCTCACGGGAATAGACATCCTCGGTGTGCGCATTGTCGCGGCAGTAGACCGCGTAGATATGATGCTCGCCGGGATTCTTTACCGTGATCCGGTCTTTAATGTCGCCCGTCGCGGATCGGAACGCATCCGACACGGAAATTCGCTTACTGCCGGAATACGGGATGTTCAGATCCTCGCAGAGCTGCGCCAGCGCCTCCTTCTCCACCAGAATATTGGCAAGCGAGAAATAGAGGAATTTGCCCAGCACGGAGGTCTTGTCGCCGTTGGCTGCGCCAAGGATGTCCTGAAAATTTGTAATATTTGTCATACGCAATTCCTTTCTTTAAGCCGTCCTTCGTTTCGTCCAGTCCAGCAGGTAATCGTCCACCCCCTTGAAGCGCGGGTTCCATGTACATTGATAGTACCGGATGCCCGGGATCGACTGCACCTCGCGGCGCAGGGTGCCGATCGCCTGCCGAACCTGCGGATTCGTAAACTGATCCATGTCCATCGCCTCCATGACCTCCGTGACGCCGAGCGACTGGAGCGTTTCCCGCAGCCCCTTGTAGGCGTTCACGCCGCCGAGACACACAAAAAGTGCGTTATTTGCAAAATAGCTTGCAATGTCGCCCTTGAGCGGCCCCTCGGTGAGATAGGCGCGCTTCTGCGTGGTGTCGCCGGTGACGTGTATCCATGAATAGCTGCGGGTGCCGTTTTCCATGCGGCTTGACCGGCTCGACAGCCAGCGGTATTTTCGTGCCGCATCGTCGTCCAGCCGGATCTTCATGCCCTGAATCAAGCCGTTCTTGTTCCGCACCGGAATGAGGAACCCATTTGCGCCTGCCAGCGTCCATGTTCCGTCTTTCGTGTAAAAGCCGGGCAGTCCGTGCAGTTCATGGTTGCACCGGAGAAGCGATGCCAGCAAGTGCCGTTCGGATTCCGTCTCCGGCATGGACTTATAGCCGTTCCGCTCGATAATTTCGTCAGGGAGTCCTCGTTCATGGAGGTTTTCTCTGTGCCGGTCGGAGAGCGTCAGAAGCGACAGCATCTCCGAATACGCCGCATGGCGCTGTTCCAGCGCATACGGCTCCCGGCTCGTTGTGTTTGGGGAGCTGGGCTGCACGGGCAACTTATAGATGTTGCTCTTAGCAGCCAGCTCCAGATAGGCTTCTTTGTTGGATAGACCGTTCAACCGCGCATACAGCGTCACGCTGTTGCCGCTCGCGCCGCAGAGATTGCAGCGGTATTGATCGGTTCTCGTGTTCAGACTCAGATGATATTTGCCGGTGCCGTGGTCGCCGCAGAAGGGGCAGCTTGCCTCAACCTCCTCGCTGTGAAGCGTTCGGTCGTTGAGGACAAGCCCGCACCGTCTGGCGACTTCCAGGATCGGCAGCTTCTGATAAGCCAGACGGCGCGCCCCCTTTCCGAAACGTAAGGTTACGCCGCCTTCGGCATTGCAGTGCTGCCAGCCCGCACGGAAAGCTCCGCGTTATGGACGCATTTGGCCAAGATCATCTGGCTGGTCGGACGGATGTTGCTGAGATCATCCACGGATTCCATGTTGTCGAAGAATACCGGGTAATTACGGCCTGTGAGCCGCTTCACCAGCTCGGATACCTCCGCGCCTGCCCGGATCTTCTCAGAAAGAGAGAGCCGGTCATAGCGGCGGCCGTTGTAGGTAAAGCGGAACACATCCTTTAATTCTCCGGTCGTCTTGACCACATCGTAGAGCGAGATCTTCACACGGTTCAGCGCGAGCTTCGAGAACGTCAGCTCTGCACGCTTGCTCATGTAGAGGATCACGTCTTTCATAATGATCTTTTTCTCCGTGATCTCCTCCTCAATGGCTTTGATGCGCGTATCAAAGTCCTCCGGCGCGGCGCTCAGAACCTGCTGCGCGGCGGCAAGCTGTACCCGGCAGTCCTCCAGCGACGCTTTGCACTCGGCAATGCGTTCACTGTCCGCGGGGCTCAGCGTGCCGCATTCGATGCTGGCCGTCAGGTTCTGGATGCGCGTGCGCAGCTGCTCTAAGGTCTGCTGGCGCCGCGTATTCTGCTGTGCGGCAGCGGCCTGAAGCTGCTCCCGTTTCTGATTCAGCGCGTCGATCTCGGACTGGTATCTGACCAGATCATCCGCTTTAAACTGCTCAAACGTGCTTTGACTTTTCTGCTCCATCTCCTGAAGCTCTGCGATCTGACCTTTCAGCTGCGTACCGTCGGCAGCGATCTGTTCCGTTTCCATCTGTAATGCTTCCCGGAACGCCGGATATTCCTGCTGCGAGAGCACACGGCGGCAGACCGGGCAGCTTGTACCCGGCTGAAACCGCTTCAAAAGCGCGGCGTTCTGCTGATACTTTTTCCCCAGCGCCTGCACCTTTGCCGTATCCTCTGCCAGCGGGCCTGTGTATTTTGGCTGGTAGACCTCGGACGACCGGGCACCCAGCTTCGCATGAAATTCTTGCAGCTTTGCGTCCAGCTCCGTTGTATCCGGCGTTTCCGGCGCTTCACCGGAAAGCTCCTCGTACTGTTCGCTGGCCTGCACGAGCTGCTCCTGCAAATCCTCCAAATTGATGTTTTCAAACCGCCGTGCTTCCAACGATGCAATTTCACTCTGCAATTCCTGAATCCGCACAGTCAGTCCGTTAGACAGTTCTTTGCTGCTCTGCCGCTGTTTCTGCGCCAGATCCAGTTTGCCGCTCAGATAAACCGCATCCTGTTCCAACGTTCGGATTTCCTCCCGGCGATTCTTGAGAAACGTCTCAGGAGACAACAATTTGAGCCCGGAGAGCCGATGCTGCGTCTGCTCATTGAGCAAGGATAACACGTCAGCCTGCTGAACAGGAGGAAGATACCGCTCCAGCAGCTTCTTTCCATCCTCACCGAGTTCTTCAATGAAGTACAGGGGATTGAAAATGGAGAGAAACACATCCCGTTCGCCAAACATCTCATTGAGATCCGTCTGCCGAATGACGTAGCCGTCGTAGGTGATGCTCATGCGATCCTTCTGCCGGCTGCGGGTCAGCTTGTGCGCTCTGCCGGTATCATCCGTAAAGCGCATCGTGATCTGCAAGTCCGGATTCGTCTCATTGTGCAGCCGGTCAATGCCGCGCTCGCCGAAAAAGGGAAGTCCCGTGACGGCAAACGCAATCGCGTCTGCCAGACTGGATTTGCCGCGGCCGTTGCCGCCGGTGACGATGGTTGGATTGCCAAACGTGATCTCCGTCGGTTCTTCATAGCATTTGAAGCCCGAAACGGTCATGCTGATGATCTGAAAGCCTTTGATCTTTTCCATTTTGCTTACTGACACCTCCTATTACGCTGCCTGCTGCACGACCTGATAGCCGTCCAGCGTATAAAATGCGACGTTTCCCTGTTTCCGCATGGTAACCTGCGCGTCATAGAGCTGCGCACCGGGCACGAGCATCGGGTGGCTACCCTGTGCATAGACCTTGGCCTGCTTGCCCTCTGCGTTTTGCAGAACGGCGCAGACCAACGGCTGACCGGACATATCCTGCTGATTGCTTACCGATACCACAACGTACTGGCAGACCTGCCGTGTCATAAACGGAAGCGGCTGCTGAGACTGCTGTGCTTGCTGCTGCGGCATTTGCTGCTGCTTTTGCGGCGTGGCCGCCGGGGCGGTATTCTGCGCCTGCTGTCCGGCCTGTCCGTCGCGCTTATAGCTGAGCTGTGCCTGCGCTGCGCCCGGAGATGTGGGAAGCTGATGCAGCTTATCCAGTAATTCCAGATACGCGGCATTCAGCTTCGGCCGCTCGGTATCGCAGATCACATAGGAGTTGCCCTTCTGCTCGATCTTGACCCAGAGCGGTTTCGTCATCTTGTAGAGGACACGTCCAATGCCCCATTGTACGGCGGAGCGCTTCATCGAGTCGGACAAGCCTCCCTTGATGGGTTCAATATCAGAATCTTCTGCGCCGTCCCATTTTGTAATGAAGCCTTTGCCCTCAAAATAGATGGAAATGCCGCAGATCTGCGCGTCCTTCTTTCCGTTGCCGTGCCACGGCTTGTAGTCGTTGTACCAGTTCTCCGGCCCCACGACTTCATCCAGACGATCCTGAATCGCGCGGTTCGTGACATACGGAATGGCAAGGCCGCTGGTCTTGTCTTTCGATGTCACCTGAATCCGCCATTCAAGGTCCTCCGGCGCAAATGGTCGGGCCAGTTCTTCCCGGATGGTTTTTGCGTCTTTTGCCATACATTACCCTCCAATAAAGTCTTTTAAGGTCTTTTCGTTTGGAATCAGCACATCGGAATAGTAATATGACGGTTCTTTGTCCTTCAGATGCTCCAGAAGATCGCGGTATTGCAGCCCCAGCTTGTTGTTCAGCGCATTGAAGCTGTGATCTCCATTTGGGATGGACAGCAGGAGTACCGGCAAGCTGGCAAGTGCATGCGGCGTCTTATACCGCGGGAGCGCATTTGCGCCAATGCAGATCTCTCCCCGTGCACCGCTGACGTTGGAAAACGGGTAACGGTACATCACAGTGTCCAGCGTTGGCTTTTCGTCCGCAATAACGCCCATCCTGCATCCGCTGATCTTGCCCTCTGTGTCAGCGTGGAACGCAAAGACCAGTCTTGGCAGCGGAAAGTTCGGATATGCCGTCTCATGGTAGCTGATGTCTGCGTATAAGCGCGGGTACCAGAGACAATATTCCTTGTTCCCGTTCGGATGGATTTTGACATGGATACAGTCTGACGGTAACAATCCGCTGTTAACATAATCTCGAATGGTACTGTTTTTAATGCAGTCCAGAAACGCATCTTCCTGCACCTCTTTGCACTTCACGATACCATCCGTGTGCGTCTCGATGAGAACCTGTCCGTCCTCCGGAATGATCCGAATTCGCAGTTCGTCTTTGTTCATGCCGCCTCCAATTCCGGAACGTACTGCTTTGCAAGCGCACGTTCCTTTCTAAGCAGGTTTTCCAGCTTCTGCACTTCTTCCGTGTACCATGCGTCAATGGAAAGCAATGCTTCCAGCAGGTCAAGTTCATAGTGAAAATAACCGTCTGTTTCTACAATGAGGCCGCTCGACCATTCTGAGCTGATCTTTTTCTGGTAACCCCAGCCCATACCGCCGTTCAGACAGCAGGAATAAAGCGCAGCAGAAAGCATTTCTTCGGCTTTTTTGACGTACGGGTTTTCCGAGAGCTTCATGCTGTGAAGGCTTCCGTATTCCCGGATCAGCCGGTAATACTGCATCATGCTGCGAAAGCTGAAATACCAGTGGTCGCATTCGTAGGACTCGTTGTATTTTTGATCCATATAATCCGTAGCGGCGATCAGAAGCTCATAATAGATCTCGTACAGGTCATCGCTCGATGTCGTGATACCACGCGCCAACAGCCTGTTCAGCTTTCCGTATTCGTAGAACAGACGTGCCATGCAGATCGTTTGAAGCGAATCGCATATAGATTCATAGTCCATAGCCGCGCCTCCTTAACAAAATTTCCGCTGTGAAGCGGCTTTCGGGTTGGAATGGTCAAAAGTGCTGCGTAGGTGATTCAAACGGTGT
>OKVK01001469.1_pt1 | contig 12093 bp, 9 predicted proteins | sample 1604771 | NCBI WGS metagenome assembly OKVK01 (sample SAMN01760906, study PRJEB22395) | human gut metagenome | reverse complement strand
ATATTTAATTTCTTGTGTGAAAGTTCCACTTTTGGGGCAAAATTAGGGGTTGTCCAGGCGTTTAAGGGACCCAACAGACTCTGACTACGAAAAAGTTCCTTAAGGTTTATAGGCTTACAGCAGAAAGGGGCTGTTGTAAAACAGATGAGTACTCATCCATTTTACAACAGCCCCTTACAATTTGATCAGTTTCAGAGAAAAAATCAAGAGGTTCTGTTTCCAAACATGCGGTCCAAAAGTTCCCTCTCGTTCATTTTATTTGCAGGCATATACCGCCTGATCACTTGCTGAGAGGAGGCAAATCCCATTAATTGTGCGATCAAATCAGAAGTGGCTCCTGCCTGCACTGCTCGCATGGCATAGGTATCCCGAAGCATACGGGGCGTTACTGTATCCATGCCGCACATATGGGAACGGCGCTGCAGGGCTGCCCGCATCCGGTCTACACGTACCGGTTCCTGTGCCTGATTACCTAATACAAAATCCTCCAGATTGCCCTGATATCTCTCCTTTATGCTTTTAAGCATCTGCACCATAAAATCCGGAACTGGTACTTTTCTGTTTTTACGGCCTGTCAGCTTTTCCAGGTCATATACCCGTTCGTCTTCCAGGCGGGTTCTTTTCATTGCCACAAAATAACGGATATTCAAAATCTTCTCCTGAAAATCCACATCTTTCCACCTGAGGGCTGCAGCTTCACTCAAGGTAATCCCTGTATAAAGCACCAGCTGGAATCCCAATCCCAGCGGATAGCCATCTTCATCCTTATAAGAGACAAGTACCGGTTCCAGCTGTCGGATCTGTTCCGGTTGAAGCCATGACCTGCAATCACTACTCTGATCCTTTTTCTCAAAGAAATGCACGTCCAGGCATGGATTACTGTCAATGAGACCATATTTCTGTGCATCCCTGAGACTTCCGCTTAAGACTGACAATACGTTTCTGACCGTTCCCTCTGTCATCTTTCCGGTTCTGGTGCCTGTCACTGATTGTCTGCTCAATAATTCAAGCCAGTCTTCCAGCTGCTCTCCGGACAGTTCCTGAAGCTGCTCCTCACCAAGAGCCGGAAAAATATGATGTTCCATAGTCTCTGCATACATACGTATGGTAGTCGGTTTTACGACTCCCTGCAGCACTTCCCTGATCCACACATAAACCCATTCTTTTAATGTATGAATCTGCGTAAAGTTTCCCTGCCGGAATGCCTGTCTCAGACTTTCCAGTTCCACATCATACTGCCGTTCCAAAAAATCCGACGGATTGTGTCTGAGTGGTTCATCACATCCACAACTCGTTATTTTTCCATTTTTCAGTTCTCTTGTCGCCACGCTCCTTACATTTCCACAATCGCAGCGGCAAAGCACTTTCTGCAATGTGGTATGATTCTCAGAATCTGCTCCTAGAACCACCAGTTTTCCAAAGCGCTCTCCCTCCATCTGATCTGCTGCCCTCCGGATACAGCCGCAGCTTTTTCTCCGTCCGCTGACCAGCAAATATCCTTCCACCTGACAGTCACTTCCGCAGTCACAATGACAATTCCACATCGCCACACGCTGTCTCTTATTCTGTTCATAACCGCCGAACCCGAGCACTGTCAGCTTTCCAAATTTCTGTCCGGTAAGATCTCTTCCCGTCCTTGCCATCTTTGTATCATCACCCCTTTGTATCTCTTCGTACCTGCCTGAAGCCGTACTTCAAAAACTGCGTCCGAATACTCTCGCATCCGGACGCAGTTCCTCAGTCATTCTCATGCTTCATTTCTGCTTTACAGCTATTCTTCTTTCCGTCTTCCGTTTCGTACAGTGATCAAAATCATAACTGTAACACCGAGCATCGCTGCTGCCGCAAATGCACCCCACAGAAGTACGTTTGCACTGTCTCCTGTCTTTGGTGAAGCCAGTGTCTGAAGAGTCTGCACAATTACCGGAGTCACCGTAGTCTCTTCCGTTTTACTGGAATGATGATGCTTCTTGGAACCTCCGGATTTCGGGGTATCATAGTGATTTCCAAAAGAGATGGTTCCTGATTTTGTCTCTGATCCATCTTTTACTGCCCACATTTCTGATTTCAATGTACCATTATCTGCATTTACTACTCTGACGGTCACGAGATACGTACTGGTATCATAGGTAAAACGATCTGTCTTTCCTGCAGTCTGGGAGATTTTATACTGATAATCTCCGGGCACTGTATACGTCATCGGTCCAAAGGAAATACTTCCTGCATTTTTCCGTTCCTGAACATTCTGTGCCGGCATAGGTGCATCTTTTGTCACTGCTTCCATCGTAATCTGATAGGTCTCTCCATCCGTGATCTTATCACCGGATACTTCAATCTGCACCGGAATCGTCACCTCGCAGCTGTTCTGTGCTGCCTTTACCTGTCCGGGCATCATCAGAAACAGGAACAGCAACGGCAGAATCAGCAATCCGCCGGGAATGCCTTTCTTTCTACTTGTCATCGCTTCATAACCTCCTTCTTGTGTTTAGCTTCTTTTGGTAAGCCGCCCGAACACAACAACACGGCCATTTGTTTCCGCTTCGGCACAGGTTGAAAATCCCATGACCGAATCCGCTGCTGTCACTCCGATCTCCCGGTACTGAACAGCATTTTTTTTAATATAATCTAACAGTTTTTTCCTGTCTGCACCCGAATCACAGTCGTAGACTACCGGATCATAAGCGTCTACCTCCAGGCATGCAAACAGTGTAATATCATAGGCTGCATCCGGCAGATAAAACACACCGGATGTATGGCTGTCAAAATAAGATTCCTGCGGAAATTCCACGATATCCCCGAACATTCCGCCGTTATCCATATGATGCCCATACAGCAGATGGTATCCCTCATCAAATTCCAGATTGTCGAGACTGGACAGAAAGATTGCTCCGGACAGTGCAAATTCTCCATAAACATCTTTGTTGACGTATTCCATGTCATTCTCCCCCTGCACGACCGGGTAATCTATGTGTGTATCGTCTATGGTAAGCCAGCCCTGTACATCCGGATTGATAGCCTGCAGCTCCAGAAGCGTCGGACTTTCCACCGCATCCTCCGCCGGTTTGAACTGCAGAAGGTCACTGGAGAGAAATGCTCCCCGATACACCATCACCGTATCCCAGAGAGAATATCCGCCATAGAGCAGCATGAGCAGAATCATAATTGCTGCAATCATGCTCAATATTCGATTTCCCAGCCTGGCTAATGTGCCAGCAATCTCCATGACGGGTTCCTCCTTTTGAAAACTTCTTTGTTTCCCGGAGAACGCCTTCATTCATGAAAACGCTGTCTCCGGGGGAAGCTTTTACTTCACTGATTAAGCTTCTTCGTGTCTTCTGCGAAGGAACAGGATTGCAAAGATACCAGCAACTGCTACCATCAGAATGTACGGAGCTACAGTCATAGCAATACCGGTCGGAGTAACTGCGTTCTTCAGGTTAGTACATACAACTGCATTATTCATCTTACCCATTGTATTCTCATTAGATGTTGCATAAGTATCACTGGTTTTATCGGTATCGTTTACAGTATAGCTGACTGTGTATCCATCTTTCTTATCAATATTCTCAACTACAGTGTATTTAACAGTAGACGGGATACCTTTGATAGTTTTCAGACTGTTATTTGTCAATGCAATATTTGCGCTGCCTTTTCCTTTATCATCTAACGTAATTTGCTCTCCATTCATGTTAAAAGAAGCATATGCCGGACCTTCAAAATTAATTGTAAAGTTATAAGTTCTTCCCTTGTCACCCATCGTGCCATCTACTACTTTTTTCAGGCTAAGTGCATAGGTTTTATAAGAATTTGTAAATCCATCACTCTTACTCTCAGAATTATATGCTCCTTCAGTTGTCGGTGCATCAGTGCCTTTGATCATAGCCTGGGACGCAATTTTGTATCCACCTTCACCATCATTTACTACGTACACATCTAAAGTTCTGATAGTAACTGCATCATTGGTGATATCAGCATTTCCACTATCCTTCTCAGTAATGGTATAACGATAGATACCAGGTGCTGTCCATTTTACTTTACTGAAATCTACAGTTACTGTCTTTACAACTTCTTTGTTTGAATCAACAGCATTATCATGACTAAATGCTACATTATCAATCTTCGCTCCTGGAATTCCAGCTAAAATCTCCGGTGAAGCTTCTGTTGCTTCAAGATGAGCACCAAGAGCGATCTCATATGCAAACTCTACATCCGGTACGCTTGCCCCTTCTGCCTCAGACATATCCAATGTTTTTGTGAAAGTAACCGCTTCTGTATCACCAGTCTTTGCAAATGCGGTCATTCCAAGCATTGATACCATCATGACTCCTGCCAGTGAACAGGCTGCCAATTTCTTTGAGATTTTGTTAAATTTCATAATATGAACCTCTCTTTCCCGGGATTCTCTCCCCTGACTTTGTTATATAATCTGGCTGCACTTTCGGCACAGTCTATATCACGGAACTATGACGGTCTATGTTTCTATGTTCATCCAGTCACGCCTCCCCCGTCCTTTGTTTCCGTAATATACCACTTAAAGATTGGACCGCCGGACAATCGTAATCACTTTACCTTTGATCTCGGACTTACTTACTGGTCCGAAATACCGGCTGTCCTTTGCGCCTTCCCGGTAATCACATAATACAAAAACTTCATCTTCTGCCAAAGTCACCGGATAGACAATTCCGCTCTCATACCTGGGTGTGGAATAATAAATATCATTTTCGATCACAGTACTTCCATTTACGGAGAGCTGTGCATCCTCTGTGATCTCTACGGTATCTCCGCCATGAGCTGCCACTCTTCCCACATATCGTTTTCCGTCTTTCTGTAAGACAATTACATCACCTGATACAAAGCTTTGCTGTAATCGATAGTAGAGAAGCAGGTCACCGGAACTGATTCTCGGCATCATATCCTCATTTTTCATAGGACAGATACCGAAGATCAGTCCGAACAGTACCCACAACAGAAGTACCATGGCAGTCAGGCGTGTCAGAAATAATCTGACCTCTGCCATAGCCGCCTTCTTCGTCCATTTCTTTTTCTCAGCCTTCATTCTTTATGATCAGATCTTTCTGCGTTTTCCTGTGAACAGCATCACCACTGCCATACCAAGGCCTGCCAGAAGCATCAGAATAGAGGTCATCCCGTTTGTAGTAACTCCAGTCGGAGTAACCATTGTCTTACTGTTCGTATACGTAACTTTAATAGCATCTGAACTATCTTTGGTTACCGTATAACTGAATTTTCCTGCCTCCGAAGAAGCATTATCTACGGTGGCATCAATCGTTGTTGTATATCCTGTTACCGAAGTTTCCTGAATTACAATAGTGTAACCCTCTGCTACTTTTGGAAGTTCCGTACTAACGCTCGATTTCAGTTTAAATGTATCACTGTCTTTTACAGCACCCTCTTTGTCGATAATAGAGTACTTAAACTCAAATTCCCGGTTGTGGTCTCCCATATTACCATCCACTAATTTTTCTACTGTGAAGGTAACTTCTTTCAGCTTTCTCCACTGTGCATAGATTACATTGGATTCCTCAGCCAAAGTGTCTACCTGGATCTTGTCACCCTTAGTCAAGAGGGCTCCTCCTGCCGCAATCTCTTTTGTAATACTCCAGCCAAGGAATTCATACCCTTCTCTTGTCGGCATTCTATCATCAATTTCATATTCTGAATTAGGAATTGCAATTTCAATGGCATCTGATCTTTCTTTGCCACCAAACATACCGCCAGTATAATCATAACTCAGTATCGTTTTACGAATTGGTGCCCACTTTGCATACAATGTGACATCTTCCTCAGGCATAACATATCCTGCACCCGGGTAATAATCCGTTCCGCTTCCATCTTCTGCCGTATTCCAGCAGACAAATCCATAATGCTCCTTAGGTGGCTGGAAACCTTCCGGTACTTCTCCCAACTTCACTTCTGCACCATTTACATAACCAGTCGGATCTGTGACTGTATCACCAGATCCTGCACCAGGGTCGTAAGTAAGCATATACTGGCTGTTACTGATCCATTTTGCATAAATCGTGGTATCTTTCATAATCACAGTTGCAAAACTGAACGGTGTTCCATCCTCTTTTACCCAGCCTGCAAACTTAAATCCATTCCTGACAGGATTCTCAGGTTTTACTCCTGCTGCTCCCTGATCAAGAATCTGACTTTTAATTTCAGTACCCCCTGTACTATCAAAAGAAAGAGTTACCTTTCTGCTGCTCCACTTTGCATAATATGCAAGATTCTTTGCCGGCATCTTTTTGCCAGTAAAATCATAAGCGTTGCCCTGAAGATATTGATTGTCATACCATCCATCAAAATAATAGGTCACACCATTCAAAATTTTTGTTGTTTCACCAATCACATACTCTTTCGGTGCAATATTGGATAAATCAGATTCATATAAAATACCTTTCTCATTTATTACACGGCTGTCCATGTCATTGGTGTGGAAATCAATTTCATAAGCTTCTCTTAGATAATATAGTGAAGCTTCATAACAATTTTTTCTTATATTCCACGTAAATTTAGGTACATTCTCGTTCCTTTGTTTAAATCCAGTGAGTGGATAATAATCTTCATCATATGTCAGGCTTATATTAGTTCCATAAACTGAAGTAGTATGATACAAATAATACGTTTTTCCGCCATCTTTTCTTATTTTCTCTCCATTTGGTGCCTTGCCATCCAGAGCTTCCAAATAGTAATACCACGTATATTTCTGCCCACTCCATTTAGTTTGTGTCATGATAATATTATTTTCTGGCATTTTTTGCAGAAATGTATAATATTTTCCTGTCAAACTTGATTTCCAGACATACCCCTCATCTAACAACGCCTTAATAGGATCTTCTTCCCAATATTTACTAATATCAGAATCATACTTCTGGCTAATTGTTAAAATAGCTCCTCCCGCATAACAGCTGGCGTCATGTTTATGCTCTTCTTTTCCGCACTTCAAATTTCCGGATCTGTCATAACAGCTTCCAATTCCCAAAAATCCATGTGTATGGGTATGCTCTTCTTTTCCACATGTAGGTCTATTACTGCTTTCTTTTACAAAATTGATCGTATAAATATTTCTCTTGTAATATACATTTTTAATACTGCTTCCATCTGCGGAAATAATAACCTTCTCTGTATCCGTTTTTGCAGTGTCCAGAGAGAAATTATGATACTTCTCCACCTTATCATAACCTGCTTCCGTTCCGGTCAGTCCTTGCCTCTTTTCGAATTCCACATAACTATAGTCATCATTATCTGCATTCTCCTGCCAGTACGCGACAGTATACTCTACCATTGCAGGATTCCATTTTGCATAAAGATCCTGATCCTGACCAAGAATTTTACCAAATCCAAACTTCTGACTATACGACTGATCTATATACCATCCATCAAACGTATATCCCTTTCTTTCTGGGACCTTGTCATCCTGCGTCGGATTTCCTGCCAATACATATACAGGTTCTACAGATGTTCCACCCATAGAATGATAATTCAGCCAATGTGCTTTTTTTACAACAGGATAAAGAGTTACATCATCATCCTTTATAACAAGAGAAGTTTCCGGCTCCGTCCCTCCTGCTACAGTCGTCCATCCAACTAAGGCCTCTTCCGTACTCTCCGGAGTAAATGGAATATCACCGGTAACTATCGTAGCTGCTCCGTCATGATATGTCTGTGTAAACAATACTTTACTGTCTGCCTGACTTCCAGCTTTATAGTACACGTAATACACCGTGGTAAACCGTGCATATAACGTTGTTGTTACGCTTGCTTTCAATTCCGGCTCTTGCTGCCCGAATTTGTTAAATTTCTCTCCGCCATTCTGTGCCGTATACCAGCCTTCAAATACCGCATGATCTTTTGTCGGACTTTTCGGTTCTGTAAGTGTCTCATTTGCAGATAAGATCTGTTCCTGAATTCCCACTATTGGACTTCCATCCTCATCCATAAACTGATACGTATGTGTAAAATGCTGTTCTGGTGTTACTACTGCATAGATGGAAAAGCTCTCTGCCTGAAACTCAACTGCTGCTGATTCAAGATTTACTTCCTGTACCTGCTCGGGTTCTGCCTCGGCATCCTCAAGATGATATACTTCCAGTTCTGCCTTTTCTTCCAGAGCTTTCCGTACAGCGTCATCTTCAATCTTCACCTGAAGCGGTTTCTCCTCAGACGGCTGGAATTCCTGGCCATCTGCATCATAGATGGTGATATCATAAGCAGAGATGATATTCACACCATCCATGGTAATATCCACTGGACAGGCACTTGCCGTTGCTTCTTCCGGCATTTCACCCGTCAGGGTAATGACGACATCTTTTTCCTCCGTGTCCACAGAAGCTTCTATCGTCTGTTCTGTCAGGCCGGTTTCTTCCTCCACTGTCTCAATATCTTTTTCATCCACTCCCGGTACTTCTACTTCCGGAGTCTTCTCTGCCTCTTTCACTTCTGCATCTGCTGCAGGAGTCTCTGCCGGGGCTGCAGGTGCTGCTGCATCTGCCGGCTGCTTCTGATCATTTGCCGGGGCAGGGCTTTCTGCTGCCTGCTTCTGTTCATCTGCCGGGGCAGGGTTGTCTGCTGGCTGCTCAGTCGGAGCCTCTGCTGGCTGCTTCTGATCATCTTCCATAACCGGAGTTTCTGCCGGGGCTTCTGTCGGCTGCTCAGCCGGAGCCTCCGTTGTTTCCGGTTTTTGTTCTTCCGTCTGTCTTTCTTCCGGAACTGTCTCTGCCGGAGCTGTCTCTTCTTCGACTGCAGCTGCCTCCTCCACTGATGCTGTCTCTTCAGGCGCTGCTGGCTCATCTTCTACTGCAGCTGCTGGCTTCTCTTCTGTCTCCTCTTCCTGCAGCTGCCGGCTCATCAGTCTGTTCTTCTGCCTCTGCTGCATTCTCTGCGGATACGTAGAGCCAGTTGTCCCCAAGCGTCGTGGAGACAAGTGCCAACGTCAGTGCCAGTGCCAGTAATGCTTTCACTTTCCTTTTCATCCCGCATTCTCCCATCCTTTTTCTTATTTGGAGTATATTGTAGCCTCCATGATTGCAATATCAGCCAAATTGCAATACCACATAATATCCATTATGCGGTAAAACATTCATTGACTACATAGAAATTGCTATCATTTGGTAATAACATAGCACATTTTTCTGATAATTACAATATCTATTGCTGTTAAAATTTCGACAAGAAATGTTAGTATGCACTCTTTTTAAAAGTGGGCACACAAAACTGACGAACCAGCTGTTTAAAAGCTGTTTCGCCTGTTTTGTGTGCTTTTTAATTCGGAAAATTGTGGAAATTCAGAACCTTTTTATGCATCCCGATACCTCATAATGGATATTATCTGGTATTTTTATTTTCTGTCTATATGACCAGTCCAAGATTTTTCAGCTTCACCTCCTGTGCTTCCCCACTGATACATGTGTAGATTCGTGTGGTATTAATATTGGAATGTCCCAGCAGGTCCGCCAGATGGGACAGGTCTTTTTCTTTCTGATAATATGTGCACGCAAAGAGATGCCTGAGATTATGGGGATAGACTTTCTCCGGTGCAACGCCTGCCTCTAAAGCCAGCTTCTTCATTGCATGCAATATATTACTGCGATCCATCTGTCTCCCGGACCGTGTAACAAAAAGACTTCCTGTACTGATCTTCTTCTGACGGGCATATGCGCGCAGTTTTCTTCGCAATTCCATCGGAAGCAATACCATTCTTGTCTTTCCTTTCAGTGACACATTAGCCCTTCCCTGCATCACAGCTTCCACTGTAATAAACGGAAGTTCACTGATCCGAATTCCGGTTGCCCCCAGTGTTTCGATCAAAAGATACATTCTCTCATCCTTATGATCTTTTGCTGTTTTCAAAAGCTTTTTGTATTCCCCAATGGTCAGTTCCTGTTTTTCCGACCGGAAACTATTCCTCTGGATCTTCAGGCTGCGGACAGTACAGTCGTACCACTCCATCATCTTAAAGAAACGGTTGATAGCTGCAAGCATGGAATTTACACTGGACGGTGTATATTGCTCCATCAGTTTTCGTTTGTACTGAATCACCTTTTCTTTCGTCACTACAGCCCCCTCGCCCATAGTGAGAAAGAACGCACTTACATCCCTGATATATTTTTCAATCGTCAGATCACCCTTTTCTTCATTGATTAACTCCCTTTTAAATGTATCCAATAATGTCATCCTGATGATATGATCCATATATTTGTCCCTCTCTTCTGATTTTGTATCATTCCTGTGATGTTAGGATGAACTGTTATCTTAACATTATGTATTTGCATCCGTACAGTTTTTTGATAACATTCTTCTGTGAAACCAGCGTAACAAAAACGGGATGTCATAATTTGTCAAATTCAGGGAATGTCGAAAAAAAAGACTCCGCAGATGATTACTCATCTGCGGAGTCACTTTATTTCTTATTTTTTAGAAGATAACTGCTTAATCTTCTTTCACATCTTTGATAGAGAAGCTGATTCGTCCCATCTTGTCTTTGCCAAGGCAAACAACTTTCACAACATCACCGAGAGTCAGAACATCTTCTACATGATTGATCCGCTCTTTTGCGATCTTGGAGATATGAACCATACCTTCTTTGCCCGGAGCAAACTCAAGGAATGCACCAAACTCTTTGATGCTGACAACCTTACCTACGTAAACCTGTCCCTCTTCGAACTCGCTTACAATGATATTAATCAGCTCTTTAGCCTTGTCCATCATTGCCTTATCAGTACCGCAGATAGATACGGAACCGTCATCGGTAATATCGATCTTCACACCGGTCTGCTCGATGATTGCGTTGATGGTCTTACCTCTCTGACCAACTACATCACCGATCTTCTGCGGGTCAATGCTCATCTGGATGATCTTCGGAGCGTACTCGCCTACCTCTTTTCTCGGCTCAGCGATACACGGCTTCATGCAGTTATCCATGATGAAGAGTCTTGCCTCACGGCATCTTGCAATAGCACCCTCTACGATCGGTCTGGTCAGTCCATGGATCTTGATATCCATCTGGATAGCCGTGATACCGTCAGTCGTACCGGTTACCTTGAAGTCCATGTCGCCGAAGAAGTCTTCCAGACCCTGGATATCGGTCAGAAGTACGAAATCATCGTCAGTCTCGCCAGTTACCAGACCGCAGGAAATACCTGCTACCATCTTCTTGATCGGCACACCTGCTGCCATCAGGGACATACAGGATGCACAGGTAGAAGCCATGGAGGTGGATCCATTGGATTCAAAGGTTTCGGATACGGTACGGATTGCATAAGGGAATTCATCCTCAGAAGGAAGTACCGGAATCAGAGCTCTCTCTGCCAGTGCGCCATGTCCGATTTCTCTACGTCCGGGTCCTCTGGAGGGCTTTGTTTCACCTACCGAGTAGGACGGGAAGTTGTAGTGGTGCATATATCTCTTGCTTACTTCATTTTCATCAAGACCGTCAAGCTTCTGCTGTTCGGATAGCGGTGCCAGGGTACATACATTACAGATCTGTGTCTGTCCGCGGGTGAACATTGCAGAACCATGTACTCTCGGAATAATATCAACTTCTGCTGCAAGAGGACGGATCTGGGTGATCTCACGTCCATCCGGACGCTTATGATCTTTGAGAATCATCTTACGAACAGTTTTCTTCTGATACTGGTAAATCGCTTCTCCTAATACAGCAAGCCAGTCTTCTTTATCTGCAAAAGCTTCCTCTAACTTCTCGGTAATTTGACGGATATTCTCTTCACGCACCTGCTTTTCATCCGTGAATACCGCTTCTTCCATCTGTGCGGGAGTTACGATTTCCTTCATTGCCGCAAACAGCTCTTCCGGAATTGCACAGCTTGTATATTCATGCTTCGGCTTACCAACCTCTGCAACCATCTGGTCGATAAATGCAATAATGGTCTGGTTTACTTCATGTGCCTTATAGATGGCTTCGATCATCTTCTCTTCCGGAATCTCGTTTGCTCCGGCTTCAATCATGATGACCTTTTCCCTGGTAGAAGCAACGGTAAGATTTAAGTCACCATTCTTCCACTGCTCCTGGGAAGGATTGATGATAAACTCACCATCAATCATGCCAACCTG
>OKVK01001462.1_pt1 | contig 12134 bp, 14 predicted proteins | sample 1604771 | NCBI WGS metagenome assembly OKVK01 (sample SAMN01760906, study PRJEB22395) | human gut metagenome | reverse complement strand
CACCCGAAAGGTACTGTTTTGCCTCGTCTATTGCAGTTCTGTTTATATCGTTTTCTTCGGCCAAAGTATGCACACTTGTTAAAATAACCATACTCAACGCAACCACCGTGCTGAAAATCCTTTTCATATGCCCTCTCCTTTATAAATCACATACAACTTGTTTATATTAAGTATATACTTTTCTGTTTTTATTAACAAGTTTGTATATTGATAGTTTTGTATGTTTTTTTACAAAAACAATATCCCTAGAGTTAAAGATAATATTGCATACTGTAATTGGTTTAACGGAGTAAGTATGGAAATACGCATTTTAACGCCGGTTGAAAGTATATCCGTCGATGAGGGGCGAACTGCGGATGTTTGCGGCACGGCTAAAATTATACGAATAACGGCAAAAAATAAGGTTTCTGCATCAATACATATATATGCATAATCAAGCTACATTAAACATTATATCCTTGATTTCAAAATACACAGTTTATTTTTTCAGAATAAACCACTCTCTACTTCTTATTTTATAGCTATGTATACCGCAATGCCCTATTGACACAAAAAAATAGTGCCGTTAGTTTGGTTTTACCCACCCTAACGGTTATACTATAAGCAGATAGACAAAGGGTGTGTTTCACAAGCACGACCGATGTTTATCTGCTTAATTACATAAAGAAGGGAGGTAAAACTGTGGCAAAGAAAGAAGAAATCAAAATTACAGCTCTATATGAGCGTTTATCCAGAGATGATGAACAGGCTGGAGAATCGAACTCCATCCAGAACCAGAAGAAATATCTTGAAGAATATGCCCGTCAGCATGGGCTGAGAAATATCCGGCACTTTTATGATGACGGCTATTCCGGCACGAACTTTAATCGTCCCGGTTTTGCCGCCCTGCTGGAAGAAGTCGAAGCCGGACGAGTGGAGACCCTTGTGGTAAAGGATCTCAGTCGTTTTGGTAGAAACTACCTGCAAGTTGGCTACTACACAGAAATCCTTTTCCCGAAGAAGGGTGTTCGGTTCATAGCCATCAACAACAATGTGGACAGTGCTACCCCACAGGACAATGACTTCACGCCGTTCTTGAACATCATGAACGAGTGGTACGCCAAGGACACCAGCAACAAAATCAAGGCAATCTTCAAGTCCAGAATGAAAGACGGAATGCGATGCAGCGGCTCTATCCCGTATGGCTACAAGCGAAAGCCGGACGATAAGCAGACCCTCATCGTGGACGAGCCAGCCGCAGAGGTTGTCAGAAAAATCTTCCGTCTGGTTTGTCAGGGCAACAGCACCACCGCCATTGCGGAAATGCTGACAGCGGAGAAGGTGCTGATTCCCTCCGCTTATGCAGCCTTAAATCAACCGAAGAATTGTCGGCACAAGAATGTGGCAGACCCCTACCGATGGAGTGCAACCACCGTTGGCTACATCCTTGATCGGCAGGAATATCTTGGTCATACTGTGTTGGGCAAATCCATCTGCGAGAACTTCAAGACCAAGCAGCGCAGAGCCGCAACACCGGACGAGCTGATGATTTTCCCCGACACGCATGAAGCCATCATCGACCAAGACACATGGGATATTGCCAGAAAGATACGCTCGAAGAAAAAGCCCAGAGTGGCAAACGGCACCTACTCCCACCGTCTGTCTGGTTTGGTGTACTGTGCGGATTGTGGTTCTCGAATGGGATATATCAGTCCCGAAGCAAATCATAGCAAAACGCACTATGATTCAGATTCCGCTTTCCAATGCGGCAATTATCGGAGCAAAAGCGGCGAATGTGTTTCCCACTATGTAAAAACATCGGTTCTGGAAGCGGCAATTTTGCAGGCAATTCAGACTGTAAGCAAGTATGTCCTTGAAAACGAGGACGAGTTTATTCAGCAGCTCAAAGCCGTTTGGAATGAGCAGCAGACCAGAACAGCAAACAACGGCTATCAGGAGCTTGCCGAAGCAAAGAAGCGAATGGCTGAACTGGACGAGAAAATCAACAAGCTCTATGAGAGTACCTTGAGCGGCTTGCTGCCGGAGCGACAGGCACAGCGCATGATTCAGCAGTACGATGAAGAACAGATTTTGCTGGAAAGGCGTGTTGCAGAGCTGGATAATCTGGTTCAGCAGGACGAAATCAAGCAGGTGGACGCATCCCGTTTTGTCGCTCTGGTCAAGAAATACCGAGACTGCGAGGAACTGACTGACACCATGCTCTATGCGTTCATTGACAGGATTGAGGTTCACGAAGCCACAGGTGGTCGAACCATCTACCGCCAGCAGAACATTGATATTCATTTCAACTTCATCGGCAACTACTATCCGCCAGTCGAGACCGTATCCGAGGAAGAACGCATTGCCGCCATCGAAGCCGAGCAGCTGCGAAAGAAGCAGGAAAAGGGCAAACGCTCGGAAGAACGCAGGAAGCAAAAGCTGTATGCTCTGCGAGAAGCTGCACAAGCCGGAGATCCGGTCGCTATCGCACAGTATGAAGAACATCTGGCATATCAGCGTGAACGGAATCAGAAGCACCGCCAAAAACTAAAGGAAGCCAGAGAAGCCAGCCCGGAATATATCAGTCAGTTAGAGGAAAAAGAGCGCATCAAGCGTGAAAAGATGCTTGAAACTGAGCGTAAGCGGGTGGAGCGAGCCAAAAAGAAAAACAAACTGACACGGGCTGAATTGAAAGAAAAGGCAAAGACAGACCCCGAAGCAGCCAAGCAGCTGGAAGCAATGAGAGCCAAGGAAGCCGAAGCCAGACAGCGCAAAAAGGAGCGTGAAGAAGCAAGAATGGCAGCTGATCCAGAGTATGCCGCCATGATGGAAGCTCGAAAAAAGGAGTATATCCGCACAAGGACTGCCAAGCGCAAAGCGGAACACGAAGCCCTTGTAGAGCTTGCCAAGACCGATGAAGAAGCCGCAAGGAAGCTGGCTGAGAAGCGGAAATACCAGAGTGAAGCCACCGTTAAGTGCTATCAGAAATTGAAAGCCGATGCGGAAGCCGGAGACCCCGAAGCCATCAAACGATACGAAGCCCACCTTGCCAAGCGCAGAGAGGACTACCACAAAAAGAAAGCAGAAAAGGAGGATATTCCAGCATGAATGAGTTATGGATAGTCAGATTTGTCCGCAAGGACGGCAAACCGGACGAGGAATATTACTATCGTTCTCTTGCCGAAGCAGAGCATCACAAGAACCTGTTTCTGGACGATGATTCCGGGCTGTATGAGCGCATTGAAATCATCAACGACAAACATTAAGGAGGACACTATGGAACTGAACTTCATCAAGAGCGGAGATTACTACATCCCCGACATTCAACTGCAAAACCCGAATATCCATCTTGGAAAGTGGGGACTGATGCGAAAGTCGTATCTGCGGATAGCACAGCCGTTTCTCTTTTCGGAGATGGTACTGAGCGAAACGCTATATCCCCATTGTGCGGAGATTGAAGCCGCCGCCAAGAGCCGTATGAACATCATCCTTCCCCAGCTGATGAAACACTACGGCGTGACCGAACGGCTCAAAGCCGCAAATCAGCTTGAATGGGTTCGCCAGATGAACGCTTGTGTGGCACAGGCAGAGGAAGTCATTAAGGACGAGCTGATTTACAGCTAAGCAAGGAGGAAACCATGGGACTGATAAAGCTAATCTTTAAGCTGCTGGTGCTGCCGCTGATTGTGGCAGTTACCTTGATACAATGGGTCGGTATCTTCTTCACGCAGTTTTCGACCGTTATCTTCAATCTGCTTGCCGGGCTGATGTTCCTGATAACGATTGCCGGATGGATGTTCGGCATCAGCGCAGGAGCAGAAACATTCCAACTGCTGGCAGTTGCCTTTGTGGTCTTTATCATCCCTCACATTGCGGAATGGCTGATTGTCAGAATCGCCGTGATTAACTACGGACTGCGTGATTTTATCAAGTCCTGACCCAACAATTTTATATCGTCAGCAAAGCGACAGGTATTTCCTTGTGAAGTCCCTGCCGCTTTTATTTTATCAAATCAAAGGGGAGTAAAACTATGACCATGAACCAGAAGAAAGCACTGTACGCCTTTGGCAGTCCCGACCGTGAAGCAACGGTCAACCGTTTCTGTACGCTGGCAGAGCTTGCCCCCGATCCTGCCGTAAAGCATTTCTTCCTTGCAATCGCAAGGGAACTGAACGCCCCGACCGCCGACCGCTGGTATCGCTGTATGTTCTTCAATCTCCGCTTAGAGATGGAAGCATATCTGCGCTACGAAAAGGCTTTTGAGCGCATCGTGAGCGGCTGTCCGGCAGCTGAATGGGAGGATGACGAGTATGACCCTGACGAAGTATGAGAAAGAGACCATTATCCTGTTCAACGAGGGCGAGGACACCGCCCACATACAGACCTACAATGCCGGACTGCGAAAGCGGCTGGTAGCATTCAGCAAGAAGCACCCAGACCTTTGCCGCTTGGAAAAATCCCTCGCCCAGGGCGGCGTGATCTATGTACTGGACAAGTCCAGATTGTCTGTCCGACTGCAAGCACCGTACAGCGAGGAACGCAGACGGAAAGCAAGCGAATACGCAAAACAGAACGGCTTTAATGCAAAAGCCTATAATGACTAAGGAGGGCAAATACGAGCGATGAAGTAAGATAGCAACTGCGGTCAGAATGTCGGGCTTGCACCCGATAAACTGACCGCAGTAGTACATAACAGCTTCAAAATATACCTCACGCAATTCTCATCGATACGGTAAAAATAAATTTGAGACATGAAAATAAAATTTGAATATTTTCGCAGATTTATTGAAATTCACGCTTTGATGTGGTACAATAAACTAATTTGTTAGGAGGTGCTGTTATGGTTGTGAGCTATGATAAGTTATGGAAAATGTTGATTGATAAGAAAATGAAGAAAGTTGATTTGATGCGTAAAGCTCAAATCAGTAGCAACGCCTTGGCACACTTGAGTAAAGATGAATCTGTTTCGATTGATGTTATCGGCAAGATATGCAACGCATTAGAATGTACGCCGAATGACATTCTCGAATTTTCAAATAATATAACTGAGGAGAGTACCGGCAAATGAAAATGTTATCTTTGTTTTCTGGTTGCGGAGGCATGGATATTGGATTTGAAGGAGACTTCGTTTGTCTCAGAAAATCTATAAACAGCGACATTCACCCCGATTGGATTAAGGAATCATATGGCGATTGGGTTCGTGTTGCTCCCACTATTTTTGACACCGTATTCGCTAATGACATTCGACCCGATGCAAAGGCAGCGTGGGTATCTTACTTTGGACAAAAGAAAAACAATGCCAACGAAATTTATCATCTCGACAGCATTGTGGATCTCGTCAAGCGAGCCAGAGCAGGAGAAAAAGTATTTCCCGACGATATTGACATCGTGACCGGCGGTTTTCCTTGTCAAGATTTTTCGGTCGCAGGAAAAAGACTTGGATTTAATTCACACAAAAGTCATCTCGGCGTTGCGTTGACTGATGATGAGCCTTCTGTTGAAAGCCGTGGACAGTTATATATGTGGATGCGAGAAGTAATATCTCTCACAAGCCCGAAGCTGTTTATTGCTGAAAATGTAAAGGGCTTGACCAATCTTGAAGATGTGAAAGAAATCATCGAACACGATTTTGCAGAAGCCGGTAATGGTGGTTATATTGTCGTTCCTGCAAAAGTTTTGTACGCTCCAGATTACGGAGTTCCACAATCTCGTGAGCGTGTCATATTCTTCGGATTTATGAAAAGTGCTATGACAGATGAAGCAAAGACTGCCTTAACACAAGAAATTATTCCCGAACAGTATGACCCGTATCCTGTAAAAACACACGGCTACAATTTGCATCCTATCGTCACTTGTGCTGATGCCTTTATTGGATTGTCCGAGCCGGATGAAAGCAACGACATTTCCCAAAAGAAGTATTCTAAAGCTAAGTATATGGGTTCTCATTGTCAAGGACAAACCGAAATAAAACTTGATTCAGTTGGTCCTACTATTAGGTCTGAACATCACGGTAATATCGAGTTCAGAAGATTGAGCAAGGAACATGGAGGAAAACATACTTCCGAGCTTGATGCAGGATTGCAAGAACGCAGACTTACAATTCGAGAGTGCGCTCGTATCCAAACATTCCCCGACGATTATCAGTTCATCCTTAAAAGGACTGAAACTAACACAAGCGTATCTTCAAGCGATGCTTACAAGATAATCGGAAACGCAGTTCCTTGTGTTCTTGCTTACAATATAGCAAAGAGCATTGAAAGCAAGTGGTTACTGTACTTCAAGGAGGACTAACGATATGATTATTTCAGAAAACCGAAAACCTCCACTTTCACTTTTTAGAGATATAATGACGAGAACGGATGTCATTCTAAATGCAGATGCCGCCCGTAGAGAGGACTATTATTCAAAAAGAAGTGGAAAAGCGGTAGAACAAGATGTGTACGAAGCGGTATGTGAAGCCGCAATGAAAACTGAATTTGAGGGAACGATTCAGTTAGTTTCTGGTGCTTCTTTCCCCGATATTGTTGCAAACAAATATTACGGAGTTGAAGTCAAAAGCACAGAGAAAGACCATTGGACTTCTATCGGAAGTAGCATCTTAGAATCGACAAGAAATGCGGATGTAGAGAGGATATATTTGACCTTTGGTAAACTTGGAAAACCGGTTCAGTTTCTGTCTCGCCCATACGAAGATTGCTTGTCAGGCATTGCTGTCACCCATTACCCAAGATACCAAATAGATATGCGCTTGGGAAAAGGAGAAACAATCTTTGACAAGATGGGAATCTCCTATGATGAACTCCGAATGTTGGATAACCCTGTTGCACCAGTTTCAAAATACTATAAAGAGAAATTGAAGCCCGGTGAAAGTTTGTGGTGGGCTGCAAATGATGTTGAAGCAACTGCTCCACCGACTGTCAGACTTTGGACGGCTTTATCTCACGAACAAAAGGAAGTTTTGACTGTTCAAGGATATGCGTTGTTTCCCGAAGTTTTAAGTGCTGGCAACAATAAGAAGTACAACCGATACGCATTGTGGCTTGCTTCAAAAATGGGTGTTGTAAATACAAACATTCGTGATAGTTTCTCCGCAGGTGGTAAAGTTGAGTTACCTACTGTCGGTGGCGTGTTGCTAAAAATGCCAGCCGCTTTCGGACGAATTAAAAAGTATCACGAGCTACTTCAAGACACCATCGAAGAAGCAGACGAACAAACACTGATGGAGTATTGGGAAGCTGACACCATCATGCAGAACAGAATGAGACAGTGGTGCCAAATGGTCGCTTCTGCAGCAGATTCAAGTGTTGGTTATTCGACGGCTTGGAATGTACTGTCTTGTATTTTTTTGAACATTGACCTATAACAACAAAATAAATGACCAAGCCAAAGGCGATCAACCGTAAAAAGTTGGTCGCTTTTGTTTTGCCCATTATCAGAAAGGAGAAGTTGCCCATGAGTGAAGAATTGGAAAAGCTGAGACACAAACAGTATGTTGCGGAGCGCAAGCTGACCGCAGCCAAGCACAAGGAGAAGCGATTACAGAGCGAGCTGAAACGGCTGACCAGAAGCGAGAGAACCCATCGGCTTTGCACTCGTGCCGGAATGTTGGAGACCTTTTTGAAAGAGCCGACCGTCCTGACCGACGAGGATGTGATGGAGCTGTTGACCTTCATCTTCCAGAGCGAAGCGGTTCAAAAGAAGCTGAATCTGCTGATTGAGAGCCGGAGAGAAACGCAGGAAGCGGACGAGGGCGAAAACCCTTGACGGAGACAAGGGCGCAATTATACACCACCTAAAGATGGTGATTGCGTTCTGCCGAAAGCCCCTTGCAGGGAGCTTGATGATTTCCGCAAAAGTCCCTTGCTCCATTCATCCAGAGGAAGCTACACTTCCCCTGCGCTGGCTTTGCCAGCTACCCCTTTGTGGACTTGCCGCCGAGGAACGATTGCAAGCAATCATTCCCCGACAACAAGTGAATATCCCCCCACCAGACCGTGCTGAAAAGTATCGGTCTTTTTTTGTACCATCAAAAGGAGGTTCAACCAAAGATGCCAGTACCACATTTGGAAATCCGCATCGTCCAGCGGAGCAAGGGCAGCTCTGCCGTTGCCGGAGCTGCCTACCAAGCCGGAGAGAAGCTGTTTTCCGAGTACGACCAGAAGATGAAAAACTACCTTTGCAAGAAAGAGGTGGTTTACACAGAGGTCATGCTGCCCATCAATGCCCCACCCGGATATGCTGACCGAGCAACACTCTGGAACGCTGCCGAGGAAGTAGAGAAGCAATGGAACTCCCAGCTTGCAAGGCGATTTGTGGTTGCCTTGCCAAGAGAAGTGCCGCTTGAAATGTGTCCGCAAATGATGCAGGAATATTGCCGAGAGCATTTTGTGTCCAAGGGAATGTGCTGTGATTTTGCAATCCATGACCCAGATCCTCCCGGACACAATCCCCATTGCCATATCATGCTGACCATGAGAGCCATTGACGAAAACGGAAAGTGGCTGCCTAAGAGCCGTAAGGTTTATGACCTTGACGAGAACGGAGAGCGCATCAAGCTGCCCTCCGGCAACTGGAAAAGCCACAAGGAGGATACCGTTGACTGGAACGAGCAGTACCATGCCGAGGAATGGAGGCACGGCTGGGAGCTTGTTCAAAATAAGTATCTGGAACTTGCCGGAAGTCCTGAGCGAGTGGATATGCGCTCTTATGAACGGCAGGGACTGGATAAGATTCCCACCGTCCACATGGGAGCCGCTGTTTGCGCTCTGGAACGCAAGGGCATTGAAACCAACATCGGCAATCTCAACCGGGATATTAAGGCAGCTAACCGCATGATGAGTGCCATCCGCAGCACCATCCAAAATCTGCGGAACTGGATTGCAGACATTGTGGAAGCGACCAAAGAAGCCTTTGCAGAGGTGGAAGCACAGCCAAAAAGCACTTCCCCCGATCTGGTCAGTCTGCTGCGTGATTATCTGAACTTACGCAAGGCAGAGCGCAGCGACTGGTCAAGATACGGTCAGCAGAAAGGCACGACCGATGATTTGAAGGCAGTCTCCAAAGCCATCATCTATCTGAAAGAGCATGAGCTTTTCACGCTGGAAGATTTAGATAGCACTCTTCAAGGCATGAGTGAGAAAGCCAAGGGCATCCATGCCGACATGAAAAAAGCATCTGCCCGCATGAAGGTCATTACCGGCATTCAGAACGCTGTGGCAGACTGCCAGACCCACAAGGCGGTTCATGACAAGTACCTGAAAATCGGCTGGAAAACACGACAGGCAGCGTTCGCAGAAAGCCACAAGGACGAGCTGGACAGCTTCAACAAAGCGTTCCGCTATCTCAAAAAGCAGGGCGTGGATTTGAATGTCAATCTGGATTCCCTGCAAGCGGAATATGACAAGCTGAAAGCAACCCACACCGAGCTTGCCAGACAGCTTGCCGCCGCCAAGGAGGAATTGCAGCCAATGAAGGATATTCGCTATTGGGTCAGCAAAGTCCTCACGCCGGAGCAGTCCGAGGTCGAGAAAAAGCCCGAACCGAAGCACTCCGTCACGGAGAAGATGAAGTTTCTGCAAGAGCAGAGCAGCAATCAGCCGGAGCAGAAAACCCCACAACAGAAAAAACAGAATATGGAACTGTAAGGCACTTGCCGTTTTCATTGTGAAAATGTCAGGTGTCTTTTTTTGTTCTCCGAAAGGAAGATGCAATGAATGTATTTGAAGCGGTCAAACAGAAGTTGACCACCCGACAGGCGGCAGAGCTATACGGCATCCGGGTTAGCCGTCATGGCATGGCAGTCTGCCCGTTTCACAATGACAAGAACCCCAGCATGAAGGTGGACAAGCGTTTCCATTGTTTCGCTTGCCAAGCGGACGGAGATGCAGTTGATTTTGTTTCCCGTCTATTCGGATTGCCCAGCCGGGAAGCCGCTGTGAAGCTGGCTGATGATTTCGGTATCAGTTACGACAACAGGCAGAAGCACAGAATCAAGCCCCATATCCGAGAGCCTACCCCGGAACAGAGATACCGTCAGGAAGAAAGCAGATGCTACAAGGTGCTGTCTGACTACTTCCATCATCTCAGGACATGGAAGCAGCAATATGCACCAAAGCAGCCGGAGGACGAATGGCATCCTCTGTTCGTGGAAGCTCTGCAAAGTGAAAGCCATATCGAATATCTGCTGGATGTTCTTCTGTACGGTACAACCGAAGAAAAGAAGGCTCTGGTTGCCGAGCAAAGAAAAGAGGTGATGAATCTTGAGCAACGATTTGCAGAACACCCAGACGAGCATGACCGTGGAGGAAGTCAGAGGAAGTCTGGACTCGACCGATAACGGAGCGGTCAAAAACAGCATCCGAAACTGTCTGACGGTATTTCAGAATGACCCGAAGCTGGAAGGAGCGATCCGCTACAATATCCTAACGGAGCGCATTGATATTGTGAAGCCCCTCTGGTGGAGTAAGCCGACAACGACCTTGAACGATACGGATTTGAATTACCTGATGCTCTATCTGGAAGATCAGTACACGCTGACCAGCGAAAAGAAAATCCAGAAAGCAATCTCCATTGTCGCTGACTGCAACAAGTACCACCCCATCCGTGACTATCTGAACGGTCTGGAATGGGACGGCACAGAGCGCATCCGCTGCGCCCTGCCCCATTTTCTTGGAGCTGAGGAAAGCGAGTTCACCTATGAATGTCTGCGACTGTTCATGTTGGGTGCAATCAGCCGGGTATTCAAGCCAGGAAGCAAGTTTGAAACCATGCTCTGTCTGGTCGGAGGACAAGGTGCGGGAAAGTCCACCTTCTTCCGGCTGCTGGCAATCAAAGACGAGTGGTTTTCCGATGACCTGAAACGGATTGACGATGACAATGTTTACCGCAAGATGCAGGGACATTGGATTATCGAAATGTCCGAGATGATTGCCACAGCCAACGCCAAAAGCATTGAGGATATTAAGTCCTTCATCAGCAGAGCCAAGGAAACCTATAAAGTGCCGTATGAAACCCACCCGGCAGACCGATTGCGGCAATGCGTGTTCGGCGGCAGCTCCAATACGATGGACTTTCTGCCCCTCGACCGAAGCGGCAACCGAAGGTTCCTGCCCATCATGGTACACCCGGAAAGAGCCGAGGTTCATATTCTGGAAGATGAAGCCGCATCGAGGGCGTATATCGACCTCATGTGGGCAGAAGCAATGACCATCTATCGGAGTGGTTCTTTTCGCCTGACTCTCTCAAAGCAAATGAACAAGGAGCTGCGGGAGCTGCAAAAGCAGTTCATGCCGGAGGACACCAAGGCAGGGCTGATTCAGTCTTTCCTTGATGATTTCAGCGGCACACAGGTCTGCTCCAAGCTGATTTATGCGGAAGCTCTGAACCATTCCTTTGACGAGCCGAAGCAATGGGAAATCCGAGAGATCAATGAAATCATGAACAACAGCATCGAGGGCTGGACAGCATTTTCCAATCCCCGAATCTTTGCCAAGTACGGCAGACAACGAGGTTGGGAACGAGCCGATTCCGGCAACGAGCTATCGGCAACCGGCTCTGATTTGCCGGACGGTTTTCGTGAACTGACCGAGGAAGAAGCCCAACAGATAGAGCTTCCATTCTAAAAAATCGACCCCGTTGCAGGGCTGGTTGCTATCCCGTTGCCGACCCCGTTGCCGGGCTATTTCCTTAAATCTCTTTTATTTACAAGGGTTTTAAGAAGCCTGACAACGAAAGCAACGGAGAAATCAAAGAAAAAAGCAAAAACAGGATAAGAGCCAGATAGGACAATGTTCGAGGTTTTTTGAAGCCCGTTGCCGGACTTCGTTGCCGACACACACCCTGTCTGGCTTTTCCGTTTCAAGGAGGTATCGCATGGCACAGAACAACAAAGCAGTCCAAACACCCAAAGCAACTCCGGCAGGCTCGTTCAGCATGAGAATGGGCAGCACCACTTATATCATCGGTGTTCATTTCAGCGCAGAGAGCAAGGACACCTTGGAGGACAAGATGAAGCGGCTGATGCGTGATGATGTGAAAGCAGATAATTTCTAAGCCGAAAATTGTATGTAACACTTCTGTTTTCTATCTTGACACGAATGACCCGAAAGGAACCGTGCTGGTGGAATGCGGCAAAATGCTTGAAAAGGGCGGCTACG
>OKVK01001460.1_pt1 | contig 12159 bp, 12 predicted proteins | sample 1604771 | NCBI WGS metagenome assembly OKVK01 (sample SAMN01760906, study PRJEB22395) | human gut metagenome | reverse complement strand
AACACGAAAATAGGAGATAAACACCTATGATTAGTGTTTACCTCCTACTCGATTCTTCTTTAAAGGAATTTGCGTATGAAAACATGGATGTGTGCCTTGATGCTGGCGTTATCGACAGGGGCTTCGGCTCAGAACCCGATTATCAGCGGACAGTATTCTGCTGATCCTACGGCTCGCGTATTCAACGGGAAGGTATATCTTTATCCTTCTCATGACATTCCGAGTCCTATCGAGAAACTGAAGGAATGGTTCTGCATGGCAGATTATCACGTTTTCTCTTCTACCAATCTTACTGAGTGGCAGGATCATGGGGTTATTGTATCGCAAGATAAGGTGCCTTGGGTGCAGGATGGGAGCTATACGATGTGGGCTCCCGATTGTGTATGCAAGGATGGTAAGTATTATTTCTATTTCCCTGCTGCTCCCAAAGGGGAGGAGAAGGGATTCGGAATAGGTGTGGCTGTTGCCGACCAGCCGGAAGGACCATTTATGCCGATGTGGAAACCCATAGAGGGGGTGCACGGTATAGATCCTTGTGTGCTGATAGATAAGGACGGACAGGCTTATATCTACTGGGCGGGAGCAGGTTTGCACATGGCTAAGCTGAAACCAAACATGACGGAACTTGCCTCGGAACCCAAACTGGTAGAGGGGTTGCCTGAGGGATTCAAGGAAGGACCATTTGCCTTCGAGCGTAACGGCAAATATTATTTCACCTTCCCTTGGGTACGTGAAAAGGATGGAACCGAAACGCTGGCTTATGCCATGGCTGACCATCCGATGGGACCTTTCACATTCAAGGGCATCATCATGGATGAGTCGCCTACGAAGTGCTGGACCAATCATCATAGCATCGTGGAATATCAGGGACAGTGGTATCTCTTCTATCATCATAATGATTATTCGCCTAAGTTCGACAAGAACCGCTCGGTGCGAATCGACTCTCTGAACTTCAATCCTGACGGAACGATACAGAAGGTGATACCTACACTGAGAGGTGTGGGATTGACGAAGGCACGTTCGCATATTCAGATTGACCGTTATTCTGCGCTGCAAGGCAAGGGTATTGGTATTGATTATCTGGATAAAAACAATTGTTTTGCCGGATGGAAGACTCTCTTCTCTAAATCGAATACTGCTCTTATATATAATAAGGTGGATTTCGGTAATGAGAAGGTGGAAGAAATCACCGTTCGTGCCAAGTCGGTTAAGGGCGGTGTGCTCGTAGTCAGAGCCGATGGCAAAAAGGGCAATATCATCGCTAAGGTGAAGATTCCAAAGTCGGTAGCCTGGAAGAATATCCGTGCCCAGGTGCTCCATGCTCCTCTGGGCGTTCATGCTCTCCATGTATCCTTGCAGAGTGGAGCCGATGTAGAGGTTGACTGGCTGGGCTTTGATGCGTTGCCTTGGGAAAAGGGAGCTTTTGAAACTCACCAGTATCGCAATCTCTTTGCCGAAATGGGCTATAAGCAGGCTGATATTGACAAGAAGGTGAACGAAGTGTTCAATGATGTGTTCTACGGTAAGAACAAGGTTTATTTCGAGGTGGGCGATTCCATGGGATATGTCAGCGATATAAAGAACAGTGATGTGAGAACCGAGGGCATGTCGTATGGAATGATGGCTGCCGTGCAGTTTGACAAGAAGGACATCTTCGACCGCCTCTGGCGATGGAGCAAGAGATACATGCAGCATCAGGAAGGACCTTATAAGGGCTATTTCGCATGGAGCTGTAAGACTGATGGAACGAGAAATGCGCAGGGAGCCGCATCGGATGGTGAACTCTATTTCGTAACTTCGCTCATCTTTGCATCCAACCGATGGGGCAATGATACGGGCATCAACTATCTGAAGGAAGCGCAGAATATTCTGGATAGCAGCATGCAGAAGGCGGGAATGGACCGCACAGCTCCGCTCATCAATCTTGAACATCAGCTCATCACCTTTACGCCCGATCATTGGGGTGGGAAGTTTACCGATCCTTCTTACCATCTCCCTGCCTTTTACGAGGTTTGGGCTAAATGGGCTAACGACGGACGTTCTCAGTTCTGGAAGGAGTGTGCTGAGAAAAGCCGTGAGTTCCTGCATAAGTGCATCAATGAGAAGACGGGCTTGAACCCGGACTATTGCAACTATGATGGCAGTCTGATGAAGACCGGTCGGTTGTTGGGTGATGCTTTCCGTTATGACTCATGGCGAGTGCCAATGAACATAGCGCTCGATTATTCCTGGGCTTGTAAGGATAAGGAGTGGCAGCAGAAATATGCCAATACGCTGCAGAACTTCCTGTATAGTCAGGGTATTGATTCTTTCCTGGATCAGTATAATGTAGATGGAACGATGGTAGAAGATATTCTGCCGGCAGGTACGGCTCCTAAGGCACTCCGCCATTCCATCGGTTTTGTTGCCACTTCGGCTGCGGCTTCATTGGTCAGCAATCATGTGAAGGGCAGGGAATTCGTCAGTCATTTCTGGAATGCCAAGCATGAGCCAGACAAGGAAGGTTTCTTCGATGGCTATTACGACGGACTGTTGCGTCTCTTCGCATTCATGCATCTGAGTGGCCGTTATCAGATTATAGAACCTCAATAGAATGAATAGTCTATGTACAACTTTTTTAATAAAATAGTTAGATTGTTTTGTTTATGTGTATTCCTTTTTGGGCATTCCTCTGCGGATGCCCAAAATAGGAATTTACCTGCAGACATCAATCCTTATTTCGGACCAGTCGGAAAGCTGGCAGTCATGCCTAATGCGGCTGGCTTTATTCAGAGATGGTTGCTCTTGGAGCCAATCTCTGTGCCGGTCAAGAGCAATGTCGTTTTTACTGATTCTTATCTGAAGGAGATATTCCATACGCAGTATTTCCCTAAACAGATGGAAACAGTTCCTAAGGATGGAGCCGTCGTGAAGGTGGACAAGGAAAAACTGAAATGGCATGCGCTGGACAGTAAACTGTTTAATGTGAAACTCTTCCGTTTCGCTACTTCGTTTAAGAAACCCAAGTATGGTGTCTTGTTCTGGGCGGTTACCATTATCGATTGCCCTGAGGAGATGAAAGACGTCCGCTTGTCTGTTGGCTCGAATGGTGCTTCCATGTGGTGGCTCAATGGTGAGGAGGCGGTGATGCTCGAAGGCGACCGAAGAATGGTTCGCGATGATGTGGTTTCTAAGAAGCTTACCTTGAAGAAAGGTAGGAATATCCTTCGTGGTGCAGTCATCAATGGACCTGGTATGAGTGACTTCTGTGTCCGATTCATCGACGGACAGGGCAAGCCTGTCAGAAACCTGTCTATTCACGTGAAGTAGTGCAATCAATAAAGAAAGTTATGAAACAGAACAATATATTTTTCAGATATTTTAGCCCGGTTGCTGCTCAGCAGAAACTTTATGCCGCTGCTTTGGTTGCCTTGTTGTCTTCCACTGCTTACGAGGCAGAAGCCCAGGTTGGCGAACCTTTCATTCATGACCCTTCTACCATTGCCCAGTGTGATGGAAAGTATTATACCTTTGGAACGGGTGAAGGTGGACTCTGGTCGGAGGATGGTTGGACCTGGCAGGGTGGTGCTGTTCGTCCCGGCAGAGGAGCGGCTCCTGATGTGTTGAAGATTGGCGACCGTTATCTTGTAGCCTACAGTGCTACGGGTGGTGGATTGGGAGGCAGTCATCGCGGTGATGTCCTGACGATGTGGAACAAAACGCTCGATCCGAAATCGCCTGATTTCAAATATACTGAACCGGTGGTGGTAGCTTCATCCTTGGATGATGAAGACTGTGATGCCATTGATGCGGGCTTGTTGCTCGACCCTACTACCGGCAGACTCTGGCTCAGCTATGGTACCTATTTCGGATTTATCCGTCTGGTGGAACTTGATCCGAAGACTGGTAAGCGGATGGAGGGCAACGAACCCGTCAATATCGCCATCGACTGCGAAGCTACCGATTTGATTTACCGCAACGGCTGGTATTATCTTCTTGGCACTCATGGCACCTGTTGCGATGGTCCTAATTCTACCTACAATATCGTGGTGGGACGTTCGCGAAAGATAACCGGTCCATACGTAGATAATGTGGGCAGAGAGATGTTGCAGGGCGGTGGAAAGATGGTGATTGCTGCCAATAATCTGAAGACGGGTCCCGGTCACTTCGGACGCTATATTGAGGAAGAAGGTGTGGAAAAGATGTCGTTCCACTATGAGTCTGATTTCAGACAGGGAGGACGAAGCGTGTTGGCTATCCGTCCTTTGTTGTGGAAGAACGACTGGCCTGTGGCTGGTGATGAATTTCATGCCGGAACCTACGAGATAGAATCGGAACGAAGAGGCTATGCCCTGGAGATTGCCGTAGATTTCGTGAGAATGCAGCGGGATATCGAACCTTTCTGGATTAAGCCAACCAAGCCTCTGAAGAATATTGAACCTCAGACCTTGAAGGAGGTAGAGGCAGAATGGCCTAAGGGAGAAGTAAAGGTAAGAATGAACGATTACATGTTCCGTCCTCATCAGAAGTGGAGTATCATGCCTGCCGGAAAGGGTGGTTATCTGGGTGGTCCTTATTATAAAATCTGCATAGAAGGCACTACTCGCTATCTTACCGCAACCGCTCAGCATGATGTCATTGCCAAACCTGAGTTTACGGGTGAAGATGCCCAGCTTTGGCGCATCGAGCAGCTCACCGATGGTACCTATCGCATCATGCCGAAGGCTGTGCCAGGCACAGAAGAGAAACTGGCTTTGGTTTCACTCGGCGATTGTACCCCAGGTCTGGCTCCCTTCGATTTCAACAGCGATAATTCTAAATGGAATTTCAGACAACAATAAATTCATGATGAATCCCAATTTAATATACTAATAGCTTAATAGTAATTACAATGAACAAGAAAGTTATATACGCAGCTTTGATGTTTGTGCTGACTATGTCATCCGGCAATGCTTCTGCACAGCAGTTTCCTTATCAGAATCCAGCCCTCTCGGCTCATGAGAGAGCGGTAGATTTATGTGGTCGTCTCACTTTGGAAGAGAAAGCTTCTCTGATGCTAGATGATTCGCCGGCTATCCCTCGATTGGGAATCAAGAGATTCCAGTGGTGGAGCGAGGCGCTGCATGGTGTGGCGAACATGGGAGATGTAACCGTCTTTCCGGAACCTATCGGAATGGCAGCTTCGTTTAACGACAGAATGGTGTATAGAGTCTTTGATGCAACATCTGATGAGATGCGTGCCAAATGGAATGAACTGCAGCAGAAGGGAGGAGATGTAACCCGTTTCCATGCCCTCTCGGTCTGGACTCCAAACGTGAATATCTTCCGTGATCCTCGCTGGGGACGTGGACAGGAAACCTATGGTGAGGATCCTTATCTTACCAGTAGGATGGGATGTGCCGTGGTGCGCGGATTGCAGGGACCTGAAGATACGAAATACCGCAAACTCTGGGCTTGTGCCAAGCACTATGCAATTCATAGCGGACCTGAATGGGCTCGCCATACAGACAATATTACCGATGTTACACCGCGCGACCTTTGGGAAACTTATATGCCTGCCTTCAAATCACTGGTGCAGGATGCCAAGGTGCGTGAGGTGATGTGTGCCTATCAGCGTTGGGATGATGAACCATGCTGCGGCAGTACCCGCCTTTTGCAGCAGATTCTCAGGGATGAGTGGGGATTCAAGTACCTGGTAGTTTCTGACTGTGGTGCTGTTACTGATTTCTGGGAGAATCATAAGGTTTCGAGCAATGCCAGAAATGCAGCAGCTAAGGGTGTATTGGCAGGAACCGATGTAGAATGTGGATTTAATTATGTATATAAATCGGTGCCTGAGGCTGTGAAGTATGGTGCCCTGACTGAAGAAGAAGTTGATAAGCATGTGATTCGTCTGCTCGAAGGTCGTTTCGACTTGGGTGAGATGGATGACAACAAGATAGTATCATGGTCGAAGATTCCTGTATCTGTGCTTTGCAGCAAGGCGCATCGCCAGCTCTCGCTCGATATGGCTCTGCAGACCATGACGCTGCTCCAAAACAAGAATGAGGTTTTGCCTCTCGATAAAAAGGTAAAGAAGATTGCTTTCATCGGACCAAATGTGGATAACGAACCGATGATGTGGGGAAACTATAATGGTACTCCACGACAGACAATTACCATCCTGGATGGTATCAAGAGTCGTTTGAAGAAAAACCAGGTCGTCACCTTTAAAGGGTGCGACCTGGTGAACGACCAGACTTTGGATTCTTACTTCGACCAGTGTAGCATGGATGGCAAGATGGGCTTTAAGGGCACTTTCTGGAACAATCGTGAAATGGAAGGTAAGCCTGTTACCATCACCCAGGAAAAGAATCCTGTGCAGGTAACTACCTATGGTCAGCATTCGTTTGCACCCAATGTGAAGTTGACGGGCTTTTCTGCCAAGTATGAAACCGTATTCCGTCCTAAGCAGAACGCCAAGGTATTGCTCGATGTGGCTGCCTGCGGTCATTATGAGGTTTATCTGAATGGTGAGAAAAAGTCAGAGAAGAGCGATTGGCGCACTGCGCAATCTCGTATTGAGTTTGATGGCGAGAAAGGTAAGGAGTATAAGATAGAAATACGATATGCTGAGATGCCTAACTATAATGCCAATATGAAGATCAATATCGGTCATGAGAATCCTATCGACTATCAGGCTTCGCTCAAGCAGTTGAAGGATTGCGAGACTGTAGTCTTCGTAGGTGGCATCTCTCCACAGTTGGAAGGTGAGGAAATGCCTATCGAGATTTCTGGCTTCAAGGGTGGTGACCGCACCAACATCGAATTGCCTAAGGTTCAGCGCAATTTCCTGAAGGCTTTGAAGGAGGCGGGCAAAAAGGTTGTCTTTGTCAACTGTTCGGGTTCGGCTATCGCCTTGACTCCAGAGACAGAGAGTTGCGATGCCATTCTCCAGGCCTGGTATCCTGGTCAGGAAGGTGGTGAGGCTGTGGCTCGTGTACTCTTCGGGGAGTACAATCCTGCCGGCAAGTTGCCTATTACGTTCTATAAGAATTCAGAGCAGTTGCCTGATTTCAAGGATTACAGCATGAAGGGCAGAACCTATCGTTATATGAACGATGCACTCTTCCCATTCGGATATGGTTTAAGCTACACTTCTTTCCGTATGGGCGATGCTACCCTTTCCAACTCTATCCTGAAGAAGGGTGAAAAGATTACCTTGAAGGTGCCTGTAAGTAATGTTGGCAAGAAAGATGGAACCGAGATTGTGCAGGTGTATGTGAAGGATCCAACTGATGCTGATGGACCATTGAAGAGCTTGAAGGCTTTCGAGAGAGTGGAGGTGAAGGCAGGAAAGACTGCTGAGGCTGTCATTACGCTGGATAGCAGAAACTTCGAACTCTTCGATGCTGCCACCAATACCGTGCGTGCCAAGGCAGGAAAGTATGAGGTATATTATGGCAATAGCTCGGCAGATAAGGACTTGAAGAAGATAATGGTAAATTATGAATATTAAGAAAAATCTGACTAAGAAGGCAGGCTTGAAAGTATTGTAAATTGAAAGAACTTTAAGTATCATGTTGTTTCTTTGTGCCTTGGCCATTTCAGTCAAGGCACAAAGTCCTACTCAAAACTATGTGCTGAGTAAGGACGTTCTTGATGTCGATGGAACTCACTCAATCATTAAACCGCTAGGATTAGGTAGAATAGTTAGACGAAATAATCATTTTGAATATGTATATGGTACAAAATAGAAAAAATGATTTTGGAATAGCAAAAACGGTTATATTTTTATGTATAATGGCTATCTTATGTTCTTGTAAGGATACAAAGAAAATTCTTACAAGAAATAGTTATCAATATTGGCATTATATAGATAGTAAGCAGAATGAGGACGAAACAAGACACCCTTATTTTTGTAGGGAGGATTCTTTCTATTTTTATGTCGATAGCAAAGGTGTTTTTATCGAGTTTCGAGCAAATTGGCGTTTTAGGGAATATAATGGTTTTCTTGTTTCTCATTATCTTTATGAACCAAGTTGGAATTTGTTAAACCGTAACACAATCCGTTTTGGACGCTTTCGCTATAAAATTATTTCTGTTTCCGATAATAGAATCTTGATTCGTAATGACATTGATCCCAAAAACGCTGTAGACACTTTAGAGTTGGTTCCCAAGTCTCATATACCTAAAGATTATAGAGATTTTCAAAAACCATTTCAGTACAAGGAAGAAAAAAAAGATAGAGAGAAAGGTAAATATTTCTTTATATTTTAGGATAGTAAAAAAATAATTTGTGCTTAGGAAAAAACAACTATATGTTCTATCTCTATGACAATGTCAAGAGAATGGTGGCGTCATATAGTTATGATGACATCGGAAGACTGGTCTCCTTGAAGCGAAGCGGCAATGTGGGTATGGTAAACTATGCCTACAACATCCGCAATTGGCTGAATGAGACGAAATCAGATTTTATATTCGAAGATGGCAAACTGGATAAGTATCTCTTTGATGGTGGCTATTGCTCCTTCGATAACAATCAGAATCCAACTTTCCATTATTACGAGAAAGACCATCTAGGCAGTATAAGAATGGTTGTGAATGAGAATGGCACGATAGAGCAAGTGAATCATTACTATCCATTTGGTGGAGTATATGGCGATTTGTCATACAATGCCGAGTTGCAAAGTTTGAATTTCGCAAAAAAGGCAGTAAACAAGAACATTTTGAGATGGAAAATAAGAAATACGAAAAAGTTAATCTCTATCAACAAGTTATGAATCAGATAGAACAATTTTTTAAGCATAAATGACATGAAACATATTACTTTTTATATTGTTGTAAGTATTTTGTTTGTAAGTGTATTCTCTTGTAAGCAGAGAAAAAATATGCAGTACTTACCATTTTTCTATATGAAGAATTATGAAGTGATGCATTCTAAAAAGTATATATCAATTCGAGAAAATGAATATAGTGACATTGATGATACTGGTTTTGTTTGGAATTTATACAACAAAAATGGAGAGTATTATCTTAAAGAATATGGTAAGTCTATGATTTTTATGACAACCAAAAGAGAAATTGATACAACATTTCTAATTGGGGGTCGTCAAAAACGAGTTGTATCAGCTAAACTTAATGATTCTCTATTTGTATCAGCTCTACATAATATTGCCATTTATGAAACAGTAGACTTAGAATTAGTTTACGATATCAAATATAATATCAAGCAAATTCGTTGCCAAACTTTGTGGGTGGATTATCTTCAAAAAGGAAGTAAACGGATAAATTATAAACCTTTGTATCTTCAAAAACCATATAAAAGGAATAATGTATCTTGTAAAGAATAGTCTTTAGATAGTTTTTTAGCAAATAAATTTAAGGTGTTATGAAGACAATATTATTTCTAAGTTTAGTGTTTGGGTGTAATTTGATTGCAAATGCCCATCAAACAGTAAAGTCAAGTGATATAGATAACTTGCACTTTGGCGATTTTATATTCGAAGATGGCAAACTGGATAAGTATCTCTTTGATGGTGGTTATTGTTCCTTCTACAATAGCCAGAATCCGACTTTCCATTATTACGAGAAGGACCATCTTGGCAGTGTAAGAATGGTTGTGAATGAGAATGGCACAATAGAGCAAGTGAATCATTACTATCCATTCGGAGGGGTATATGGAGACTTGTCATATAATAGCGAATACCAAAAGAGCAAGTACATCGGCAAGGAGTTCGACCACATGCATGGGTTGGATTGGTATGACCATGGTGCAAGAATGTATGATGCAGCTAGGGTAGCTTCAACATCTGAAAATTACGAAATTGATGCTGATGCATTAAGAAGAATGATAGATAAATTATTGCGTTTAAATACTAATAGCCATTTAATATTCAAGTGATATGACAAAGTCAAATATAATTTGGGGGCTAATCTTTGGATTTTTGTCTTCTGTAACTTATTTTCATTTTGTTTCAAATGATAGCGTTTATCAATCGGAAAAGTTGTTTAAATATGTCGGTTTTGTAGATTATAGTGAGGATGTAATCTCACATGAGCAACTGATGAAACTTATTGAAGAAAATTATCAGAGAATTCCAAAATGTAATTATGGCGTTGCAATTGTCAAAACTCCTGAAACTGCAGCAAATATTGGATTGTCGATACTGTCTTCTAAATTTGGTGAGGAGTTTGTGGATGCTCAAAAACCTTTTCGGGTTTATTTGCTTAATGGTAAGGTCTGGATGTTGCAAGGAAATGTTGCTGATAATAAAGGTTCCGTAATCTTAATTCAAAAGTTTGACGGAACAATTCTTTCTATAAAAAAATAATAAGATTATGAATGGAAAAAAACATTATTTATTTTTAATCATAAGTATTGTTGTGGGGTGTTGCTTTGGCTATGCATTTCATATAAAATATGACCACACGCAGATTAAAGCATATTGTTATCAAGGTCTAAAATCGTGCAATTTGAAATTGCCTGTTGTGAATGGTTTTTACAAATCTGATAGCAGTGTTTGGAATCTAGAGGGTGGTGTGCTCTCGGATTTTAAAGTGGCCGGAGAAGTTGGTTTTATGATATTGAAAGATATTTATGGGTATGATAAAATATATAAGCAAAAGCCATTCTTAATAGAGAAGGATTTTGAGTCTTGGACTGTTTCTGGTTCTGGTGAGGATTTCTCTCCTTATCAGTTGGGAGGAGTTTCCTATATTGTCATAGATAGAAAAACGGGTATGGTGATTGATTTTTCATTTGAAAAGTAGTATAACTCAACTTTCGAAAGTAAATAAAACTGAAGTTTCGCATGTGGCTCAAGTACGGGCTGAAGGCCCAAATGCTTCTAGCCCAGGGCGTGTGGGGCTTACTTGCAAAACTTAACTTAAGTAACGGTATACTAATTAATATATACTGCTTTCAATAGAATCAATCCAATAAAATAATCGAATTATGAAAAGAATCCTTTGTGTACTTATTGCAGCCATCTGGCTCTGCACTTGCTGGGCAGGGAATGGCAAGAAACCTATTGTCTGGGAACAGCCGATAGCTGAATCGAACCAGCTCTTCTCCTCGCTTTGGCGAAACGATGCGACCGGCGATTGGGAGATAGGATTCTATGAAGATTTCGCCATCTACGACTGCCGTTACTGGCAATACAAGCAGAAGAATCAGAAGGGCGATAAGTACTCTTTCATCCTTACCGATGGCAAGAGCGACCTGGCTGTCAACATCGACAAGCCTCAACATGGCAAGCGCACGATGAGCATCAACGGCAAGAAAGCCGAATATTCGCTCCTTCCCATCCTATCGCCTCTTCGATAAGGAAGGAAATCTGGTAGATGTGAAAGTGGATGCCCGCCAGCTTGACAATCTGGAGAAAATCATCAAGGAACTGAGTAAATAAAAAAAAGATGACCTCGCAAAATGCGGGGGCATCTTTTCTATAATCAAGGATTATCTATCAATAGAGCATGCCAAACATCCATAACGGAATGATGTTGCCATAACCCTATGATGATGCAAAAAAGAAATAAACCTCTTTTTCGCACACGTATATATTTTTTTTAGAAAAAAGTCTCATAGTCTCATTTTTAGCTGCAAATATCACGTTATATCGTTGATATAAAGATATTTATAACTAATGAGACTTCTTGCAAAAAGTAGAAAGAAGTGTCATAGAAGTATCATTAAAAATCATAGAAGTATCATTAAAGATAATACAAAGCATGCGAAAAGCCAGTTTAAACGTTAAGAAAAGCCTGTTTAAACCTGTTTAACCTGTTTAAACATTAGAAAAAGTCATTTTAAGCATCGCAAAAATGCATTTTAAATATCGCAAAGAATCAAAAGAATGTTGCCCAAAAATAAGTCCGATGTTGGGGCACTCGTTGCCCGCATTGTGGGCAATGAGTGCCCAGCACAGGGGCTACCGATGCCCACGTGGTGGGCTACGGATGCCCGTGTAACGGGCACAAGCAGACCAACCGAAGGGCATAAAGGGACCATCTGATGAACTGACTTTTCCTGATTTCAATAGACACTTTTTTACTTTATAAACTAGAAAGGTAGACACTATCAATTTCATAAAACTGAAATAGTAGACGCATTAGCTAAAAGTGCAGTCAATGATACTTCCATGGTAAGCGGCTCCGCGTTTATACCTTGCATAATTCAAAAAAAGCAGTAACAGCTGA